>ENA-OQHA01000150-OQHA01000150.1-human-gut-metagenome-genome-assembly--contig:-NODE-150-length-37125-cov-4.751716_pt1 | contig 37125 bp, 41 predicted proteins | sample MGYA00242558_ERZ504707 | MGnify/ENA primary metagenome ERZ504707 (study PRJEB26092, sample SAMD00036197) | human gut metagenome | host: Homo sapiens | study: EMG produced TPA metagenomics assembly of... | reverse complement strand
ACTGGATATGATTTTCATTCGCTTTTTCCTCCGGGTTTTAACGGGATTTTTCCTTCTGCCCTTCTATGTAAGCAAGTACCTGTTCACGGCTCCGGTCACTGACCGTTACAGCACAATAAGACGGATTCCACAAATGTCCTCCCCACAACTCTTTCTTTAGCTCTGGATGCAAAAGGAACATCTGGCGCGCAAGATTCCCCTTCATGATTTTGATCATGTCTGAAATATAAAACTGTGGTCTGCAATCTACAAGCAGATGAATATGATCCGGCATAACCTCCATAGCCAGGATTTGAAATTTATATTCCTGTGCAAGACTTTCCAGCATTTCTTTGCATTCCACATCAATTCCGTCTTTTAAAACCTTTTTTCTGTACTTTGTACACCAGACCAGATGATACTGCAGAGAGTACACATATCCTCTACCATATGAAAGATCATTTTTATTAATTGTAAACATATCTTTTCCCATAAAAACATTATACCATATACATAGGAATATATCAAACATTTGTTCTCATTTTTATCAAAAATCTTGCGCGTCTAACTCATCACTAAAGTAACGAGAATGCGACGCGCCGTTTTCAATTATTTTACTGTAAGAAAGTCCTCCACACAGAATCTTTCTGCTGCGGAGGACTTTCCTTAACACGTTTTCATCATCTGTTCGTTTATTCTACATCTACCGGCGAATCATACAATTCCATAACATTGTAGATCTGTTCTGCTGCTGTTGTACGCAGTTTCTGCTGTGTGCTCTGGTTTGCGCATTTTTCGTATTCACGCATGAAGGCAGTTGCTGCGGTGTCAACATCTTCGGCATTTTTCAGTCTGTCCAACAGATTCGGATTGTAGTCGGAAAGGTAGGCCATCAGACTGTCGAGCTGGCCGGACAGGCTTCCAAGGCTCTTTCCAAGATCAATGGTATATCGGCACAGATACTCTTTGATCGTTGGATCTGTAAAACCACAGAGACCATATCCATATCTTCCGCCACTGTAAAGGCCAAAACGGGAACTTCGGATCACTTCGTCACGGGAAATGATTCCGGCATCAACAAGGTTCGTGTACTGCTCTCCGCTCAGGCTTGTGCGGCTGGTAGAGCCATACTCAAGCAGTGTCGGATTGAGGTCTGTGGATGCCTCGTTTGCAATATTTCCCATAATACCGGCGGCTCCTTCTTTTGTAAATCCGTGCATCAGGAAGTAATTCCAGATCTTTTCTGCGTTCGTTCCACCGATTTCATCGTCGGCTGCAAAACGACGGATCGTCAGAATCGTGTCACAGTCCACCGGGCGGTCGCAGGTGATACCGGCGTTTTCGTTCAGCGCTTCTACAATTTTTCCTTCTCCGTCATACAGCGCCACATGGCCATTATAGCAAATAACATCGCCTGCGCGTGCCTCATCCAGGCTTGCAACCTCCGTTCCAAGGCTGCGCCATCCGCCGGAGATCGTATATTCACCGTCGTACGCACCGCAACGGGTCAGAATCTGCCATACAAAATGAGAGCAGTCAATACCGTCCGTCAGGGAGTTTCCACCCCAGACGTATGGTCTGCCAACGAACTGTTTTGCAAATGTGATAATACCGTTTCCGGTTGAGGTTTTTACTTCATAAACCGTTTCTTTTTTATAGGGAAAGGCTTCATTTTCAGACGGATCGATCACCTGATCCGCCAGTTTCATCTGATCCTCTCCGGTGCCGGTTACATATTCCAGCGCCTCTTTTCCCTGCTGCAGATAATCCGTACGGACAAAGCCGCGGACGTCGCCCGATTCAATATAAACCCACTCCTGATCCGCATCGGCGATCACAAAGCAGAGTGCCTTTGCCGGAAGTGTTCCCACGATCCGTGCGCTGGTGGAACCGCTTTCGCGGACGTTTAATCTGGTATCGACCTTTGCGTAGGCGTACGCTTTGTCGACCTGTGCGAAACCTGCGCGGAGATCTTTTTCATGGAACTGATATATTTTCCGTAATCAATCGTCTGAATCCAGTCATCCGCCTGTGTCTCATCATTTTTCGGTGTTTCTGTCGGTGCTGGTGCAGGCGTCTCGGTTGGCACCGGTGTTTCTGTTGGTTCCGGGGTTTCGGACGGGGCTGGAGTCGGCGTTTCACTTGGGGATGGCGTTACCGACGGTTCTGGAGTTTCGCCTGGAGTTGGTTCCGGGGTTTCACTTGGAGATGGCTCCGGCATCTCGCCTGGATTCGGGTCTTCCGGTGTCTCCGTTGGAGTCGGATCCTCTGTCGGTTCTGGCGTTTCCGGTACTTCTGGCTCCTCTGTGGAAGCGGCATTTTCATCCTGAGATGGTACGGACGGTTCTTCTGCTGGTGTCTCGGTTTCCTGTGTTTCTACAGCCGGAACAACGGCTTCTTCTGTGTTTCCGTTTTCCGTTTCACTTTGCGTGGCCGGTGCATCCGCCTGATCTTTCTGCGTTTCCTGCACCGTTTTCGCTGTCTCCTCTGCATGCGCCGGTGCAGCCGAACCGAGAAGCATTCCGGCTGCCACGCCGAACGCTGTTACCGTTGTGCCAAATTTTTTCTTTGAAATCATATATGTTTTGCTCTCCTCTCTGCTGTTTGTCGATTTCTGCCTGCCATTTTCTGCTTTTGAGGCCGTTCGGATGAAATCACAAAATGTATCGTTCCTGTAAGTCTGGCCTCTTTTTTTGAAGATAAACCAAAAATGATATCATTCGTTTTCATTGTGCAAAAATTTCACGTATTTTCTATATTGTATCACAGACAACAGCAGATGCAAAGAAACAGATCACATATTGAGGAATTTTTCTGTTTAACGCGTGAAATTGAGAGAGATTCTCTGTAAATTCTCAGGAACCGGACGGAATGCGGATCAGAAGCCGTTTTCCATTCTGCTCTGATACCGTCAGAACCGGAATATGTTTCTTGCGGAGTTGGTGCATGACCGGATAGGCCGCAAAGAGATCACCGCTGACACAGACAGCCTCCGGCTTTTCTTTTAACAAGTCCGACAGGTATTCCCGCAGGCGTATCTTCCATTCTGCTTTTTCAAGTGATGACACGGCATAACTGCCACAGATGTTCAGTTCCGGGGCCTCCGTCAGCGGTTTATGAAGAATAACTGCATGCTCCATGCCCGGCATCTGCCGCAAAAGCGCGTCATCCGCATCGATCGCATCGGTACCGATGTGGATCAGAACCGGTGCTTTTGGCATTCCCGCAAGGCTGATGCGACAGGCAGCGACGGCATCGTCAAGCGTTTCTGCGGTGAGAAGAAATCCTCCTTTGTGGCAGAAAGACACATCGGAAAGCCCCGTCGCTTCCTGCAGTGCTTCTTTTCCAGGCCAAGCCATGTTTCCGGAAAATCATACTTGTAATTGGATGAATTTTCTTTTCGAACCGGCTGCACACAGTAACCGCCGCGGTTCGATGGGAATATCAGAAATGCAATTTCAGTCGCGGAAAGCTGTTTCTGACATGGAAAAAATTCCGACAGAATCAGAATCTTTTCATCCATTGTTCCTGCCTTTTTCTCCGCTGCGATCCGCTTCCTGTGTTCGGCAAGAAGAGCTGCAAACTGCTGCTCCGCCCGCTCATCCGCACGAAAACGCTCCCATTTATGTTCCAAAATCCGTCCGGCCACTGCCACCGCTTCCAGGAAAGCAGCATCGCTTCCGCTGTTATCATCCCATACCGGATTGAACATGCCGATCATACTGGCGAGTTCATTCTTTTCTCCTGTATTATCATTGAGATCGAGCGGCTGTACAAACTTCTCGTCAAACCGCGCGGCCATCTCCGGACTTAAAATTTCTGTGCCAAGTGCCTCCCATAAAAGGCCAAACGCCGCGTACGGAACCTGGTTTTCCCGGATCCGGCTGTCTTTCTGGTGATGGTCGTATTCTCCTCTTCCAATATCAAAAACAATCCCGTCAAAATCCTCCGGCACACGATTTCCGCGCTGGATGGTAAGCCGCGGATTAAAATGCAGAAGCAGTGCCGCAGAGAACACATCATCCGCATGAAATTTTCCGCCGTGCGTAAAAGCAGCGGCATGTTCTTTTTGTATCTGTTCTAATAATGTCATAAAAGTCCAACTTCCTTTTTCTTAAGATCTGCTCTATTTTACTCTATCTGGCGGCTGTTTCGCAACGGTTCTATGTAAAGAAAAGCTTAAAAACTTCCTGGCGCATATTTATTAAAAATCATTTCCGTAGTCTGCACACTTATCTACGAAAATTCTTTTGTGGGTATTTGGAAAATCAAAATGAGCGGCTCCTTTTCCAAGGTTCCGCTCATTTTGATTTTTCTTCCTTTCATACCTGAATCCGGTCTGCAGCTACATCACACATTGCAATCCGTTTTCCATCCATGCCAAGGATCAATCCACCGTTTATTCTCTGGATGACCTGTACGGTGCTGCCTTCTTTGATTTTACGGCTTCGGAGGAAATCCAGAACATCAGGGATTCCAAACATCCATTTGATGGTACAGATATCACCGGTTTTTTTCTTTGAAAGTGCCTGCATGGTATCCCTCCTTTTTACTTTTTCTATATTGTATTCCCTGAGGAAATATTTAGTCAATAAGAACAATTGGGATACGCTTCTAACTAAAGTTTGTGTGCAAAGCGCTAGAGTGTGTTTGAAAAAGGCTTTTCGTAGTCTGCATGTTCCACTTTGCGGTATATTTTGTCTGAATGAAGGAGGCGTAGCGGGCTACGGCGACTGAATGAGGCAAAGTCTACCGCAAAGTGGGGCGTGCAGGCTGCGGAAATGGTTTTTCAAACACACTCTAGTTTTTCAATCAGAGAAAGAGTTTGATGCACGCGATCGCAATCGAAGCCACAGCCACGATCCGTTTCAGCAGCATCTGGTTGATTTTCGTCGCATTTCGTAATTATTATAAATAATCACGCAGAAGACGATTCATCATTATGTCAATTATTAAAGCGTGCTGGGAAAACATTTCTCATTACGTTCTCCACTATCTCTTTAGATTCAGAAAGAATTGACATATTTTATCTGGCATAGCACATGTGACTGCATCCATTTGGAAAAAGCTCTGCTTTCATCGCTCGGATATATTCTTCTTCCGTAGAAGAATCCTCCAGAATCTCCAGTGTGCGGCGCAGATTTCGGATATCACGCTCCATAAAATCAGTATAATTTCCCCGGCCTACCAGCTTCAGATGAGTGATTCCGGCATCGGAAAGCCGTTTTAATGTACACAGGCCGCAGCCGGTTGCGCCACAGAGGTAACCATCTTCCGATACAGGATTCGTCAGTTCTGATGCAGAATCCCATTCGGATATAGAAATATTTTCTCCCGGACGATTTTTTTCTTGTTTTTCTAATTTAGATTCTGAAAACGACATCGGTTTCTTCCAGTAAGGAACCCGGCAAAGATATCCCATTTCATCGCAGTGCAGGGAATTGCAGAAAGCACCACTGAACTGGCACAGTTCATTCAAAGCAAATGCCTCGAACTCCGTTGGATAAGTCCATTCTTTTCGAGCGGCTTCTTTCTGCGCAGTTATATGCCGAATCACTGCACACATTTCCGAGATCGTATTTTGCGCTGGAAAATGATCCTCTTCGGGTATTCTTTCGCAAAAACCTCTGTCATCGCAGAATTCACCGTTCCCAAATCCCCACTCAGATGTACCTCACAGTCAATCTTTTCTTTTCGCAGGTACACAAGCAGCGCGGGATCCGCAAGAATATAACTTTCAAACCCTATGCTGCGGCACTGTTGGATGATCCGTGCAATTTCTTCATACTGCTCCGGCCGATAATACAATGAATTGAACGTCAGGTGCACTGGCTTCTGGTATTTCTGCACCATATTGGCCAGAATTTCCAGTTCGCTGAACGATCCGATTTGTACATTATAGTTTAAGACCTCTCTCCGATTCAGCGGCAGAACCGTTCCGTATTTTTCTGACCAGGAAAACGGAACGTAACCGCAGAACAGCTCGTCTGCACCGGCGCGGACGTAACGGGGATAGTCATCAATGGAGCCGAGGCCTGATGTGATTTTCATAAGTTAAATCCTTTCGCTTGCGACTCATTCAAATTCAATCTCTTCCTCCGCCTTAGCATACAAATCCAGCTGATTTTCAATATCAAGTCTCTGAACCAGCCAACCTCTTGCAAGACACATCTTCACAAAATCGTCTATACGATTTACTCCATTCATCTCTTTTAACGTTACAACCACACCAAACGGAAGAGAATCTTTTCTTTTCTGCAAGCATTCTTTCGTATTAATCTTAAGTCCCCATAACCCAGAATCATAAGCCTTTCGGGGACCCCTTTTTTCTTTTATTTTTTCACTGATATGTTTCACATTATCCCATTTGCGATACATTTTTCTTGCATCTTCTTCGTACAAAGTAATCTGTTTCTCTTCAGACTGTCGATTGTCATCAATTGCTTTAATCATGGTTGACCCTCTTTTGGCAACAACTCTGCCAAACTGAATATCCATTTCTGTACTCGTATAGTCAACACCCTGTTTGCGATCGCACTGTGGAAAATATGCCAGGGTAGCTCTTGCATAAAACGGGTGCGCATGATCTACAACAGGCACTGGCAGATTATAAGTATAAGTTTCATATTCCTCCGATGCCCCTGTCATAATGAAACGTATTTCATCATTCGGTGTTTTTAAAACCTCATTAATATGCTTTGGCACAACACCATATCCGATTCTATGTGAAATATCATCTCTTCGATTCCATCCGGAAGCTGCATCAATCAGCAATGCTTTCGCCACTTCCCGGCTTAATCCCATAATATGAATCAAATATGCCAGTTTACGTGAAATCCATGGCGCTGCAAATGAAGTTCCCGCTACGTATGCTGCTCCCATATCGTCTTTGCATACCACCATTTTATCTGTATAGACCGTTCCATCACCACCATAATAACTGACATCCGGTTTATGAAAAAACGACAGAACAGGTCCAATCCTGGTATAAGAAGCAGAAATTCTGTTTCAATTTTCGAATCGTAAGATCAGAAAAGCCCGCCATTTTTTCACTCTGATCTCTTTTATCATTCATAAAAATATTCAAATCAGCATCTGTGATATTTTCTTCACCATAATGTACTTTATTTCTATACACTTCATACATTAGTTCAAAAAGAAGGCGATCTGTTACCATGCAGGCAATAAATGTAATAATTTTTGTAGTCTGAATATCTGACTGTATTAGTTTTTGAATCAGTTCCTCTGGTAATGCCTGAAGACGCTTCTTAATACAGCTAAATTCACTCTGTGCACGCTCTCTTGATTTTTGTTGATATATGTTGTCTTCTAATACCATTCTTCGTATTTCGTCAAAACTATGTTCCTGCAGCAATTTTGCTGTTTCCTTTGTTTCAACATGCCAAAGAAGAAATTTGACGCTGGCCGCATTGTATTCCATCATTTTTTGCCCCTTTCCGATCATAGCTGATAAGATCGCCAAAATCGCAATTTAGCTCATCACAGATTTTTTCCAAAACAGTCAGTGATACAATTTCTCCCTTGCTCATTTTAGCTAACGTGCTACTACTAATACCTACACGTTCTACCAAATCCATTTTTTTCATATTGTTGTCAATCAGTAATTTCCATAATCCGTTATATGAAACTGCCATGTATGTACCTCTCTTCGATATAAACACGAATCTTCACTTAATCCTTTTTATTATATAACGGATTCTATTATATGGCAATGTATTGTTTTGACAACTCGAAAATAAATTTTATTTTATATTTGATAATTTTAGGAAATCCTAGGTATTTTTCAGTCAAAATCATAGTCATCTGGATCCAAACCCGTATCTTCTATTGCTTCTCGTCTTTCCGCCTCATCCATCATGGATAATTCCATTGTATCTAAGCCAGCAATCTCCAACTCGTCCATTTCATCCGCAAACAGATCCTGCTCTTCCTCAGAGAACAACTCTTCTGAATTGTTAGATTTTGTATTGCCAAAGAATCCTTGATTACTCATAAAATCATATTCTGCTGTTTTTTCAAACAGTTAATCTTTGATCGAGTAGGAGGGAGTGATTAACTCCCGTCCTCTCACACCACCGTGCGTACCGTTCGGTACACGGCGGTTTCAATAGTTGATGTGCACAGACTGATAAGCTGTGGCAGAACGGTTTCCATATATAAAAGAACGGATGAAGGAATCTTTTCCCGACCTGATAAAGGAGACAGAGATCAATGAACATGAATTCTACTGATTTTGCCTGTCTTGTTACAGGATTCCTGACAGACTACCTGCCGCATCACAGATGCTATTCCAAGAATACCGTTCTCAGTTACAGGGATACCCTGAAACTGTTCCTGCGATTTTTAAAAGAAGAAAAAGGAATTTCACCGAACTCCTTTTATATCAAGGACTTTAAACGTGAGATCGTCATTGAATTTCTGGAATGGTATCGGAATAGTGGAGCTGGTATATCAGCCGCAAACCAAAGACTGGCTGCATTAAAAGCATTCAGCGATTATGCACAGCTGGAAAACATCGAATACATTGCTCCACTGCAGAATGTATCTGGAATCAAAGCTAAAAAGTCTGCACCAAAGGAAGTATCTTTCCTGACAGTAAAACAAATGTCCTGTCTTATCAACAGTCCTGATATTAATTCATCCACCGGATTCAGGCACCGGGTAATCCTGACACTTATGTATGACAGTGGGTGCAGAGTCTAGGAACTATGTGATATCACGATAGCAGATGTAGCGTTAGGATCTGTTACAACTGTAAGATTACATGGAAAAGGCAATAAGTACCGGACAGTCGTGTTATCAGATGCAACAGCAAAGCTTGTTGAAAACTATCTTAGCCGGTATCGTTCATACGCTGTTGGAACAGATCCGCTAATAACTAACCGTTATCAACACAAGATTGACCGTGATGGTATTTCTTATATCGTCAAAAAATATGCTGATGCACTTCGTAAAGAAGATGCAGCATTTCCGGAACATGTGCATTGCCATATGTTTCGGCACTCGAAGGCAATGCATATGCTGGAGGCCGGTATCAACATCATCTATATCAGAGACTTTCTCGGACATGAAGACATTTCTACAACGATGATTTATGTAAGAGCTGATAACCGCCTGAAAAATGATGCAATCAATGCGCTTGCTCCTAAAGTTGCTGATGAGACTAATCTTCCTGACTGGAACAAAGACAAAGATCTTTTACAGTTTTTAAATTCCTTAAAATAATAGAGAGTGTTATGCCGAGTTCAGAAAGTGAAAACACTGATAAATCCTACGAATACCGGATGTATCTCGGCATAACATCTATCTCGTCATAAGGGTCGTTATGCCGAGCTCGGCATAATGAACCTTGTGGCGAACCTTCCTCTGTTTCCATCACCACTCCATTCTCCATTACCCCACTTTTCAGATAACGCTTAATCAACTGTACCACCCGTTCGTCCTTTACTGTCTTGCGTAGTAAGTTAATAAGGATTTCATGGTTAAGTGTATCAAAGTATTTCGATAAATCTAAGGATACTGCATATGTGTATCCTTGTTCCGCATACTCCTTCACTTTAAGTATTGCGTCTTTGGCGCTTCTGCCCGGACGATAGCCAAAGCTACCATCTGCAAACAGCGGTTCATAGATTGGCACTAACTGTTGCGTTATTGCCTGTTGGATGGTACGGTCTATCACCGTTGGTATGCCAAGCTTTCGCACACCACCGTCTGGTTTTGGAATTTCAACCCGCCTTACCGGAGATGGGGTATATTTTCCTCTGAGTATCCGGTTTTTCAGTTCCTGTTGATGTTCCTTTCGATATGGCAGGGTTTCTTCGATACTCATTCCATCAATACCTGCCGCTCCTTTATTCGCCTTCACTCTTTTATACGCTCTGTTTAGATTATCTTTGTACAGTATCGCTTCCAGGAGTTTCGGCTGTGCACTGTCTCTTTCTTTCCATATCCGATTGAATGACCTTGACGCTTTCGCATACCTTTCATGTTCCGCACTATCTCTTTGCGAACAGCCACTGTTTGTGTTTTCTGTCATAATCAGTCATTCCTCCTTTCCCAGTCATACTCAAGACTCCTACTGATTCGGTCCTTCACCTTTCGGCTACTATGACCTCTGCTGACTTCTGTGCGTTCAGCACTGCTTTGTACAGTGGTTACTCCTTTCGGAGCATACCGCACAGACCTCCCGGGTACCACACGTTTCTTCCTCTCCATCCATCGGCCTCATCTATCACGCATGATTCCGTGTAGTTATTGGGCTTTGACTTGGTGCGCAGCCTTACCCTCATGCATAACCTTATATGAGATTTCTGTTCGTCAGACCAGAGATTTGCCCGTGGTTAGTCTGTTCCCACATCCGGCTTCCTTCAGATTCCACCTCACGATGGACACCTTGGCCTTCGGCTATATCCTTCCCACTACCGGCGGATTCGGGACTTTAACCCGTTAGAAACGTGCGCCGCCAGGCGCACGCAGCAAAAAAGCAGCCCATATAGACTGCTTTTGTTTATAGATTTTTAACCACCACTTTACACCGTTTTCTGCAGAATGCAATTCCATATGCAAGAATATCATTTCGTCCATCTTCACGAAGTTCTGTATCGTATCTGCGGTCCTCGATCTGTTCCAGCGCTCTTTCACACGCCTGATCGAGATCATGCAGAGAACGGACGTATTTCAATTCCACTATGATTCCCGCATCCGGATTTTTCGGTTTGAGCCGAATATCCGCAAAACCATCTCCAGATTCTCTGTTTGATTTCACAACCCAGCCAGAATAATTTTTCAAAATACCAAGTAAAATGCCGTGATAAAAAATTTCTTTTTCTTCATTCCGTGCCTTTGTATCGAAAACACGGATCGTTTCTCCGAGAAACATCGTCAGTTCCTGCTGGATCGTCTCCGCCTCTCCTTCCAGAAATCCCTGATTGATTTTATTTGTAGATGCCCTGTTGTTCGCAACGATCTGATTAAACCATTCGCGGATCTTCAGAACAAAAACTTCGCGGACTTCCTGATTCGGAATGATCAGCTTGTACACGCCATTTTCAGCTTTTCCAAGCCGTGTGAGATATCCGGTTGTAAAAAGCACACTCCATATATTGTCGATGCTGTTGTCAATTTCGTCATAAGTCAAATCCGAACGAATTCTCTTTTCAACTGCATTTCCTGCAATCAACTGTTCGATCTCGTCTTTTGTCGTGATATCAGCCTGTTCAATAAAGCGTTTCACAAGATCATTTCCGCTGCTGTTGATCCAATAGGACTTAGGCTGCACATTTGGATCGCTCACTAAATCGTCCACATAGTTAATCACATCCCAGGGACAATAGATATCTGCGTCGCCGAAATGATAACCGTCATACCACTCTTTCACTTTCTCGAAATGTTCCTGCAGATTGTAATTTGCAAGAAGTTTTTTTACCCCTTCATTCGTAAAGCCGAACTCTTCATCATAGCGAACGTCGTCTGCTGCATAAACTTTGAAATTGTTCAGTCCTGTAAGATACTTTCTTTGGAAACCCGGAGACATCCTGTCAGTACAGCAAATTGCAGATCATCATTCGTCTTCAGCGCTTGTCCGAACAATCCCCGAATCAGTGAAACCATTTCTTTATAGTATCCATGCTGAAACGCTTTGTCGAGAGGAACATCATACTCATCAATCAGAATCATGGCCTTCTGACCATAATGCCGGCATAACAGCTGTGATAATGTCTGCAGGCTGGAGACAAGCATATCCTCATCCATGGAATATTTACCATTCACTAAATGGATGATCGCCCGATATTTGCTCCTCTCATTTTCCGTCAGTTTTTCACTGTCCGCTAAAAATGCAAATCGCTCTGCTTCCACCCCGATCAACTCCGTTAAACGGTATTTTGCGGCTTCAAAGGATAAGCCGTCAATTCCTTTGAGTGACAGGAAAATAACGGGGTACTTTCCCATATATTCCTCACACAGCTTTTGGTTCCGGGAAATATAGAGACCATCAAACAGCGTTCGATCTGTTCCAATTTCAAAAAAACTCTTAAGCTATTTAAGGTTTTTCCAAATCGGCGTGGTCTGGTAAAAAGATTCAAAAAGAATAAGGCAGCTAATGCATAAATACTAATATAGATAATCGCCATTCGCTGATATTCTTTTAAAGCAGAATAATTATAAATAGCAACCATTGCAAAGAAAAGCACAAAAAGAGTATTCTCATTAAACAAATCTACCATCGTACATGCCATCCTCTGTAATCATCATTATTTATCGTAAATGTCAAAAACTGCGACTCTATCATACTAATGCCCAAAATAATACAACATTAATCACAAGCAAAGATTTCGATAATCAATACCCGTTTATTTTACCACATTTCTGAGATAATAGCTTCAACAATATTTTTAATAGATGGTATATCATATGCCTAATTGTATTGTTCTTTTCTCAAAATCAAGTTTTTTTATTCAAAAAGCCCAATCAACTATAGCAAATTCACTACCACCCGATCCACTCCACACAGCTTCAACATCTCTCTCATTCTCTTCCAAACATCCAAATCCACCCCAAACAACGAATTATATCTCCCCATCATCCGCAGATGCTCCGGATATAAAAACGCCTGTTTTTCGCAAAACCTCGGGCATTCCCGCACCGGCATCTGCGCGCTGCGGCTTCCTTTGGTGCACGCTACGTACAGTGGACAGTACTGCGAGGTATTGGTCTGATAAAAGGGAAGATGCATACTGTTTTTTCCTTCCGGGAACTTCCCGGTACCGGTATTGCCGCAGCTCTCCCATTCATACCGCTCGATCTGGAATTCTGCTTTCAAATATTTACGGTAAAATGCCGCGTGGACGCTGTTTTTCTCAAATAGTGTGCGGTCTCCCAGCTTGTAGGCCATCCTGGGATCTTTTTTCGCTTATTAAGCAGAATGCCTAGACAGATGGAAAACACAGGAAAATGAGCGGCCAGATGAGCGGTTCCCCAGTCATTTACAACAAGCTCAACGGTTTTATTCTTTCGTTCGCACCATTCAGCGAGGCGCTGCAGCCGCTGCTGTGTTTCCGACAGATTTTCTTCCAGCAAAAATGGAAACGTAAGCGTAATTGAAAATGACTCCCGACAGGCTTTGTCCATCAGTGCAAACAGTTCCTCTTCCGTTGGCGCCAGATGCGGGCAAAAAGCATTTCCTATATAGAGCCGGTCCGGGTGAAAAAGCGGCGGATCTGGAATCTGGTTTTTCCGAAAATAAGCATCAAAAACACCCCACTTTCCATCGAAAGATACGCCTTATACCATTCCGGCCGGTCCAGTTCGAGCGCCAGCTCAATCGGCTGCCCGGATCCGGCAGCACTATTTTGCAATGCCACAAAGGTTTCCTTCGTAATTCCGGAAAACCATACTTTTTTCTGCTCTTCCAGACTTTCCAGATGAAACGCGTCCTGCTCCGCAGGATATCCTGTCATCTGTTCTGCAAGAGCGGCATCATCGTCCTCCATTTTCCAGCGAATATACTGGCTGTATTGCAGGGCAAGGTGCTGTACCGCATTTCGATAATCTTCTTGTTCCGTGGCGAAGGTATAAACAACATCAAAATCTTCCTCTTTTTCCTGCAGAAAAGTCGCATCACGAAGAAGAATCCGCTGGTAGGATGCCGTTTTCTGATCGTAAAATGCCAGTTCCCACGGTGCGTTTTTCTGCTCCGCTGTGGCCGGTGCCGCGAGGCGGGTCTGAAAGCCATATTCCGAAATTGCCGTAATCCGCACTTCCTTATCTCCCCAGTATCCCGCCAGGATTCCGAACGGCAGCATGGAAATCCATGGCCATTGACTGATTTCTTTTTCCCGTTCTTTTTTCTGTTTCATTGATTCAAATCTCCCGTTTTCTGCTACCATCCAGTATACCTGTTTTCCTGGAAAACTCAAATAAAAAAATCCATCCATACCCAAGAGCAGTCTCATCAAAGGCCTCCCAGTTATGGATGGATTTTTATTTTCTACCATATGTAGTCTGGCTGCATTATTTTCCCGTCAGACCCGGCAAAGCTGTAGAAACATCTGCGAACCTGCCTATTTTGTAAACGTCTCAATCAACTCTTTGGCATCATCATATCCCTGTCCTTCCAGTTCTTTCTGATACCACTCGTCCACGCCGTCTACCGCCTGTTTGAAGGAATCAATGTCCATATCCTCATAATTGGTAATGGTAACACCATTTTCATTCTGCCAGCGGTTCATGATTTCATCATCACAGGCGCGGTTGATTTCACGCTCGTACTGTGTTGCAAGACGTCCGCACTCATCGATTACTTCCTGCTGCTCCGGTGTCATACTGTCATAAATGTCTCCGTTAATACAGAAGAACAGACAATCATAAATTGCATTCCACATCGAGCAGTACGGCTGTACTTCCTGTACGCTGGCTGCATCGATAGCCGGGAGCGGATTTTCCTGGCCTTCTACGGTTTTCTGCTGCAGGGCCGTGTAGGTCTCGGACCAGTTCATGTTGGTGGCATCGGCGCCCCAGCGTTTGTAGCACTCCATCAGCAGGTTGCTTCCTGCGACACGGATTTCAGGTTCTTCATATCATCGACGGTTTTTACTTCCTGCTTGCTGTTGGTCAGCTGACGGAAACCGTTCTCGGCGATTCCCATGCAGTGCAGGCCGTACTCATCGAGGATCTCTTTTAATTTTTCGCCTGCCTCGCCGTCCAGTTTTGCATCCGCATCTTCTACGGAATCAAACAGAAACGGAAGAGATACGACGTTAAATCTTGGGTCAAACGCAGAGTAAATCAGGTTGCTGTGCATCGAAATCTGTACCGGGTCTCCATCGATCAGTGCCTGGATACCTTCGGACTGGTTTCCGTTGGTCAGCTGGTCTGCAGCGTATACATTGACTTTGATCTTGCCGCCAGTTGCTTTTTCGATCAGTTCTCCGAACTTACGGCCGCCTTCTGCCCAGGTACTGGTTTCAGTGGTGGAGCAGGTGAAGTTCCAGGTCTGCTCCGGCCAGTCGAGATCGCTTCTGTCTTCTACATCGTAGGTGCTTGCAGAAGATGTATCTTTCTTTGTAAAGGCTTCAATCAGATCTTTGGCATCGTCATAACCTGCGGTTTCCAGTTCCTTCTGATACCACGCATCTACACCGTCTACCGCCTGTTTGAAGGAGTCGATGTCCATATCTTCGTATTTAGTGATCTTGACACCGTTCTCGTTCTGCCAGCGGTCCATAATCTCATCATCACCGGCACGGTTGATGGCACGTTCGTAGTCTACTGCTTTCTGTCCGGCCTCATCGACAACTTTCTGCTGCTCCGGGGTCAGATTGTTATAGATGTCTCCGTTAATGCAGAAGAACAGGCAGTCATAAATTGCATTCCACATGGAGCAGTACGGCTGTACTTCCTGTACGCTGGCTGCATCGATAGCCGGAAGCGGATTCTCCTGGCCTTCTACGGTTTTCTGCTGCAGGGCGGTGTAGGTCTCAGACCAGTTCATGTTGGTCGCATCGGCACCCCAGCGTTTGTAGCACTCCATCAGCAGGTTACTTCCTGCTACACGGATTTTCAGGTTCTTCATATCATCGACGGTTTTTACTTCCTGCTTGCTGTTGGTCAGCTGACGGAAACCGTTCTCGGCGATTCCCATGCAGTGCAGACCGTACTCATCGAGGATCTCTTTTAATTTTTCGCCTGCCTCGCCGTCCAGTTTTGCATCCGCATCTTCTACGGAATCAAACAGGAACGGAAGAGATACGACGTTAAATCTCGGGTCAAATGCAGAGTAAATCAGGTTGCTGTGCATCGAAATCTGTACCGGGTCTCCGTTCATCAACGCCTGGATACCTTCGGACTGGTTTCCGTTGGTCAGCTGGTCTGCGGCATATACGTTGACTTTAATTTTGCCGCCGGTTGCTTTTTCCATGAGCTCGCCGAACTTACGTCCGCCTTCTGCCCAGGTACTGGTCTCAGTGGTGGAGCAGGTAAGTTCCAGGTCTGCTCTTCCCATCCAAGGTCACTGTAATCAGCGATATCATTGTAATCCTCATTGCCGGAGGAATTTCCTGCTGTGCTGCCATCCGCACCATCGCCACTGGAAGTATCGGAATTCGTTGCTGCAGCTACCGCTCCGGTATAAGCTCCGACTTTTGCCAGTGCTTTTGGAAGGAACGTGGAAATCTGCGGAACATACGTAATCAGAAGCAGAACTGCTACCGATGCTGCGATCATTGGCATAACGGCTTTGGAAATCTGCTGAATGGTAACTTCCATTCCTTTTTTCAGTTTTACGGAAATGGCAACAAACAGGTTGACACCAACCGGTGGAGTTACCTGTCCGATGGCCAGGTTGACGGTTGCCACGATACCGAATGCTACCAGGTCATAGCCAAGGGCTTTGCAGACCGGAAGCATAATCGGGATAAAAATATACATGGCAGAGTTTGCATCGATAAAGCATCCTGCAATCAGGAAAATGATATTGACAATCAGAAGGAATACAAACTGGTTATGAGCAACGCTTCCAAGAAGATCCGATGCTGCCTGCGCAATACCAAACTTTGTGCAGACAAAGGAGAACAGAGAAGCACTTGCGACGATCAGCATAATTCCACCGGTTGTTTTGGCAGAATCTACCATCAGATCCCACAGGTCTTTCAGTTTGATCTCTTTATAAATAAAGATTCCGACAAACAGACCGTATACAACGGAAACGGCAGCTGCCTCGGTCGGGGTGAAAACACTTCCATAGATACCGCCAAGGATGATGACCGGCATTAAGAATCCCCAGAAAGCATCTTTAAAAGCATCCCATCTTTCTTTGGCTGTTGCTTTTTTCTGGGTCGGCTGAATGTTGTGTTTCTTTGCCTCCAGAAGAACAACGATGACAAGGGCCACACCCATCAGAATACCAGGAACGATACCTGCTGTGAACATATCGGCAATGGATACGCCTGTGATGGATGCATAAACAACGAATGCAATACTCGGCGGTATGACGATCGCAATCGAACTCGACGTCGCCATCAGGGCCGTGGAAAACGGAGCAGAAAATCCGCCGCGCTCAATCATGGCAGGGATCAGAACCATGCCAAGTGCTGCTACGGTTGCCGGACCGGAACCGGAAATCGCGCCAAAGAAGCAGGCTACGATAACGCATACGATCGCGATACCGCCCTTTTTATGGCCGACGCAGGTGTCGACGAAACGAATCAGTCGTTTGGAAATGCCCGCTTTTGCCATAATGTTTCCGGACAGTACAAAGAACGGAATGGCAAGGAGCAAAAATTTACTGATACCGGAATACATATTGGTTGCTACGATGGTCAGGGATGTACCGGAGTACAGGATCGCGCAGATCGAAGACAGACCAAGGCAGATGCCAATCGGGATACCAAGGATCAGAAAAACAAAGAATGAAAGAAAAAGAATTGCACTGATCATTTTTTCTGTCCCTCCTCTTTTGCTTTTACGAATGTATCAATCAAATATTCGATCATGTGCAGCGTCATGCAGGCTGCGCCGATCGGTACGAAAGACCAGAAAATCCATTCCGGCCAGTTTAAAACGAACGTTCTCTTTCCGTTGGCAAGCTGGGTCAGTACCTTGTCCATGCCGTATTTAAACAGAACTACGGTAAAGGCAACACTAAATACTGTGTTGACAACCAGCAGGATTCTTCTCGCCTTCGCAGAAAGACGGTCCGGCAGTAAAGAAAGATTGACCAGCTCTCCGTCACGGGCAGCGAGCGCTGCAGCGAGAAGTGTAATCAGGACAAATACCGCAACAACGAGTTCCTCGGTAAATGACCAGGATTGATGCAGAATCTTACGGGACAGGACATTTCCGACCGTAAGCACAACAATCAGGATCGTGGACAGCACAAGAATCAATTTCTCGACAAATGCCACGCCGTTCATGATTTTTTGTACACTTTCATATGTTTCCTCCCTTTTCCTGTCTGCGCGTGTTTTGCAGCAGGATTTGTTTCTTGCCAGGCTGTATTACCGGTGTTTCTGCATAAAAAAAGCCGCCCCACGATAACCAGGGACGGACCATATTTTTTCCGCAAACCACCCTTGTCTCTCCTTTGAAACAAGTACGAATACACGCACAAGCATACGCGGTTTCTGTAACGGGAAACTCCCGTGAAAACCTACTGGAATCCTGTCTTTATCTTAATGAAACAATAAAAACAGTTCTTTGGGTTTCCCTTCTCCGAGATGATGTTCAATCCGGACACGCTGCTGTCTCGCACCTTCTCCGACAGCTCTCTGCAAACGCTTTTTCCGCATTTACTTTTTCTCTTCCCAGAATTTATCTTACACGACGGCTGTAATTTTAGCGCGATTTTTGTCATTTGTCAAGAATTGGTTCTGAAATTTTGTTATAATTTTGAAAAACCGTAAAATTTTCGGTTTGCTGTTCTGTTTCGATTGCAGCACCTTTTTTCCTTGCTATTTTCCCACAGATACGATAAAATAACAGACAGATAAGATCCGATGCGACGGGTCTTTTTTCTCGGCATTCTGCACGATTTTTACTACCCAGAAAAGAGGAACAGCAACTATGAAAATAGATCTTAGAACGATTCCGGATGCAGAGGTTTCCGGCATCGACCTGATGGACGTTGATATCACACTCCCGGCTCCGGAAGCAGAACCGCAGCGCCAGTATTACTTTATGGCGCTCTTAAAACAGCAGCTCGTCCCGGAACGCGCGAAAAAAAACGGCAAAGAATTCCTGACTGCTGTATCACAACATTCGGATGTCAGATGAATGCCCGCGATTCTGAAAAGCTCGAGGGAATCCTGGAAACCGTCGGCTACCACATTGTGGAGACCGAGGATGCTGACTTTGTCGTTTACAATACCTGTACCGTCCGTGAAAACGCCAATCTTCGCGTCTACGGCCGTCTCGGACAGCTTGGCAAATACAAAAAGAAAAATCCGGGCATGATCATCTCCCTCTGCGGATGCATGATGCAGGAGCCGCTCGTTGTCGAAAAGCTCAAAAAAAGCTATCATTTCGTCAACCTGATTTTCGGAACCCACAATATCTACCGCTTCGCTGAATACCTTGTCCGCTGTATGACCGAGGACCGCATGGTGATCGATATCTGGAAAGATACCGACAAGATCGTAGAAAATCTTCCGGTTGACCGGAAATATCCGTTCAAATCCGGCGTCAATATCATGTTCGGTTGCAACAACTTCTGCAGCTACTGTATCGTACCGTATGTGCGCGGCCGCGAGCGCAGCCGGAAGCCGGAGGAAATCGTTGCAGAGATCAAACGCCTCGTTGCAGACGGCGTTGTGGAGATCATGCTGCTCGGTCAGAACGTCAACTCTTACGGAAAGAATCTCGAGGAGCCGATGACGTTTGCCCAGCTTCTGCGCGAGGTTAATAAAATCGAAGGGCTGAAGCGCATCCGTTTCATGACCTCCCACCCGAAGGATCTCTCTGAGGAGCTGATCGATGCGATGCGCGACTGCGAAAAGGTCTGCCTCCATCTTCATCTCCCGCTCCAGTCCGGAAGCAGCCGCATCTTAAAGCTGATGAACCGCCGCTACACGAAAGAGCAGTATCTTGACCTTGTTGACCGCATCCGCGCGAAAGTACCGGATGTCTCCCTGACAACCGATATCATCGTCGGTTTCCCTGGCGAGACAGAGGAAGATTTCCTCGAAACGATGGATGTGGTACGTAAGGTCCGCTACGACAGCGCCTTTACCTTCCAGTATTCCAGAAGAACAGGAACACCGGCTGCCGCTATGGAGGATCAGATTTCGGTCGATGTTGTGAAGGACCGTTTCGACCGTCTTCTTGCTGAAGTACAGGAAATCTCCCGTGAGGTAACGGCAAGACATACCCACACAGTTCAGGAAGTTCTCGTCGAGAGCATCAATGAACAGGATCCGTCCCTTGTGACCGGCCGTATGAGTAACAATACGCTCGTTCATTTCAAAGGTGATGCTTCCCTGATCGGCACGCTGCAGAATGTATATCTGGATGAGTGTCGCGGTTTCTATTACATGGGAACACCGGTGGAAAACAGCTAAATCTTTCAAAAACAAAAATCCCGGATTTTCGGTTCCTGCTTTTACGGCAGGTATCCAGAATCCGGGATTTTTATTTTTACTTCGAAACACCTTTTGACAGCCGCACCTGATACACCAGATACGTAACCATCAGCATCGCTCCCGCGCCAATCCATGCGGAAATCTCAGCGAATGCGACACCGCGGAACGCAAAGTGCGGAACCGCAATCTGAACGATGCCGACACGCATCACAACTTCAACAACACCGGAAATCATCGGCAGTACCGTTTTTCCCATGCCCTGGCAGGCGTTTCGGAATACGAAAAGCCATCCAAGCGGAAACAATGCGATTCCGGTGAGCGGAAGAAAGATACAGGTGTAGGAAATGACGGTCGGATCGTTCAGCATCAGAGATGCCAGGAATTTCGGCGCGAAAATTTCCAGCGCCGCAAACGGCAGATTGACCAGAATCGACAGGATCACACCGGCCCATACGCCGCTCTTGATTCTGTCATACTTCTTTGCTCCATAGTTCTGTCCGGTAAAGGTCAGAAGCGCCAGTCCGACGGTCACACCCGGCTGCTCAAACAGACCGCAGACCTTCATGCATGCCGCATACGCAGCCACATAGGCGGTTCCCATCTGGTTGACAAAGACCTGAAGCACCATTCCTCCGATGGCAGTAACAGAATTCATCACTGCAACCGGAAGACCTTTTCCGGTCAGCGCGGCAAGAATTTTCCATCCGCTTTCCAGTCCCCCTTCTGTGGAAGCAATTCCGGTGCACGGAGGATGTGCCTGAAGCAGTACAGCGCGGAAATCGCCTGCGCCAGAACCGTGGCAAGTGCTGCTCCAAATACACCCATGTGAAGCGGAAACACAAAGAGAAGATCCAGCACAATATTGGCAATGGCAGAAAGCACCATGGAGACGAGCGGAACCTTGCTGTTTCCGACCGAGCGGAGCAGTGTCATCACAAAGTTATTGAAAATCGTGATGGTGCTTCCGGCCAGGATTGTTCCGAAATACACGAGAGTATCCGTCATCATATCCTCCGGCGTCTGCAGAAAGATAAACAGCCGCCGCATCAGAAGCAGGCTGAACGTTGTGATCACAATTCCGATGGCAAGGCAGATATAGACCGACATGGCAATCTCTTTCCGCAGCTTTTTTGTATCGTTTGCACCAAAAGAATGCGAAATACAGATGCAAGGCCACCCGTCAGTCCGACGGCAAAGCGATAATCAGAAAATGAACGGAGCTTGTATTTCCAACTGCGGCAAGCGCCGTATCTCCGATTCCTTTTCCGACAACCATGGAATCCACGAAGCTGTAAAGCTGCTGGAACAGATTTCCGATCAGAATGGGCAGGAAAAACTGAAAAATCAGTTTCATGCTGTTCCCTCTTGTCATATCATTTGTTGTGTTCTGCATGGTATTTTTTCTATCCTGTCCTTTCTCTTTTAGAATTTCCTGTTTCTTTATTGATTCCCCCTCGTCTTGTCAAGACCGCAAAATGCGGCTATAATAGAGCATAACTTAGACGAAAGGTTTTTACATCACTGGCATGAACAATTTATACGAATACATCGATCCAATTGCTTCTCCCTATGAGGCATTTCTTTTTGACAGCACCCGCGATCTCCTGCCGATTCCGGCGCACTGGCATTATTATGTAGAACTTCTCTACGTCCGCAAAGGCGAAATCGAAGTTTCCCTTGACAATGTCGTATCCACCTGCACGAAGGGCGCTGTCATTCTTTTTCCGCCCAAATGCGTCCACTCCATCGCTCTTGCGAGAGGTTCTTCTCCGGTTCAGTACGATGTGATCAAATTCGATCCCAATCTTCTGCCGTCCTGCAAAACGGATGAAATCGATCTGCGCGCATGCTGCATGGGATTCACGCCTACCGCTGTCCCTGTATCTTTTCTCCGGAACAGACGGCCCAAATGAATCTTTTTCCGCTTTTTTCCGATATTCTTTCTGAATATCAGAGTAAAGAATTCGGTTATTCGATGGTATTAACTGCCGATCTTCGGAAAATCGTCACCAAGTTTGCGCGGATCTGGCAGAAAAATGGTGATTTCTTTCTGGCTCCTGGCGTTCATCCTTCTTATGAAATCGGGTTTGACCTGATTTCCGAATACATCGATTCCCACTACTTTGAGGATCTGACCGTAGAAAAACTGGCCGCGATGTGCAATATGTCGCACTCCACCTTTTCCATGAATTTCTACCGCCGGTACAATATGACCTGCAAGGAATACATTACAGCAACCCGGATCAATGCAGCCGAAAATATGCTTTTGTTTTCCAGCCACGACATCTCGTTTATCGCGCGGGAGGTCGGTTATACGGACTGCAGTTACTTTATCCGCTGCTACAAAAAACTGAAAGGCATCACGCCGAAGCAGGCACGAAAACTCCAGCTTGGACGGTAACGATCATCTGTTTTCGAATTTTTTCAGAGAAAGAACGCACAGGCATTTGCTGCACGCTCTTTCTTTTTTATGTATTTCTTTAAACTTTTTCCTTATCTCTCTGCAGTCTCATAAACGCTTCTTACGCGGTATGCGCCCGATACGCCGGTTCCCTCTGCGGTAAAGTCTGCGGTCGGCAGAATGCGGAAGGTCTTTGTTCCGGCTTCCATATCCACAAAGTTATCGTCCAGACGAAGCACACCGTTCTCAGTCTCTACGCTGACAGATTTTGCAAAGTTCTCTGCGGTTACGGTTACGGTATCGCCGTCTACTGATACAGAAAGCTTCGGATCTGCAAAATGGTAATGCTTCGGTGCGCAGAACAGAGTTGATCCGGAAGATACTACGTTTCCATCAACAACCAGCTCATAGGTCAGATGAACTTCCAGCGGATCCTGATCGTTGAAATCAAGATGCGGCATCCACTGTCCGCCGTAAGCCGGTGCATTCACCTCGAAGGCTCCCTCTTTGACTACGGAAGAATCCGGACGGCACAGGGACCATTTTACGGTTCCGACGATCGGCTCACCGGTCTCATTGGCAACATGAAGGTCTGCACTGACATCAATTGGATGCGGCAGTGTGTTGACAAACGGTTTCTGATCGATCTCTCCGTGCTCCTCGCAGGAAAGCAGGACCGGTGCAAACATCTTCTTCTCTGCGTACTGCAGGGCTTTCCAGTTTCCATAGTAGTCCACGCTTGCCCAGGATGCTACCGGCCAGATATCGTTCAGCTGCCATACAACAGCACCCATGCAGGTACCGCGGAAGCGACGGAAATGCTCAACGCCGTAACGGATCGCATCGGCCTGAAGAAGCTGTGAGCAGTACAGAAGCTCGTCGAAGTTCTTCGGATACAGGTATGTCTGTGAAATGTAGTTCAGGATCTTTCCGTTGGCAGCCGTATTTCTCTGGTGCATTTCCATGACACGGGAGAAGATGTTGCGGTCGCCGTCTTCGGTAAACCGTTTTACAGTCTGCAGTGCCGGGAAGGACTGGAATCCGAACTCGGACAGGAAACGGTAATGGTGGGAACGATAAGCGGTGAACGGCTCGCTTCCGTGCCATACACCCCAGTAATGGGTATCGCCGACGTTCTCTGCATTGCTGTTTTCATAATTTCCGCCTGAAGACGGGGATGACGGCCAGTAGAATTTCTCCGGATCCTCTTCTTTGACGATTTTCGGAATGATGTACTCATACAGATGGATGTAATCATACGTCTGTTTCTTAGATTTCTGCCATGCCAGCGTTTCGTACTGGGTTTCCATCTCGTTGTTTCCGCACCATAGAGCAATACTTGCATGGGAACGGAGTCTGCGCATATTCTGACGGATCTCCGCGGAGATATTCTCTTCGAAGTCATCTGTCAGCTCGTAGGATGCGCAGGCAAACATGAAGTCATGCCAGATGAGGAGTCCTCTCTCATCGCAGACATCATAGAAAAAGTCATCGAGGAAGTATCCGCCTCCCCATACACGCAGGGAGTTAAAGTTTGCCTCCTGTGCGGATTTCAGCAGCAGATCGGTACGCTCTCTCGTCTGACGGGTTAAGATATTGTCCTCCGGAATGTAGTCAGCGCCCATCGCGAAGATCTGCAGTCCGTTGATTTCATACGCAAAGTTACGGCCCTTTACGGTCTTTGCAGGTTTATCGGTGATGATGATTTTTTTCTCACCGTTGGTCATGATCATGTTGTCGCCGTCATCGTAATCCGGTGACTGGCCGGTCATGTGCTCATCAAAGACTTCATCTTCCATCACGTCAGTATTTACGGTGATGGTACGAAGACCCATCTTCTTCTCCCAGGTATCCAGGATATCGTCTGCAACGAGCTCTACCTTTACCTGATACAGTGCCTGTGCACCATAGCCGTTCGGCCACCACAGCTCCGGATTTTCTACGGTAAGGGAAGCCTGTACATGATTGCTGCGAAGATCACAGGTAAGTCCGGTCAGATTCTTTGCCGGTGCAGAATTGGTCAGCGGATCCATTGTGCCGCTTTCTGCGGTCAGAACGGTTTTTCCATCCGGGGAAGTAACGGTCATTACGATCTTTGCTTTACCGTCGGTTACACCCGGCATCCACTCGATTTCAGCATCTGCGGTCAGGCGGACGAAGTCAACCACATTTCCATGAACGGTTTTTCCAGTTACATGATGCTCCTGTCCTACAAATACCTGTGCCAGACGGGCAGTTTTTACTGCGAGAACAGAAGCCTCACGGAACAGTCCTGCATCTGGAAGACGCGGACCCCAGTCCCAGCCGTACATGCAGGCTGCTTTACGAATATGCGGGAATCCCGGCATTGCATCGGATGCTGCTCCAACCGGGCATTTTGCTTCTTCTTCTGCGATGAATTTTGTCGGGGAATGCAGAACCACTTTTACCTGATATACGGTATCGGCTGCATCACCTGCAACAAGATCGGTAATATCATACTCCCAGACACGGTTCATGTTGTCTGCGGAGCCGATTTTCTCTCCGTTCAGATAAACATCTGCGATGGTATCAATTCCGTCGAAGTGTAAAAACAGACGGTCCGCTTTTCTGTCTTCCTCACTGATCACGATCGTTGTCTCGTATGCGAAATCGTTCTCCATCAATTTCAGTGCATCGAGCTCATTGTCACGATAAAACGGATCCGGGATCAGGCCTTTCTCCAGAAGGGTGCCGTAAACGGTAGACGGTACCTTCGTTTCAATTGGAGTTTCCGGAATATCGTAAACATTTTTTCCGAGGACAGTTAATGTCCAGTTGTCTTTCAGACATATTGTATGCATTACAGTATGTCCCCCTTTCTTCATAGTTTCTGCTTTTTCGCGTAGTTTCACCACGCTTTTCACTTTATTTTTATCTTACTGCTTTTTTAACCAAAATGGTACAAAAAAGCTCTTGAAAAATAGGAAAAATCTCCAAATGCGAAACGATTTTAGAAAATTTCGGAAACAGTGAGACAAATTCTCAATCATCACTTTGACAGATCTGGAAAATGTGATAGAATAAAAATGTCGGCATCCTGAAAAAAATGCCGGCAGTATTTTTCGAAAAGAAAGATGAGGAAAAAATTATGATACCAGAAAGATTAGCTGCTCTCCGCGAAAAAATGAGAGCCTACGGCGTGGACGCTTATCTGGTTCCGACCGCCGATTACCATGAATCTGAATATGTAGGAACTTACTTTAAAGCAAGAACGTATATCACAGGCTTTACCGGTTCTGCCGGAACCGCCGTTATTACCCAGGATGAAGCGTGCCTCTGGACCGACGGCCGCTACTTCGTACAGGCAGCCAAAGAGCTTGCCGGAACCGGCGTTACTTTAATGAAAATGGGCCAGGAAGGTGTTCCGACCGTAGAGGAATACCTGCAGGCAAATACAAAAGAAGGCATGACCATCGGCTTCGACGGCCGTGTTGTCAATGAGATGCTCGGTGAGACACTGGAAAAGACACTTCCGGAGCGTTTTCTCTCCTATCGAAGTGACCTGATCGGTGAAATCTGGTCCGACCGCCCAGCACTTTCTGCAGAACCGGTCTGGATTCTTGATTCCAAATATACCGGCGAGTCCGCTGCTGACCGTCTTGCAAAAGTCCGCGAAAAGATGAAAGAGAACGGTGCCGAGGTGCATATCCTGACCGCACTCGACGATATCGCCTGGATGCTGAACATCCGCGGAAACGATATTCCGTGCAATCCGGTTGTCCTCTCCTACCTCATTCTGACCGAAACCGAGGCCATCTGTTTATTCAGGAAGCAACTTTAAATGATGAAGTAAAACAGTATCTTGCCGGTCTTGGTATTTCGATTCATCCATACGATGCTGTCTATGATTTCGCTGCCGGCATCACAGGAAAAACGATTCTTCTGGAGAAAGCCAAAGTCAACTACACGATCTGCCAGAGCGTCATGGGCGAAAACACAATTGTCAATGTGATGAACCCGGCTTCTTCCTTAAAGGCATTGAAAACACCAGTTGAGATGGAAAATATCCGCAAAGCCCACATCAAAGACGGCGTTGCTGTAACCCGTTTCGTTTACTGGTTAAAGAAAAACATCGGCAAAATCCCGATGGACGAAGTTTCCGTTGCAGAGAAACTGGAATCCTTCCGAAAAGAGCAGGAAGGCTACATTGAGCCGAGCTTCGGAACCATCTCCGCTTACGGCCCGAATGCCGCTATGTGCCATTATCAGGCAACGAAGGAAGATTTCTCCGTTCTACAGCCAAAAGGCATGTACCTCGTGGATTCCGGCGGACAGTATTATGAAGGAACAACCGATATCACAAGAACCATTGTTGTCGGACCGCTGACTGAGGAAGAAAAAGAGCATTTCACCATCACCGCGATGGGAACCCTGCGTCTTGGAAACGCAAAATTTCTCCATGGATGCATCGGCATCAATCTCGATTACCTCGCAAGACAGGCATTCTGGGAGAGAGGTCTTGACTTCAATCACGGAACCGGCCACGGCGTCGGCTATCTCTTAAATGTCCATGAGCGTCCAAACGGTTTCCGCTGGAAAATGGTTCCGGAGCGCATGGAAAATGCCGTTCTCGAGGAAGGTATGCTGACCTCCGACGAACCAGGTATCTATATTGAAGGAAGCCATGGTATCCGTACCGAGAACCTGATGCTCTGCCGCAAAGCAGAAAAGAACATGTATGGCCAGTTCATGCGCTTTGAGTTCGTTACCATGGTTCCGATCGACCTCGACGGTATCGATACGCAGTATATGACGGAGAAAGATGTCGAGCTGCTGAATAATTACCACAAAGAAGTGTATGAGAAGATTTCTCCTTATCTGGAAGGGGACGAAAAAGAGTGGCTGAAAGAAGCTACCCGCCCGATTTCCAAATAAGTTCTTTCTATAACATCAAAAAACCGATGTTCTGTGCGTGTTATTTTCACAGAACATCGGTTTTTCTCATTTCTTTTCCTTATAATACTTTCGATAAAAATTCTCTCAGGCGCGGGTGCTGCGGATTTGCGAAGAATTCCTGCGGCGTATTCTCCTCCTGAATATTTCCCTCGTTGATAAAGACGACGCGGGTTGCCACCTCTCTGGCAAAACCCATCTCGTGTGTAACAACGACCATGGTCATGCCCGATTCGGCAAGCTCTTTCATAATTTCCAGAACCTCTCCTACCATCTCCGGATCGAGTGCAGAAGTCGGTTCGTCAAACAGCATGACATCCGGATTCATCGCAAGGGCGCGCGCGATGGCGATTCGCTGCTTCTGTCCGCCGGAAAGGCTTCCCGGATAGGCATCTGCTTTGTCCGGCAGTCCGACACGGGTCAGAAGCTCCATCGCTTTTTTCTCTGCTTCTTCCGGTGTCATTAGTTTTAACGTCACCGGAGCGAGCAAGATATTTTCCTTAACGGTTTTGTGCGGAAACAGATTGAACTGCTGGAATACCATTCCGATCTTCTGACGCACATGGTCAATGTCAGTTTCCGGTGCCGTGATGTCAACGCCCTCGAAGTAAATTTTTCCGCCGGTTGGAATTTCCAGACGGTTTAAGGAGCGCAGAAACGTCGATTTTCCGGAACCGGAAGGACCGATAACGGCGACAACTTCTCCCTGACGGATCTCTGTGCTGATTCCATCTAAAACTTTATTATCCTCGAAGCTCTTCTGCAGATTTTCAACTTTAATTAATACTTTTTCGTTAGTGGTCACTCTTACGCAGTCTCCTTTCCAGTTTGCCCATGAAATAGGTCAGAATCATAACAAGAATCAGATAAAAGATCGCTGCGGAGAGAAGCGGAACCAGCGCATCGTACGTACGGCTCTGTACCAGGGTTGCTGCTTTTGTAATATCGATGGTTCCAATATAGCCGATGATGGCGGTCTCTTTCAACAGCACGATCATCTCGTTGATCAGCGCCGGAAGAACATTTTTAAACGCCTGCGGAATGATAATCAGACGCATAGTCTGTGCCGAATTTAAACCAAGGCTTCGTCCCGCTTCCGTCTGTCCTTTATCCACAGACATGATTCCGGAACGGAAGATCTCGGCAACGTACGCACCGGAGTTAATACCGAATGCAATTCCGCCGATCACGATATTGTTCAGGTTTACGGTTGCAAAAATAACGGAATAGAAAAACAGAATCTGAATCATGGACGGCGTTCCGCGGATAATCGTCAGATAGACGCGTGCCACAATGTTCAGAAGTTTTAATTTACCGGTCTGCTCGTGTGTCGAACGGATCAGTGCGATGAGAAGTCCGAGCACAACACCGATGCACAGTGCAATTACCGTGACAAGCAGCGTCGTCTTCAGACCGGTCAGCCACCACTCTGTAGCACCGTTGTCTACAAAATAGCGGTTAAACTGATGCTGTAAATTTTCCATAGAATACATCTCTCCTTTGTGGTTTCATTTCCTGCAAAAAGAGCGGCTGCACCATTTTGCCTGGCGGACAGCCGCTCTTTTTCCTCTTATTAGATTACTTTCTTACAATAACAACCTGCGTTGCATTTGCGTAAGTATCGGTGAAATCAACACTCTCCTCACGCTCCGGAGTAACGGTCATTCCGGCTGCGCCGAAATCTGCTTTTCCGCTGTTGACGGATGCAAGGATAGTTTCAAATGCCATATCCTCAATTTTCAGCTCATAGCCAAGCTTGTCACAGATCGCCTGGGAAATATCAGCATCGATACCAACGATATCGGTTCCCTCTTTGTACTCCCACGGCTCGAACTCAGCGTTGGTTGCCATGGTAAGCGTTCCGTTGGAACGGTCCACGTCTGCCGGGGACTCATACGGATGCTGGCCGACTTCATCACCAATGTAGTTGCTCATGATCTCATCAAGAGTTCCGTCCTCTTTCAGCTCTGCCAATGCAGTGTTGAACTCGTCTCTTAACTCATTTCCTTTTTTGAAGCACATCGCGTACTCTTCGGTATCAAAAATGCCTTCTACAATTTTCAGATCATCGTTTGCTGCAACGAATTTTTCTGCCGGCAGGGAATCGATGACAACACAGTCAATCTTTCCGTTTTTCAGTGCCTGAATAGCATCGGCGCCTTTGTTGTAACGCTGCATCTGGGAATCTGCATTAACGGCATCGCTCGCCTGAGAATCACCTGTTGTTCCGGTCTGTACACCAATCTTCAGATCTGCCAGATCCTCTACGGATGTTACTTCTACTTTCTTTGCGGTAGATGCAGAACTTCCGCAGCCTGCCATCGAAACAGCAAACAAAACGGACATTGCAAGTGCTGTTGCTTTTTTTGCAAAATTCATTTTCATAATAATCTCCTTCTCTCCTCATGTAATGTATATTTATTCACTTTCCCTTATTATAACAGCATCTTTCTGAAATGCAAGGAAAAACGGAAAAAAAAGCAACAGAAATACAAAAGACAGACCGGGGGTTCTTCCATGGCTGTCTTTCCGTTTTTGTATTCAGTCCGTATTTTTTCCGTCTGCTGCTGTGCAGCGCAGGATCCGCTGAATGCTCTTTTCCGATAAAGCATATTCCTCTGCGAGTTCGGAAACTCTGCTTCCGTTTTGATGTTTCTCGCAAATTTCCCGGTTTCTTTTTTCATAATGATTCTTTTTAAGATTTTCTTCATCGCCGTCTTTTTCTTGCAGACCACGCTTTGTAAAAACAGAGTGTCACCATCCTGTTCCAGCACAACGAAACAATCCAGATCCGTTGCATAAAATACCTGTTCAAAACCAGCTGATAAAAATTGCTGCAAGGGCAATCCATTCAGCAAGATCTATCACATTCAAACCAGATAGTTACTCACATACACAATACCTCTTTCCAGACTCCCCGGACTTCCGCGGAATGCCCACGCTGCGGCATCACTCGCCAGAAGAACGGCACAGGAAAGCTGCACCAGAAGCATCCGGTATTTTTTCTTTTTCTGATCATATCCCTGCTCAAAACCATACAGAGGGCCGCAATATTTGTTTTGTCCTTCCTAAAACGGCAGAAGAAAACCCTCTCATACCGCCTTTCTCTGCGTATATGAGAGGGTTCCTGTTCTTACGCCTGTCCCAGTACGTGGTCGGAAATTCTTCCGTAGACGGAGATCAGGTAGAGGCCGCAGATGCCGACAACCGCGTAGATGATGCGGCTCAGCCACGTCATGTTTCCGAAGATCAGGGCGACGAGGTCGAGGCGAAAGAATCCGATCAAGCCCCAGTTGACGGCTCCGATGATTGCAACGGTGAGTGCGGTGTAATCCAGTCCTTTCATGTAAAGAAACCTCCTTTTTCCGGATTTTGTATCGTCTTTTTATCTCTTCCGGTTTCTTTATAAAGAATTTCCCAAAAGGATGCAGATTATGCATTTTCTTTGATTTTTCGGGCAGAAAAATGGAGACCATTTCCAGGCTCCATTCGTGCAATTTTGTTTTCTTTATTCAGACAGCAGCTTCTGCAGCAGCTCTCCTGCTGCTGCCGGGTTGGCTTTGCCTTTCATTTCTTTCATGACCTGGCCGACCAGAAATCCAAGGACTTTTGTCTTTCCGGATTTGTACTGCTCTACCGGGCCAGGGTTGTTTTCCAGAACTTTTCTCGCGGTTTCTTCCAGAAGGCCGGTGTCGTTTACGGTTTTCAGTCCGTGCTCCTCGACGTATGCTTCCGGATCGACATCCTCTGCAAAGATCTGCTCAAATACCTCTTTTGCCACCTGGTTGTTGACCGATCCGGCTTCTGCCAGTTCGATCAGGGATGCCAGATGCTTCGGTGAAAACTGCAGATCCTCCGGCTCCTGGCCGTTCTCCTTTAAGAGACGTAAGGTCTCGCCCATCAGCCAGTTTGCCACTTTTTTCGGTTTGCCGCAGAGCGCCGTCGTCTCCTCAAAGAGATCGGACAGCTTCTTGGAACCGGTCAGAATGCCCGCATCGTACTGCGGCAGTCCGTACTGCTCCACATAGCGTGCCTGTTTTTCCGGCTGGAATTCCGGCATGGATTTCACAATGCGGTCGATCCACTCGTCGGAAATGTGCACCGGCGGCAGATCCGGGTCCGGGAAGTAGCGGTAATCCTTCGCATCCTCTTTCGAACGCATCGCGTAGGAATACTCTTTGTTGTCGTCCCAGCGGCGGGTCTCCTGGACAACGGCTTTTCCTTCCTCGATCAGCTCGATCTGTCTTGCACGCTCTCCCTCGATCGCTCTTCCGATGGCCTTAAAGGAGTTCAGGTTCTTCATCTCGGTACGTGTTCCGAATTTCTCACTTCCGACCTCACGGACCGAAAGGTTGACATCGGCACGCATCGAGCCCTCCTGCAGTTTGCAGTCGGATGCGCCGAGATACTGAATCATCATACGCAGTTTTTCCAGATAAGCGATAACTTCCTCCGCGGATCTCATATCCGGCTCGGAGACGATCTCGATCAGCGGAACGCCGCTTCGGTTGTAATCGACGAGAGAACAGTCCTCCCACTCATCGTGAATCAGCTTTCCTGCATCTTCCTCCATATGGATCTCGTGAATGCCAATTTTCTTCTTTCCCGCTGCGGTGTCGATCTCCACATATCCATCGTGGCAGATCGGCAGATACAGCTGGGAAATCTGATAGTTCTGCGGGTTGTCCGGGTAGAAATAGTTCTTCCGGTCGAATTTGCAGAGCTGGTTGATTTTGCAGTTTGCAGCCAGTCCGACGCGCAGGGCGTAATCGACAACCTTCTTATTTAATACCGGAAGGGATCCCGGCATACCGGTGCAGACCGGGCAGGTGTGGGTGTTCGGCGCACCGCCGAATGCGGTAGAGCAGCCGCAGAAAATTTTTGTTCGCGTCGCAAGCTCCACATGTACTTCAAGTCCGATGACGGTTTCATACTGTTTTGACATTGTTTTGCTTCCTCCTTACCGTTTTTCTGGCTGCCCGAATGCACCGCGTGCCTGCTCATAGGTGTACGCTGCACGGAACAGTTTTTTCTCTGAGAAACAGTCTCCGATAAGCTGCATGCCGATCGGAAGACCCTTGTCATCCATGCCGCACGGAACGGTGATGCCCGGAAGACCGGCGAGGTTGACGGATACGGTGTAAATATCGCCCAGATACATCTGCAGCGGATCGGAAAGCGATTCTCCAAGGCGCGGTGCCGTCGATGGTGCTGCCGGGCTTAAAATCATATCGTATTTCTCAAATGCGCGGTCAAACTCCTGTTTAATCAGGGCTTTCGTGCGCAGCGCTTTCAGATAATACGCATCGTAGTAACCGGAGCTCAACACGAAGCTTCCCAGCATAATCCGTCGTTTCACCTCCGGACCGAAGCCCTCGGAACGGCTCTTCTTATACATATCGTGGAGTCCTTCGTACTCTTTGGCACGGAAGCCGTATTTCACACCGTCGAATCGTTCCAGGTTGGAGCTTGCCTCGGCGGATGCAATGACGTAGTAAGCCGGAATCGCATAATCAATGAGGTCGAGATCGAAATACTCTACTTCTGCTCCGCGTGCCTTCAGGACATCGGCAGCCTTTAAAATGGATTCCTTTACCTGCGGATCCAAACCTTCGCCGAAATAGCTGTTCGGAATACCGATTTTCAGATCGGAGACATCTTCTTTTAAAGCGCTCATGAAATCGTAATCATCGCGTTTCATTGATGTCGCATCTTTTGCATCATACGAAGCAACGGTCTGCAGCAGTGCTGCACAGTCTGTCACATCCTTTGCGACCGGTCCGATCTGGTCGAGGGAGGAACCGTAAGCGATCAGTCCATAACGGGAAACGGTGCCGTACGTCGGTTTCATGCCGGTTACGCCGCAGAAGGAACTTGGCTGACGGATCGATCCGCCAGTATCGGAGCCGAGTGCCATCGGTACTTCTCCTGCTGCAACGGCTGCACAGGAACCGCCGGAGGAACCGCCTGGAACGTGTTCGGTGTTCCACGGGTTTTTCGTCACGCCGTACGCAGAAGTCTCTGTCGTACTTCCCATCGCAAACTCATCCATGTTCGTCTTTCCAATGATAACGGCTCCCGCCTCTTCAAGCCGTGTAATAACCTCCGCATCGTACGTCGGAACGAAATTCTGCAGGATCTTTGACGCACACGTCGTCGCAAGACCCTTCGTACAGATGTTGTCCTTGATCGCGATCGGAACGCCGGCCAGCGGACCGGTGAGCTCTCCTGCGTCAATTTTCTTCTGCACTTCTGCTGCGCGTGCTCTCGCACCCTCTTCATCCACAAGAAGGAAGGCGTGAATCGCATCCTCAGACGCTCTGACTGCCGCAAGGGACGCTTCCACAGCGTCCGATACGGTGATCTTTCCTTCTTTGATCGCGGCAGAAAGCTGTACTGCTGTCATATCTTTGATTTCCATATCGAATCTCCTCCTGCTATTCTACCGTTTTCGGAACCTTGTACTGGCCCTCTTTGACTTCCGGTGCATTGGCAAGCATTGCATCGCGGTCGTCGCCATTGGTTACTTCATCCTCGCGGAATACATTTCCCATCTCGAAAATGTGGGTCATCGGCTCGACCTTGCTGGTGTCGAGCTCGTTTAATTTATCTACATAATCCAGCATTTTCTGCATATCCTGCCGTGCGGATTCTTTTTCCTCATCCTTTAATTCCAGCTTTGCCAGGATGCCGACATATTCCATCGTTTCATCTGAAATCACATTTGCCATTTCACTCATTCTCCTTTTTTATTTTCCAGCAGGATCCGCTTACGGCTCCAGTCTTGTAAGATCACGCGGGAACAGCGTTGTCTCGCGGACGTTGTCCTCACCGATCAGCTTCATGGTCAGACGCTCCAGACCGATGCCAAGACCTCCGTGCGGCGGCATACCGTGTTTGAAAGCACTCAAGTACTGCTCCATGCCCTCTTCTGTCATGCCGCGGGCTGCGATCTTTTCAGAGAGCATCTTGTAATCGTGGATACGCTGGCCTCCGGTTGTAATCTCCAGACCGTGGAACAGCAGGTCGAAGCTCTTTGTGTATCTCTTATCCTCCGGGTCGTCCATCGCATAGAACGGTCTCTTTTTCGACGGATATTCGGTGACAAATACGAAGTCTGCATCGTACTCCTCTTTGAAATACTGGCCGATCAGAAGCTCCTCCTCCGGCTCAAGGTCGAACGGGTTGCGGATCTTTCGGTTGTATTTCTCGGCTACCAGCTCTTTCGCTTTCGTGAACGGTACAGTTGGGATTTCTTCTGTCTTTGGAAGCATAACTTCAGGATCTCCAGCTCTTTTGCGTAATCCTTTTTAAGAAGCTCCACCATGTACTGTAAAAATCCGGTTTCCATTGCCATGATGTCGGTGTAATCCTCGATGTAGCCCATCTCAAAGTCAAGGCTGGTATATTCGTTCAGATGACGTTTCGTGTTATGTTTCTCTGCACGGAAAACCGGTCCGACTTCAAAGACACGGTCAAACACGCCGACGAGCATCTGTTTGTAGAACTGCGGGCTCTGTGCCAGGACAGCCGGGCGGTGGAAATATTCCAGCTTGAAGATGTTTGCGCCGCCCTCAGCGCCTTTCGCGCCGATCTTCGGTGTATGGATTTCGGTGAATCCCTGGGAATGAAGGAAATCACGGAACGCCCGTACCACGCCTTCCTGGATGCGGAATTTTGCACGCTCTCTGACGTTTCGAAGAGCGATCGGCCGCATGTTCAGCATTGCTTCAAGGGAGGTGTTCATTTTCCATTTGTTGACTGCGAGCGGCATTGGCTCGGTCGGCTCGGAAAGAACGGTGATGGTCTGCAGCCTGACTTCGACGCCGCCCGGTGCGCGGTCCTCTTTTTTGACCGTTCCGGTTACGGCAACTGCCGATTCCTCTTTCAGATCTTTCAGCGGGAAGTTAACGCTTCCTTCTTCGTACACACACTGAACGAGTCCCTCGCTCTTTCTTAAGATGACAAAGGCAACCTCGCCCATGTCACGGATGATGTGTACGGCTCCTTCGAGTTTTACTTCTGTGCCTTCCGGTGTCTCCAGCAGAGTTTTTACGGAGATGTCTTCTTTTTTCTTTACGCCTGTCATAAATTCCATGTCTTGTTCTCCTCTCTTTCTCGCCTGTCCCGGATTGCTTTTTCAAATAAAAAGTCCCGGAACAGTTTTTTAACTACTGTTCCGGGACGGGATATTTTATGTTCCCGCGGTACCACCCGCATTGCGTTTTTCTCTCCGGTTTTCCGGGGGAAAACGCCCACTCATTTATACTTAACGCGTATCACGGATCTGCCTACTTGATTTCCTGTTCGGATCTCATGTTCAGCAGACCGGCTCCGGAATGTTCCCCATTGTATGTTTCCTCCATGCTGATGCTCTCAGTCGGTGACATCGGCTTCCTGTCAGATTCCGCATACGGAGTTTCCTTCACTGCCTTTTTCATACTGTGCATTATAGCACAGCAGTTTTGCATTTGTAAACACCTAATTTTTACGGATTTTATATAAATTCTAATACATTTTTCGTGAATTTTATCTATATAAAATTATTTTTTCGTGTGTTTATAAAATTGCGCAGAAATTTCGTTTTATTGGTATTTCGCACACAATTTACAGTTTTTTGATTCTCTCCACTGCCTCTACTGTATTCTCATACGTACCGAATGCAGTCAGACGGAAGTAGCCTTCTCCGCTCGGGCCGAAGCCTGATCCTGGTGTTCCGACTACGTTTGCGTCTGCAAGCAGGTGATCAAAGAACTCCCAGGAAGTCATATTTCCCGGTGTTTTCAGCCAGATATACGGAGCGTTGACACCGCCGGATACGGTGTAGCCTGCGCCCTTTAATCCGTCGTAGATGACTTTTGCGTTCTTCATGTAGTAAGCAACCTGCTCTTTTAACTGTGCTTTTCCTTCCGGAGAGTAAACAGCCTCGCCGGCTCTCTGGATGATGTACGGAGCTCCGTTGTATTTCGTTCCGTGACGGCGTGCCCACAGGCTGTGCAGAGTCACATCGCCGGATTTGATGTCTTTCGGGATAACGGTGAATCCAAGACGCATACCGGTAAAGCCTGCGTTCTTGGAGAAGCTGCGCATTTCGATGGCACATGTTCTTGCACCCTCGCACTCATAGATGGAATGCGGAATGTCTTTTTCTGAGATATATGCCTCGTATGCAGCATCATACAGGATGATGGCTCCTACTTTATTTGCATAATCAACCATTTCTGCAGCTCGGCTTTGGAAACCATAGCGCCGGTCGGGTTGTTCGGGAAGCACAGATAAATCAGATCCGGGGTTTCTTTCGGGAGCTCCGGGGTGAAGTTGTTTTCTGCGGTACACGGCATGTAAATCACATTCGTGAAACGCTCGGTTTGCTGCGTCGTAGTCACCGGCACGGCCTGCCATTACGTTGGAGTCTACATAAACCGGATAAACCGGTCGCATACAGCGATCTTCGTTGTCCAGGCTGAAGATCTCCTTGAATGTTGCTGCAATCGCATTTTGCGCCGTCCGATACAAAAATTTCATCAACCGTAATATCGCATCCTCTTGCCTGATAATCGTTCTTCACGATTGCGCTGCGCAGAAATTCATATCCCAGATCCGGTGCATATCCGTGAAAGTCTCCGCATGCCCCATCTCATCGACGGCTTTATGCATAGCTTCAATAATTGCCGGTGCAATCGGCTGTGTCACGTCACCGATGCCAAGCGGATATCTTTTGTCCGGATTTGCTTCGCT
>ENA-OQHA01000149-OQHA01000149.1-human-gut-metagenome-genome-assembly--contig:-NODE-149-length-37127-cov-4.221865_pt1 | contig 37127 bp, 41 predicted proteins | sample MGYA00242558_ERZ504707 | MGnify/ENA primary metagenome ERZ504707 (study PRJEB26092, sample SAMD00036197) | human gut metagenome | host: Homo sapiens | study: EMG produced TPA metagenomics assembly of... | reverse complement strand
AATACAATTCAATTCATAGCATAGATGCACATGAAGGATGAAGAAAGGAAAAGGTGATTCCAGTGGGAACATAAACAAACACCATCATCAATATGAGAGTGACAGGAACCGGATTTCCTGCAAGAAAGACCTGATACAGATCACATATGATACACCTTAAGAAAACAGAAGTTTCTTTTATGAAATATAAATAAGATCCTCTTAAATCTTACTTATATTTTAAGAAATCAGAAACAAAAGGAAATCAGTATTTCAGGTAATATAGAATCGGTAACTCATATTGAACAACTGTCACACACCTGATACAAAGATTTCAGGAAATATGTAAAGAAATATTTCCCGAAAGAGTAAAACCCTCAACTCACCGGTTCGTTGGAAAGAAGAGATTCCAAGAACAAACGTGAAGATGAGAACGATACTTTGAAATGCATATCAGAACCATTAGGATATGGATTGAAGCTTTGCATCAGAAGAATATCTGAGAGGATATTAAAAATAGAAGAATCGGGCAGGAACTTTTTTCCAGGATACTTTAAAGAACTGCAGAGGAGAAAATCCCAATAGGTCGATTTGAATCAGCAGATCGCAAAGTACAGAGATGACAAATGGTTTTGAATTTAAGAAGTTAAGTCCAGAATTGTTTAGTGAACAGGAAAAAGTATAACCACCGAAATTCTTCAGATAAACAGGAAATCAAACATCGTAAAAAATGATTTCTGATCTATAAAACTTTCTAAATAATCGAAGAGATATACTTACATATATCAGTCGTTTATGAGCAGGAAATAAAAAAAGAAGAGAGAATCTGAAAAAAGAAAAATTTCAAAATTGAATAAAGAGAATCGAAATTATTTTATAAAGTATATAAAATCAAAGATTTCGATTGATAAGTATAATAAGTATAACAAGAAAACTTATTCGAAAGAACGAAGAGGAAGAAAAATTGAATAACGAAGAGTGTTGAGACGGTCATCATTTTTGGAAACTGTAAAAGTAAAAAAAGTGATGACCGTCTCGTTGTGTATATAAGATTGCATATATTAAGTATATAACCGTTCCGAAAAGCCCTGGATAAAATAATATGATCCGAGCAGAGAGCAAAATTTTCGATCAGAGATTTTCCGAACAGTTATATTTATCAGTTGCCATCAAAAACATCATCAGTTATACTTCTGTGAGAAAGGAAGTAAGATGAGAAAATATGTGGAATTATCAGATTGAAGAAAATATTTTATATGAAGACAAAGAGATCCTTGTGTGCAGAAAAACAGCAGGAATGCCGGTGCAGGCAGCAAAAATAGGAACAATGGATATGGAAAGTGCCCTGAAAAATTATCTGGCACAAAAAACACCGGGAAAGATCCATATCTGGGAGTAGTACATCGCCTTGATCAGCCGGTAGAAGGCATTCTTGTATTTGCGAAAACATCCGAAGCAGCAGGAAATTTGAGTAAACAGATAATGGCAGGAGGCGCCGGAAAATATTATCTGGCAGTAACAGAGGGAAAAGCAAAGAGCTCAGAAGGGACTCTTACAGACTATCTGAAAAAAAATGGAAAAGCCAACATGTCTCAGGTGGTGTCTGCCAATACACCGGGAGCAAAAAAAGCGATCCTTCACTATAAAGTTCTGGATCAGCAGGAGATAAACGGAAAATTCCGGACACTTCTTAAGATCAGGCTGGAAACAGGTCGGCATCATCAGATCCGTGTGCAGCTTTCTCATGAGGGACTGCCCCTTCTCGGAGACCGGAAATATAATCCTTCGGGAGAAAAAGGTACATCACTGGGACTTTGTTCCAGTTGTCTGGAATTCAAACACCCCAGAACAGGAAAAATGATGAAGTTTGAAACAGAGCCACAGGGAAGCGCGTTTCTGGATTTTGTGAAAAAAGTGTAAAAACTCTGGACGGAAATACGAAAAAGTGTATAATGTAAAAAGCAAGTAACCAAATGTAAGATTTTTGTAAAGTATAAGTTACTGTGGACGGACAAGGCAGACGATAAAGAACAGTAACCAGCGAGGAAGAGGAGATTACAATGAAAAGAGCTGCAGTAGCGTCAGCAGCCTTGTTGGCTGTGGCAACCCTGCTGACAGGCTGTCAGAAAGAAGAAGTAGAAAAGCTTGTTGCACCGATTGTAGCAGATGTCCAGGAAACCCCTGAAGCAACCGAAGTGGAAGAAGAAAAAAGCCCGCTGATCCCTGAGATCGATGACACTCTTTCTATTGAAGAAGGTGCCAGAATAGCTGTTGTCAGCAAAAGCAAAAAAGGCGAGTTCTGGAATAAAGTAAAAGAAGGAATGGAAGCTGCTGTCAAGGACGTAAATGAGGCGTATGGTTTCAAAAAAGACAAGCAGATCACGATGACCTTTGAGGGTCCGGATGATGAAGAGGACGTAGAAAGTCAGATCAATACTCTTGATGCAGTGATCGCTGAGAATCCATCTGTAGTGTGTCTTTCTGCCGGAGATATGGATTCCTGTCAGGCACAGCTGGAAGCAGCGAAAGAGAACGGAATTCCGGTGGTCGCATTTGATTCCAATGTCAGTGATACGAAGCTGGTCAGAGCTTTCCGTGGAACAGACAATACACAGATCGGTAAATATGCAGCATATAAGCTTGGCAGCGCCATTGGAAAAATGGGAAATGTGGCTGTTTTTTCCGCACAGGAGAAAACACAGAGCGCGCAGGAGCGTGTAAAAGGATTTCTGGATAATATTGCAAATTATACGGATATTAAAGTGGTGGAAACCGTATATTCTGACCAGGTTGATGATATGAAGGAAGCCATGAAGGAAGTTCTGGATAAATATCCGGCATTGGATGGCGTTTTCTGCACCAATGCCGAGGTTTCTGAAATGCTTCTGGAGGTAAATAAGGACACAGGAGAAAATAAAGTTGCTATGGTAGGCGTAGATGCAACCAGCAAACAGCAGGAAGCGATCCAGAAAGGGGAAGAACTGGGAGTGCTTTCACAGAATCCTTATGCGATGGGATATCAGACCATGTGGGCGGCTATTCAGTCTACTGCACCGAAGAAGGAAACAAAGATTGATAAGAAGGTTTTACTTGATCCGGTATGGATCGATGCTGAGAATATCAAAAGCGAAGACATTGCAAATTACCTGTACAAGTAATAAATAGAACAGATAGCCACTGTAGGTCGGGTGAATAGGTTAGTCCGCATTCACCGTCTGTTCATAATTGAAAGCCATCAGTCTGATGAAGATGTAAAAAACATTTTCAATCGGGCTTGATGGCTTTTTGAATAAAATAAAAATATGAATAGAATAAACAAATAAAAGTGTGCGAAAAAATGGCAAAGATATAACGAATTTGACGATTTTTTGACACAAAACAAATATATTTCTCGTTAAATTGCATAAAAAACATTGTTTTAAAAAAGTGATTGTGGTACAATTTGGATATGCAGAGAGGCGGTGATCAGATGATCCAGGAAACGATCAAGGCAGTGAAAGAGGCGGAGGCAAAAGCGCAGCAGAAGATAAAGGATGCATCCGTCCGTGCACAGAGTATCATCAGCGAAGCTGATAAAGAGGCAGAGAATATTATCAGAAAGGCGGAAACAGCCGCCGGCGAACAGGCGGCATCTGATATGAAAGCAGCCGAGGAACGTGCACATAGTACAGAGAACACTGTCGTTGGACAAGTAGAGGAGGAGCTTGCAGCTTTGAAAAAGAAAGCGGAGTCGAAGCACGAGCAGGCGATCCAGACAGTAATGGACAGTTTGTTCTGAGAGGGGGAGTGCGAAAATGGCAGTATTGCAGATGCAGCGAATCAGTATCTGCGCAATGAAAAAGAACCGTAAGGCCATATTGGAAGAACTGCAGTCACTTGGAGTATTGGAGATCGATGCAGCGGAATTGGATCCGGAGCTTAAGACGATGGATACTATGAATGCCCGGCTGATCTTTGAGAAGAACGCATCCCTTTGTGATCAGGCAATCGAAATACTGGATGAATTTTCGAAGGAAAAGCAATCCATGCTGGCATCCCTGGCAGGGAAACCGCTGATCGGAAGGAAGCAGGAGGAAGAAGCTATCCGGGATCAGGAAGAGATCCTGAGAACAGCCAGAGAAATCCAGGGATACCGGAAGAAGCTTACAGAGAACAGTGCGGCGGCAGTTAAGCTGGAACAGCAGGAAGCAGCTCTTGCTCCATGGCTGAAGCTGGATATTCCGATGAACTTCAGCGGTACAGCGAAAGCAGCGGTACTTGTGGGAAGTATTGACGGAAATATAACTCTGGATCAGGTATACAGTCAGCTGGCAGCGGATGCACCACAGCTTGAAGCCTTTGACATTCGGGAAATCTCAAATGACGCCGGTAAGCTGAGCCTGGTGGTTGTCTGCCTGAAAGCACAGGCACAGGAACTGGAAGAAGCGCTTCGGATGCAGGGATTTGCAAGACCGGCACAGCTGGTATCAGAGATTCCGGCACAGGAGCTGGAGAACCTTAAGAATGAAGTGGTATGCATTCAGGAAGAGTCCGAACAGATCCGGGAACAGATACGCGCTCTTCACGACAGGAAGAGCTCTCTTCAGCTTTTGTCCGATTATTTCCGGATCCGTGCACAGAAATATGAGGTATTAGGACAGCTCCGCCAGTCGGAGAGCACTTTTTTTGTGACAGGATATCTTCCGAAGAAACAGGTTCCTGCAATGGAAAAACGGCTTACGGAGAAGTACGATATTGTTTTTGAAGCAGAAGATGCTGAGGGAGAAAATGTTCCGGTTGCCCTTCAGAACGGTAAATTCGGAGCAGCAGGAGAGGGAGTTCTGGCAGCGTTTGGTCTTCCCGGAAAGGGAGAGATCGATCCTTCCACGATCATGACAGCCTGCTATGTATTTCTTTTCGGACTGATGTTGTCAGACGCAGCATATGGACTGATCGTCTTTGCAGTTTGTCTGGGAGTACTTCTGAAGTTCCCCAGGATGGAGAGCGGAATGCAGAAATCCATCCGGCTTTTTATGTACTGTGGATTGTCCACTTTGTTCTGGGGCGTGATGTTTGGCGGATATTTCGGAGATTTTATCGATGTATTTTCGAGGGTATATCTGCACAGGCCGGTCACGGTGAAGCCGGTATGGTTTGCACCGTTAAATGAGCCAATGAGACTTCTGGTGTTCTCCATGCTGTTTGGCCTGATCCATATGTTTCTGGGAATGGGTCTTAAGGGCTACATGCTGTTACGTGACAGAAAATATCTCGACTTTTCTGTGACGTAGTACTCTGGTTCCTGCTTCTTATGGGACTGATCCTGATCTTTATCCCAAGCAGCATGTTCCGTTCTATTTCTCAGATGGATCTGAACCTTTCACCGGCAGTGATACAGGTCGGAAAATGGATGGCGATCATCGGTGCGGTGGGAATTCTCTTCATGTCAGGAAGAGATAAGAAGAATCCATTCCTGAGGCTGGCGCTTGGAGCCTATGATCTTTACAATATCACGGGATGGGTCAGTGATATCCTTTCCTATTCCAGACTTCTGGCCCTGGGACTTGCCACCGGAGTTATCGCATCGGTTATGAACCAGATGGGAAGTATGCTGGGAGACAGTATTCTGGGATGGATCGTATTTATCCTTGTATTTGTGATTGGTCATATCTTTAACCTTCTGATCAATCTTCTGGGTGCATACGTGCACACCTGCCGATTACAGTATGTAGAGTTTTTCGGCAAATTCTTTGAGGGCGGAGGAAAAGAGTTCCACCCCTTCCGCGAAAATACAAAATATGTAGATATTAAGGAGGATTAATATTATGAGTGGTATCGTTTGGGCATTATTGGGAGCAGCAATTTCCGTAGCTCTTGCAGGTATAGGTTCCGCCATCGGTGTTGGTACAGCCGGCCGTGCAGCAGCAGGTGTTGTAACAGAAGACCCGGACAAATTTGCCAAGGTTCTTCTTCTGCAGCTTCTTCCTGGTACTCAGGGTATTTACGGACTGCTGGTAGCATTCCTTGCACTTTCCAAGGTTGGTATCCTGGGCGGAGGTGTTGCTGATATTTCCCTGGAAACCGGTCTTATGATCTTTGTGGCTTGTCTTCCGATCGCTATCGCAGGTCTTCTTTCCGCGATCCATCAGGGAAAAACTTCCGTAGCTTCTATCGGTATCGTAGCCAAGAAGCCGGAGCAGTTCGGTAAAGCCATGCTTTTCCCTGCAATGGTTGAGACATATGCGATTCTGGCTCTTCTGATCTCCATTCTTGCAGTCAGCGGAATTCAGGTTTGATTCATCAGGAGGGGCAGAGCATGACAGGATTAGAGAAGATGGTAAGCCAGATTCTTGAAGAGGCCGATGCTTCTGCAGCCGTTACGATCAGTGATGCGGAGAAAAAAGCCGCAGAGATCCTCAGGGAAGCCGGAGAAAAGGCAGATAAGATCCGGCAGCAGAGAGAAGAACAGTCCAGGGCAAAGGTGAAAAGCTATGAAGAGCGGACAGCTTCCGCTGCAGATATGAAGAAGCGTACCGCAGTTCTTGCAGCCAAGCAGGAACTGATCGGAAATGTGATCGCAGATGCCTGTGACCGTGTGAAGAATCTGGATGAAGAAAAATATTTTGGGATCCTTAAGAATATGGCTGAGAAATATCTTCTTCCAAGAGAAGGAGAGATCTGTTTTTCAAAAAAGGATCTGGAACGTATGCCGGCAGGTTTCCGTGAGGAAATAAAGAGCCTGGCACAGAAAAAGGGTGGTGTGCTGGAAATTTCCGGTGAAACCCGAAACATAGACGGAGGTTTTATCCTGATATACGGCGGCATTGAGGAAAACTGTTCCATTGATGCCATGTTCGCAGAGAAGCGGGATGAGCTTCTGGATCAGGTAAGAAAGATTTTGTTTGCGTAAAACACCATGCAAAAGGAGGGCGTGAATGATGTTTGGTGAAGATTATGCCTATGCGGTGGCGCGGATACGTGTTCTGGAGACCGGACTTCTGAATCAGGCGGCGATCGAGCAGCTTCTGGCATGTCAGGATGAGCAGCAGTGCCTTCAGATCCTTACAGAGAAGGGCTGGGGAAACGGTGATCCTGCAGCCGGTGCGGACGCCATTCTTTCCCGGGAGAGAGAAAAGATCTGGGAGATCATGGATTCGCTGGTAGCGGACCGATCTGTTTTTTCTGTTCTTTCTTATCAGGATCTTTTCCATAACCTGAAAGCGGCTGTGAAGGCAAGCATCCTGCAAGGGGCAGCGCCGAATATTTTTTTCAGCGACTGTTCCATTGACGGAGAGGATATGGTGAAATTCCTGAAGGATAAGGAATATGATCGTTTTCCTGAGGATATGCGGGAAGCGGCAAGAGAAGCCTATGAGACCTTTTTGCACACAAGAGACGGACAGCTTGCGGATATTATCGTAGACAGGGCAGCATTGGATGCCATAAAAAAGCCGGAGAACGGTCAAAAGAAGAGATCGTCCGGCAGTATGCGGAATCCACGGTAGCGGTAGCAGATATCCGGATCGCAGTCCGTGCCTGCAAAACAGGAAAAAGTTCGGACTTTATGAAAAAAGCCATGGCAGAATGTGACACACTGGATAAGGAGAGACTGATCCACGCGGCAGTAAGCGGAATGGATCAGATCATGGGTTATCTGGCAGAAACGAAATATGGGGACGGAGCTCTGGCGCTGGCGGAATCAGCTTCCGCTTTTGAGAGATGGTGTGATAACCAGATCATGGAGACCATCCGCCCTCAGCTGTACAATTCATTTTCACTGGGACCGCTGGTAGCCTATGTGCTTGCCCGTGAAAATGAGATCAAGACGGTGCGGATCATTCTCACCGGAAAGCGCAGCGGCCTTCCGGAAGAGTTTATCCGGGAAAGGGCAAGGGAAATGTATGTATAAGATCGCAGTTTTAGGTGATTATAACAGCATTTACGGGTTTGCGGCTCTTGGCCTTGATACTTTTCCGGTGGAGGATCCTGCAGAAGGTAAAGAGAAGCTTAACCGTCTGGCGGCCGGTGAATATGCGGTTATTTATATTACGGAACAGCTGGCGGTCCAGCTTTCCGCAGAGATCAGTAAATACAGTGAGGAGCTGATGCCTGCGATCATTCAGATTCCCGGAATTTCCGGAAATACAGGTGCAGGTATCGAAAATGTAAAGAAATCCGTGGAGACGGCAGTTGGCTCCGATATTCTTTTCAGTAATGAGTGACAAGAAAGCAGGTGATTGGTTCAGATGAGCAGAGGAACCATTAAGAAGGTGGCAGGACCGCTGGTAATTGCCAAGGGTATGCGGGATGCAAATATGTATGACGTGGTTCGTGTAAGCAGCCAGCGTCTGATCGGTGAGATCATTGAGATGCATGAAGATGAGGCTTCCATACAGGTATATGAGGAGACTTCAGGACTTCGTCCGGGAGAACCGGTAGAGTCCATGGAGGTGCCCCTTTCCGTGGAGCTTGGTCCTGGCCTTATTACAAGCATTTACGATGGAATACAGCGTCCGCTGGATGACATCATGAAGGTAGCAGGCAGCAACAACCTGAAACGAGGCGTTGAGGTTCCTGCTGAAGCGGGACAAAAAATGGAATTTCATTCCGGTTGCGAAGGTGGGAGATCCGCTGGAGGGCGGCGATGTTCTTGGAACCGTTCAGGAGACTATCGTTGTTACACAGAAGATCATGGTACCTCCCAATATGAAAGGTACTCTGAAGGAAATTAAATCCGGCGAGTTTACCGTGGATGAGACCGTTGCAGTTCTTTCCACAGCAGACGGCGATAAAGAGCTGACCCTGATGCAGCACTGGCCGGTACGACGTGGCCGTCCATATAAGAAGAAACTTCCGCCAGCCAAGCCTCTGGTAACAGGACAGCGTGTTATTGATACCATGTTCCCTATTGCCAAGGGTGGTGTGGCAGCAGTTCCCGGCCCGTTCGGAAGCGGTAAGACGGTTATCCAGCATCAGCTTGCAAAATGGGCTGAGGCAGATATCGTGGTCTATATCGGCTGCGGTGAGCGTGGAAATGAGATGACAGACGTTCTGAACGAGTTCCCGGAGCTGAAGGATCCAAAAACAGGACAGTCTCTGATGGAGCGTACGGTTCTGATCGCCAATACCTCAGATATGCCGGTTGCAGCTCGTGAGGCGTCGATCTATACAGGTATTACAATTGCGGAGTATTTCCGTGATATGGGATATTCCGTAGCATTGATGGCAGATTCTACTTCCAGATGGGCTGAGGCTCTCCGTGAGATGTCCGGACGACTGGAGGAGATGCCAGGCGAGGAAGGTTATCCTGCATATCTTGGTTCCCGTCTTGCACAGTTCTATGAGCGTGCCGGACATGTGATCTGCAGTGGAAAAGACGGAAGAGAGGGTGCCCTGACAGCGATCGGCGCCGTATCTCCTCCAGGTGGTGATATCTCCGAGCCGGTTTCCCAGGCGACACTTCGAATCGTAAAGGTATTCTGGGGACTGGACGCAAACCTTGCATACAAACGTCATTTCCCGGCGATCAACTGGCTGACCAGCTATTCTCTGTATCTGGACAGCGTTGGCGGATGGTTTGACGAAAATGTAGCGAATGACTGGATGAAGCTCCGTCAGAGAATGATGACCCTTCTTCAGGAAGAGGCAGAGCTGGAAGAAATCGTAAAGATGGTAGGTATGGATGCGCTTTCTCCGGGTGACCGACTGAAAATGGAAGCAGCCCGTTCCATCCGAGAGGATTTCCTCCACCAGAACTCTTTCCACGAGATCGATACCTACACATCTCTGGAAAAACAGCACAATATGATGCGTCTGGTACTTGCATTTTATGATGCGGGTCTGGATGCGCTGAAACAGGGCGCAGATATCAATGATATCGTAAAGCTTCCGGTACGTGAGCAGATCGGCCGTTATAAATATACAAAAGAAGATCAGCTGGCAGCAGAATATGAGAAGGTAACCCGCCAGCTGGTAGCAGAGACTGCAGAACTTCTAGGAAAGGAGGGCCTGTAAAATGCCAAAAGAATATAGGACCATACAGGAAGTTGCCGGCCCTTTGATGCTGGTACGGGGCGTTGAAGATGTAGCATTTGACGAGCTTGGTGAGATCGAGCTTGCCGATGGCGAAACAAGAAGATGCCGTGTTCTGGAGATCGACGGAAGCAATGCTCTGGTGCAGCTGTTTGAGAGCTCTACAGGTATCAATCTTTCCAACAGCAAGGTACGTTTCCTGGGACGGAGCATGGAGCTTGGTGTATCCGGCGATATGCTGGGGCGTGTTTTTGACGGACTGGGACGTCCCATTGATGACGGCCCGGAGATCCTTCCGGAGGAAAGAAGAGATATCAATGGACTTCCCATGAATCCGGCGGCCAGAAGCTATCCGGAGGAGTTTATCCAGACGGGTGTATCTGCGATTGACGGACTGAACACCCTGGTACGTGGACAGAAGCTTCCGATCTTCTCCGCATCCGGTCTTCCCCATGCACAGCTTGCGGCACAGATCGCAAGACAGGCGAAGGTTCGCGGAAAAGATGAGCAGTTTGCCGTTGTATTTGCAGCCATGGGTATCACTTTCGAGGAGTCAAACTTCTTTGTAGAGAGCTTTAAGGAAACCGGAGCTATAGATCGTACTGTTCTGTTTGTGAACCTGGCAAATGACCCGGCTGTTGAGCGTATCGCTACTCCGCGAATGGCACTGACAGCGGCTGAATATCTTGCTTTCGAAAAAGACATGCACGTATTGGTAATCCTTACGGATATCACAAACTATGCGGATGCGCTCCGTGAGGTTTCCGCGGCTCGTAAGGAGGTTCCGGGACGTCGTGGATATCCCGGATATATGTACACAGATCTTGCTTCTCTTTATGAGCGTGCAGGCCGTCAGAAAGGAAAATCAGGAAGTATCACCATGGTTCCGATCCTGACTATGCCTGAGGATGATAAGACCCATCCGATCCCGGACCTTACCGGTTACATCACAGAGGGACAGATCATCCTGAGCCGTGAGCTTTACCGTAAGGGAATCACACCGCCCATCGATGTTCTTCCGTCTCTGTCACGACTGAAGGATAAGGGTATCGGTGAAGGCAAGACAAGAGCAGACCATGCTAACACCATGAACCAGCTGTTTGCCGCATATGCCCGTGGTAAAGAGGCCAAAGAGCTGATGACCATTCTTGGTGAGGCAGCTCTCTCCGATATTGACCTGATCTATGCAAAATTTGCGGATGCTTTCGAGAAGGAATATGTTTCCCAGGGCTATCAGGCTAACCGTGATATTGAGGAAACACTGGCTATCGGCTGGAAGCTGCTTTCCATTCTTCCGAGAAGCGAGCTGAAACGTATCGATGATAAATTCCTTGATCAGTATTACGGAAAAGTATAAAGGGGGATGATTTGTGGCATCAACACAGGTGAATCCTACCCGTATGGAGCTTACGAAGCAGAAAAAGAAGCTGGTGACTGCAGTACGTGGCCATAAGCTTCTGAAGGATAAGCGGGACGAGCTGATGAGACAGTTCCTGGATCTGGTACGGGAGAATATGGAGCTGCGAAAAAAAGTAGAAGCTGGTATCCGAAGCGCCAACACCAATTTTGTCATTGCAAAAGCAGGAATGTCGGAGGAGACGCTGAATACGGCACTGATGGCTCCTAAGCAGGAAGTTTATCTGGAAACCGGAAAAAAGAATGTCATGAGTGTGGATATTCCTGTTTTTGAATACAAAACAAGAACACCGGATGCTAACGATATCTATTCCTATGGCTTTGCTTTTACATCCAGTGATCTGGACGGAGCGGTAAAATCCCTGGCAGACATCCTGCCGGATATGCTTCGTCTGGCAGAAGTGGAAAAGGCCTGTCAGCTTATGGCTTCCGAGATCGAAAAAACAAGGCGTCGTGTAAATGCCCTGGAGCATGTCATCATACCGGAAGCCGGGCAAACATTAAATACATCACCATGAAGCTGGATGAGAACGAGAGAAGTACTCAGATCCGACTGATGAAGGTGAAAGATATGATGCTGGAGGAGGCACATCATTATAAGGAGCGGGAGGCAGAGCGCGGAGCGTAAGCGCAGCATCCTGAAAGAAAAGAAAGTTTATATAGAAGTTTTAAGTAACGGGAAGGAGATGTCCCTGTACTGTGTGAAATTTCGGCAGTGCAGGGGCGTTTTATTTATAAAATATTTAGCTTTTGTTATCAGAAAATCAAGAAAAATACGGTATAATAGATAATAAGTAAATCAGACAGCTGCAGATGCAGAAATATAAAAGAAAGCTGCTCTGTCTGCTGAAAAATAAAGAAATGAAAAATAAAGAAAGAGGAGAAAGCTGATCTGACCAGGTAAACTGCCGGGCAGCTGCATAGCTATGAACAGCTGGCAAAGCAGGTTGCGGTAGCGTCTGATCAGTAAGAGGTATATGAATATTTTACAATCAATACAACAGCTGGACGGAGAAATCCTTCTCCTGATCCAGCGATATTTAAGAACGGATATGCTGACACCATTTATGAAATCTGTTACATTTCTGGGAAACGGAGGATGGTTCTGGATCCTCTGTGCAGTTGTTCTTCTTGCTGTTCCAAAGACAAGAAAAACAGGCTATGCGGCAGCCTTGTCCCTGATCTTCGGGGCGATCGTTACCAACCTGCTTCTCAAAAATATAGTGGCAAGACCAAGGCCTTTTGCGGAAATTGAAGCTCTCATCCCTATGATCACCAAACCGAAGGATTTCTCTTTTCCGTCAGGTCACACCACAGCATCCTTTGCCGTTGCTCTGGTAATGCTCCGGATGCTTCCGAAGAAATTCGGAATCCCGGCAGTAGTCCTGGCAGCACTGGTGGCATTTTCCAGACTGTATCTTGGTGTCCATTATCCGACAGATGTTCTGACCGGATTCGTGATCGCGCTGGTGGGAAGCATGTTGTCAGTATGGATCGTGCGAACGAAACCGGAAGACAAACAGGTACACTAGCATTGTCCATAGGAAATATGAAATACTTTACCTGGACAAAGTATTGACACGCTGAAGCAAGACGGGGTAAAATTGTAGACAGTACAATAGATTCTGGCTATGGTAGAAATAAGGATATGAAACCCTGTAAAATCGGATAAAAGGAGAGAGCACAAAATGATATCAGAAAAATGAAACCCTACGTAAAAATAATTCCGCCATCCGTATGATGTTTGAGGAAGGAAACCGCCTCCGTGCGAAATACGGCGCAGACAAGGTTTTTGATTTCAGTCTCGGAAATCCAAGTGTACCGGCACCGGACAGCGTCCGCGAAGCAATTATCGAGCTTGTAAACACTACGGATCCGACAGTTCTTCACGGATATATGAGCAACGCAGCTTTGAGGATGTACGCCAGACTATCGCAGAATCCCTCAACAGACGTTTCGATACGAAATTTTCCGCAAAGAATCTGATCATGACCGTCGGTGCTGCAAGCGGGCTGAATGTGATCCTGAAAACAATCCTGAACCCTGGAGAAGAGGTGATCGTTTTTGCACCATATTTTCTGGAATACGGTGCATATGTCCGCAATTATGATGGTGTCCTTGTGGAAATCTCTCCGGATACCACAACCTTCCAGCCAAATCTCGCTGAGTTTGAACAGAAGATCACACCGAAGACAAGAGCAGTTATCGTAAATACCCCGCACAATCCTACCGGAGTTGTATATTCAGAAGAAACAATCAAGAAACTTTCCGTAATCCTGGAAGCAAAACAGAAAGAGTTCGGAACTGTGATCTACCTGATCTCCGATGAGCCATACCGTGAGCTGGCTTATGATGGCGTGGAGGTCCCATACCTGACAAAATATTATAACAATACTGTTGTGGGCTATTCCTACAGCAAATCTCTTTCCCTTCCGGGTGAACGTATCGGATATCTGGTGATCCCTGATGAGGCAGACGGAAGCGAAGAGCTGATCTCTGCAGCAACCATTGCAAACCGTACACTTGGCTGTGTAAATGCACCGTCCCTGATCCAGAAGGTAGTTGCAAAATGTGTAGACGCCAAGACGGATCTTGCAGCTTATGATAAAAATCGTCAGGCACTTTATAATGGCCTGAAAGAATGCGGATTTGAGTGCATCAAACCACAGGGTGCCTTCTATCTCTTTGTAAAATCTCCGGTTGAAGACGAAAAAGCCTTCTGTGAAGCCGGTAAGAAATATAACATCCTTATGGTACCGGGAAGCTCCTTCGCATGCCCCGGTTATGTGAGACTTGCATATTGTGTATCCTATGAGACAATTGTGAATTCTCTTCCTGAATTTAAAAAACTTGCAGCAGAGTATGGATTGAAATAAACGATCATTACAAAGCAGTTGAATAAAAGATCCCCGGTACAGTCTGTTCATGCAGTCCTGTATCGGGGATCTTTTGCAAGAGGGAATAAGCAAATGAAACGTAGTCGGGAGTGAATAGACTCCCGACTGTGTTTCATTAAAAGGATGTTCCACATTTATTTGGCTTTTTTCTTTTCTTATTTGGCATTTCTCCGTAGTAAGCTTTCAGATAGATATCTTTCAGCTCGGATACAAGCGGATATCTCGGGTTGGCACCGGTACACTGGTCATTGAAGGCCTGCTCGGACATCTCATCCAGAGTTTCCAGGAAATGCTTCTCATCTACGCCGTAATCACGGATCGTCGGCAGGATCTCGATAGTTCTCATAAGCTCATCCAGTTTAGTAAGAAGTTTTTCGAATACTTCTGCATCGTTCTTGCCTGTAAGACCTACAGAACGTCCGATCTCAGCGTAGCGTGCAAGTGTCTTCGGATACTGATACTGTGGGAAAGTACCCATCTTAGTCGGAACCTCAGCACTGTTGTAACGCATAACATCCAGAAGAACAACTGCGTTTGCGATACCGTGTGGCAGGTGGTGGAAAGCACCGAGCTTGTGAGCGAGAGAGTGGTTAACGCCGAGGAATGCATTGGCGAATGCAAGACCTGCCATGCAGGAAGCGTTAGCCATATGATCTCTGGCCTCTACGTCATTGCCATCTTTATATGCACGCGGCAGATACTCAAATACAAGCTTGATCGCTTTCAGTGCAAGACCATCGGTGTAATCGGAAGCCATCATGGAAACATAAGCCTCAATGGCATGTGTCATAACATCGATACCGGAAGCACGGGTAAGTCCCTTCGGTGCGCTCATCATGTTATTGGTATCTACGATCGCCATATCCGGGAGAAGCTCGTAATCAGCCAGTGGCCATTTAACGCCGGTATCCTGATCTGTGATGATGGCGAAAGGAGTAACCTCGGAGCCTGTACCGGAAGAGGTCGGGATCGCTACGAAGTAAGCTTTTTTACCCATCTTCGGGAATGTATAAACTCTCTTACGGATATCCATGAAGTCCATGGACATATCGGAGAAGTCAGCGTCCGGATTCTCATAAAGCATCCACATAACCTTGCCGGCATCCATTGCGGAACCGCCGCCAAGAGCGATGATGCAGTCTGGCTCAAAGGCTGTCATAGCCTTGGCACCGGCTTTGGCGGAAGCGAGAGACGGGTCAGGAGCTACATCAGAGAAGCATGTATGAACGATGCCCATCTGATCCAGTTTATCTTCGATCGGTTTGGTGTAGCCATTCTTGTAGAGGAAGGAGTCTGTTACGATGAAGCAGCGTTTCTTGCCCATAACAGTACCGAGCTCATCAAGAGCAACCGGCATACAGCCCTTCTTAAAGTAAACCTTTTCCGGTGTTCTCATCCAGAGCATATTCTCTCTCCTTTCAGCAACAGTCTTGGTATTGAGAAGGTGTTTGACACCAACGTTCTCGGATACGGAGTTACCGCCCCAGGAACCGCAGCCAAGAGTAAGGGATGGAGCAAGCTTGAAGTTATAAAGGTCACCGATACCACCCTGGGAAGAAGGTGTATTGATAAGGATACGGCAGGTTTTCATAGCTGCTTCGAATTTATCCATCTTCTCTGTTTCATTTACGTTGATGTAGAGGGAAGAGGTATGACCATAGCCGCCGTCTGCAACGAGCTGCGTACCTTTGCAACAGCATCGTCAAAATTCTTGGCCTTGTACATGGCAAGTACAGGGGAAAGCTTCTCGTGTGCGAATTCTTCGCTGATATCAACGGACTCAACCTCACCGATCAGGATCTTGGTCTCAGCCGGTACAGTAACGCCTGCCATTTCAGCGATAGTAGCAGCCTTCTGTCCTACGATCTTGGCATTCAGTGCGCCGTTGATAAGGATGGTCTTTCTGACCTTCTCGATCTCGTCTTTTTTAAGGAAGTAGCATCCTCTGTAAAGGAACTCTTCCTTCACTTCTTTATAAATGCTCTCCAGAACAGTTACGGACTGCTCGGAAGCACAGATCATACCATTGTCAAAGGTCTTGGAGTGGATGATGGAGTTAACTGCAAGACGGATATCTGCGCTGTCATCAATAATGGCAGGTGTATTTCCGGGTCCTACACCAACAGCCGGTTTACCGGAGGAGTAAGCTGCTTTGACCATTCCGGGACCACCGGTGGCAAGGATGATATCTGCGTTCTGCATTACCATGTTGGTAAGGTCAAGGCTTGGGATATCGATCCATCCGATGATTCCTTCCGGCGCACCTGCGGCAACAGCTGCTTCCAGAACAACTTTTGCAGCTTCAATAGTGGATTTCTTAGCACGCGGATGCGGGCTGATGATGATCGCATTACGGGTTTTCAGGGAAATAAGAGATTTATAGATTGCTGTGGAGGTCGGGTTGGTTGTAGGGATAACTGCAGCGATCAGTCCTACAGGTTCCAGGATCTTCTTGAGTCCGTATGCCTTGTCTTCTTCTACAACACCACATGTCTGAGTGTTCTTATATGCATTGTAAACATACTCTGCTGCGTAATGGTTCTTGATAACCTTGTCTTCCATGATGCCCATGCCTGTTTCCTCAACAGCCATTTTGGCAAGTGGGATACGCATCTTGTCAGCAGCAGTAGCAGCTGCCTTAAAGATCTTGTCGACCTGCTCCTGTGTGTAGGTAGCAAAGATCTTCTGTGCCTCTTTCATTGCAGCCATTTTCGCGGTCAGGGCTTCTGGAGTGTCGATGATGGTAGGGATAGTTTCTTTCTTTGCCATGTGGAATCCTCCTGTTTTCATATGATAATGGTCTGTGGTCCTGCGGGCTTATCCTTTTTTCGCCGGCAGATGCTGCAGAGTTTTTGTAAGTCCCCGCGCTGCGTTTCGTTGTTGATTCAATCTGATTGAATTTTCAGTTTCGATACTGATATAGTATCAAAATTCTGAAAAAAACGCAAATTCTGAATTTTGTCGCTATGTGCAAAATGACGAACAGAAAATTAGGGGAAAATACTGTAAATTTTACTTTGCAGAACGCTGAATTATTGGAAAAATGTTAAAAAATTTTTTGAAATTTCAGCACTATGCACAAAAAACATGTTAAAAAATTGTCAGCACTGACAAAAAACATGCACACATATGAAGGTGGGCAAAAGATAAAACGCAACATGTAGTTAAAACATTAACGTTAAACTTTTGTCAAACGATCATGTACACATTATAATTTAACTGATTTCAGACGTCAATAGAGAATTTGATAAATAATTCACAAAAATACGGAGCGATTTTGATAAAAAAATCACAAAAATATTGTGGCAAAGTAAAGCGTGATAACATAAGAAACCAAAAAACTTGAAATTATTTAAATTTTCAGAATAATTAGGCAGAAATTATCGGGATTTTTTTCAGAAATGCAGAAAAAAACTGCCATACAGGAAATGCTTCCCATATGGCAGTTTATATAAATATAAGTCAGGCGGATAAAAGCATCCGCATTCACTATGCGGCTTTGCGCCGAATTACTGTAAAAGGTTTCTGCTCAACAGTAAATGATAGCCAGGTTCGATCAGCTCTTGCGGAATGCGGCACGTTTTCTGTCTCTGGAGTCCAGAATACGTTTACGGATACGAAGGCTTGTCGGTGTTACCTCAAGAAGCTCATCCTGGTCGATGAACTCAATGGCCTGCTCAAGACTTAAGATCTTTGGCGGAACAAGCTTCAGTGCATCGTCAGCGGAAGAGGAACGGGTGTTGGTGAGGTGCTTGGTCTTGCAGACATTCAGCTCGATATCCTCAGCCTTACCATTCTGTCCGATAACCATACCGCTGTAAACCTTCTCGCCAGGTCCGACGAAGAGAGTACCACGCTCCTGAGCGGAGAAAAGACCGTAAGTTACAGTCTCGCCTGCCTCGAAAGCGATGAGGGAACCCTGTTTACGATACGGGAAGTCTCCCTTGTATGGTGCATATCCGTCAAACATGGTGTTCAGGATACCGGTACCTTGGTGGAGGTAAGGAATTCGTTACGGAATCCGATCAGTCCACGGGAAGGGATGGAGAACTCAAGACGTACAGTTCCGTCGCTTGCTGTGCTCATACCCTGAAGTTCACCTTTACGCTCGCTGAGTTTCTGGATGATGGTACCGGAAAATTCCTCCGGAACATCAACATATGCGATCTCGATCGGCTCCAGTTTGCGTCCGCGCTCGTCTGTATGATAGAGAACCTCCGGTTTGCTGACTGCAAATTCATATCCTTCACGGCGCATGTTCTCAATAAGAACGGAAAGGTGTAGCTCACCACGGCCGGAAACCTTGAAGCACTCAGTTGTATCTGTGTCTTCCACACGAAGGCTGACGTCTGTATTCAGCTCACGGTAGAGGCGGTCACGAAGGTGACGGGAAGTGATAAATTTACCTTCCTGTCCTGCAAGCGGGCTGTCGTTTACAAGGAAGTTCATGGAGATGGTAGGCTCGGAAATCTTCTGGAACGGAATGGACTCCGGGTTATCTCCTGCACAGAGTGTATCTCCAATGTGGATATCTGCAATACCGGAGATCGCAACGATGGCTCCGATGGTAGCACTCTTGACTTCAACCTTGTTCAGGCCGTCAAATTCGTAGAGCTTGCTGATCTTTACGCGCTCGTGTTTGTCCGGGTCATGATGGTTCAGAAGCATCAGCTCCTGGTTCACGGAAATGGTTCCGCGCTCAACTTTACCGACACCGATACGGCCTACATATTCATTGTAGTCGATGGTGCTGATAAGAACCTGTGTATCTCCGTCCGGATCTCCCTCCGGAGCAGGGATCGCATCAAGGATAGTCTCAAAAAGAGGAGCCATATTCTCAGGCTTATCATCGAGGTTACGAACTGCGTAGCCGGCCTTTGCGGAGGCATACAGGAACGGGCAGTCCAGCTGTTCGTCAGATGCGTCCAGATCCATGAGAAGCTCCAGCACCTCGTCGACAACCTCCTCCGGACGTGCTTCCGGACGGTCGATCTTATTGATGCAGACAATAACATGCAGGTTCAGTTCGAGAGCTTTACGAAGTACAAATTTAGTCTGAGGCATGGCACCCTCGAAGGCGTCCACAAGAAGAATAACGCCGTCTACCATCTTCAGCACACGCTCTACCTCGCCGCCGAAGTCCGCATGACCTGGAGTATCGATGATATTGATTTTTACATCCTTATAATGAACTGCGGTGTTTTTGGAGAGAATCGTAATGCCGCGCTCACGCTCAATATCGTTGGAGTCCATGACACGTTCCTGGACTTCCTGGTTCTCACGGAAAACACCGCTCTGTTTCAAAAGCTCGTCAACAAGTGTTGTTTTACCGTGATCGACATGGGCGATAATGGCCACGTTACGAACATCTTCACGCTTGGTCTTCATATAATCCAAATCCTTTCTTTCCATATATAAGTAATCTTTTTTGTTAAAAATGATGTCCAATTTATAGTCTATCACATTTTTGTGAGATTACAAGACATAAAAAAATATTTTTGGTTTTTCATTTTTCAGGCATATTATACCGCAAATACACATAGATTGATATAGACGAAATACACGAAGAGGAAGGAGAGCTACTTATTATGGCAGATAAAATTATTGAAAACAATCAGGTATCCGTTATGGGACGGATCGCTACGGGGTTTACTTTCAGCCATCAGGTCTTTGGAGAAGGATTTTACATGATGGATATCCTGGTAAAACGTCTCAGCGATTCGGAGGACAGGATCCCGGTGATGGTGTCTGAGCGGCTGATCGATATCACACAGGATTATGTGGGAGAATATATCGAGATCCACGGACAGTTCCGATCCTATAACCGTCATGAAGAAAAGAGAAACCGGCTTGTGCTTTCAGTCTTTGCCCGGGAAGTGAAGTTTGTGGGGGAGGAAGAAGAAACTGTGCCGGTCAATCAGATCTTTCTGGACGGATATATCTGTAAACCGCCTGTATACAGAAAAACACCGTTGGGAAGAGAGATCGCAGATCTTCTGATGGCAGTCAATCGACCTTATGGAAAATCCGATTACATACCATGTATATGCTGGGGAAGAAATGCCAGATATGCTTCTGCTTTTGAAGTAGGCGGGCATGTACTGATCTGGGGCAGGATCCAGAGCAGGGAGTACATGAAACGGATTAGTGAAAACGAAACAGAAAAAAGGATTGCCTATGAAGTTTCGGTGAGTAAATTGGAATATGTTGAGTAACATTGGATATATTTTGGAATAGTGGTGAGAACATTAAGGTAACACTTGCATTTCCAGCCAATCTGCGGTAATATTAAAAAAATCAGAAAAATGGGGAATTACCGGTTTCACTAACAGTAAGAGGAAAAATCATGGAAAGAGAAATAACAGAGGTTTATTGCGGGAACGGGAAAGGAAAGACAACTCTGGCTGTAGGCCAGGGGCTGCGCTTTGCTACACAGGGAAAAAGTGTGATCATCATACAGTTCCTCAAGGGCAGGGAACGCAGAGAACTGGATTTCCTTGAGGAACTGGATAATTTTGATTTCAAGATTTTCCGTTTCGAAAAAATGGACACCTGCTATAATGACCTAAGTGAGCAGGAAAAGGCAGAAGAGAGAACTAATATTCTCAATGGCCTTAATTTCGCACGGAAGGTAATTGCTACCAGAGAGTGTGATTTTCTGCTGCTGGATGAGATCCTCGGGCTTATGGATAAAGGAATCGCTCCAGTTGAGACGATCATCGATATGCTTAAGCAGAAGGATGAAAGTATGCATATAATTATGACCGGACGCTGGCTTCCGGATGCTTTGAAGCCCTATGTGGATAGTATTACCACGATAACAACAGAGCTGACTGACCAGGAACGGGAATAAGCAATATTTCACAGAAGAAAGAAGGAGGAAGACAAATGGCAATTTTTAAAGGAACAGGCGTTGCAATCGTAACACCTATGCATGAAGACGGTAAAGTGAATTTTGAGAAACTTGAGGAGATCCTTGAGGATCAGATCGCGAACAGCACAGACGCCATCGTTATCTGTGGAACAACAGGAGAATCTTCTACTCTGACACACGGAGAGCATCTTCAGACAATTAAGTTCACAATTGATAAAGTTAACAAACGTGTGCCTGTTATTGCAGGAACAGGTTCCAATTGTACAGAGACAGCGATCATGATGTCCAAGGAAGCAGCTTCCTATGGCGCAGACGCTCTTCTTATTGTAACACCTTACTATAACAAGGCTACACAGAAGGGTCTTATCGCTCATTACACAGCAATTGCCAATGCAGTTCCGGAAACTCCGCTCATCATGTACAACGTACCGACCGTACAGGCTGCAACATCCAGCCGGCTACAGCAGCTTACCTTGCAAAGAATGTAAAGAACATTGTCGGAATCAAGGAAGCAACAGGAGATCTTTCCCAGATCGCCAAGATGATGTCTCTGGCAGACGGACAGCTTGAGCTTTACTCCGGAATGATGATCAGGTACTTCCGATTCTTTCTCTTGGCGGACTTGGAGTTATCTCCGTACTTTCCAACGTTGCACCGAAGTTTACACATGACATGGTCATGAAATATTTCGACGGCGACACCAAGGGAGCAACAGAGGATCAGCTGAAAGCTCTTCCGCTGATCAATGCGCTGTTCAGCGAAGTAAACCCGATTCCTGTTAAGACAGCTATGAACCTTATGGGAATGAACGTAGGGCCGCTTCGTATGCCGCTCTGCGAGATGGAAGAGGACACAAAGGCAGTTCTTGCAAAAGAGATCGAGAAATTCGGCCTTAAGCTTGCTAAATGATCTGACTGTAAGCGAAAGGTAAAGGAGAATATACTATGGTAAAAATCATCATGCACGGCTGCAACGGACATATGGCCAGGTCATCAGCGGCATTGTGGAGAAAGATCCGGATGCTGAGATCGTAGCAGGTATTGATATTGCAGATCAGGGAAAAACAGCTATCCGGTATTCACCGATATTGACGCATGTCAGGTAGAGGCAGATGCGATCATTGATTTTTCTTCCGCAAAGGCAACAGACAAGCTTCTTGAGTACAGCGCGGCACGCCAGATCCCGGTTGTTCTGTGCAGTACCGGTTTAAGCCAGGAGCAGCTTGCAAAAGTGGAAGAAACATCCCGAAAGGTAGCAGTGCTGAAATCCGCAAACATGTCTCTTGGTATCAACACACTTCTGAAGCTGGTTCAGGACGCAGCTAAGGTTCTTGCAGCTGCAGGCTTTGATATGGAGATCGTAGAGAAGCATCACCGCCTGAAATTAGACGCACCAAGTGGTACTGCACTTGCGCTGGCAGACAGCATTAATGAAGCTATGGATAATCAGTATCATTATGTATATGACCGCAGCCAGAAACGTGAAAAACGCGATGATAAGGAGATCGGTATCTCCGCAGTTCGCGGCGGAACTATCGTAGGTGAGCATGAGATAATTTTTGCAGGTCAGGACGAAGTGATCGAGTTCAAGCATACTGCATATTCCAAGGCTATTTTTGGAAAAGGTGCTGTAGAAGCAGCCAAATTCCTTGCCGGCAAACCGGCAGGACGTTATGATATGAGTGACGTGATCGGCTGATCCTGACAGATTGAGCCGCAACAGAATAAAATTACAGGTAATACAGACGGGGTTCGTGTAAGATCGGACCCCGTCTTTTTTGGATGAAATTGCGGTTTTTGAAATTTTTCCCAGAATAGGATAGCGGAAAAAGTGCCATATTAGGAATACAGAATTTTTCAGAAAAAGGAGAAGATCATATGAAAAAATGGAAGGCGATTCTTTTTGGTACTTTGCTTACCCTGTCTCTGTGTACATTTACAGCCTGCGGCACAGAGGTAAACAATGCGGATGAAACAGTGGATGAAAAAGATAAAAACACGAAGGATAAGGAAAAAGATACAAACGAAAATACTGCCGCAGAAGATGAAACTATGGAAGAAAAAGCAGACAATGACGGTGTGAAGGACAATGGAGAGAGCATTAAGGATTCCGGCACGGATAACAATGAGATGTCCGATGGAAATATTACCGTGACGCCTGCAGGAAATGGAAATAACGGGACAGCAGCACCCGGAGCTGCGGATGCTGACAGAAACGAAAATGACGGAACTGTATCCGGTGAGCTGGGTGACAGTGTAAAGGACCTTGGCGACGGCGTAGGTAATGCAGTGGATGATATCGGAAACGCAGTGGGAAATGCGGTAGAAGGAAGATAACAGATATTTTACCACAGCATTGCATAAAACTGTTTCAGATGCTATTATCAGTGCATGGAAAGAAAATGGAGGACAGGATTATGAAATTCAGACCATGCATTGATATACATAACGGAAAAGTAAAACAGATCGTAGGAGGAAGCCTGAAGGATCAGGGGGATCAGGCGGCAGAAAATTTTGTGTCAGAGCAGGATGCGGCATTCTATGCAGAGCTTTATAAGAAGGCAGGATTAAAGGGCGGTCATGTGATCCTTCTGAACGGAAAGGATTCCCCGAACTATGAAGCAACGAAAGCCCAGGCACTTCAGGCTCTGGGAAAATATCCCGGAGGGCTTCAGATCGGAGGCGGCATCTGCCGGAGAATGCGGCAGAATATCTGGAGCTGGCGCCAGCCACGTGATCGTAACCTCCTATGTGTTTAAAAACGGAGTGATCTCCTGGGAAAATCTGGAGAAGATCCGTGATGCTGCAGGGAAAGAACATCTTGTACTTGATCTGAGCTGCCGCAAAAAAGATGGCAAATATTATATTGTCACAGACCGATGGCAGAAATTTACAGAAGAGATCGTGACACCGGAGCTGATGGAAAGGCTTGGAAGCTTCTGCGACGAATTTCTGGTCCATGCAGTGGATGTGGAAGGAAAGGCCCGAGGTGTGGAAACAGAGCTTGCAAAGCTTCTGGGACAGTATACAGCCCATCCGGTGACCTATGCAGGCGGTGTGGGTTCTATGGCAGATATTGAAGAGCTTCGAAAAGCAGGTCAGGGCAGACTGGATGTGACTGTTGGCAGTGCTTTGGATATTTTTGGCGGAAGTATACCCTTTGAGCTCTGGCTAAAATGAAATAGTATATACAAATAGTGAAGCAGATGCTTTTGTCCCATCAATCTTCTGGCACTGGTGTGCAGATATACATTTGTAATGAATTAATTAGATGAAATACTCTAATAGTTGCGCATTCACGACAAAAAAAACATTTTGAAGGAATATATCGAATAAATTTGGAAAAAATTTATGAAATTTTTGAAAAGTGATGTTAAAATTCAATTTAATATGTTATAATAGCAACATAAAACAGCAAAGGGGATGGAAGTCATGAAATTTATTATTAGTGGAAAGAATATAGCAGTAACCGAAGGACTTAAAACAGCTGTTGAGGACAAGCTTGGTAAACTTGAAAGGTATTTCACTCCTGAAACTGAGATTTCAGTAACCTTAAGCGTTGAGAAGGATCGCCAGAAGATCGAGGTAACGATCCCTGTGAAAGGCAACATTATCCGTTCCGAGCAGGTAAGCAATGATATGTATGTATCCATCGATCTGGTTGAAGAGGTAATTGAGCGTCAGCTTCGTAAATACAAGAACAAGATCGTTGACAAGCAGCAGGAATCCACAAACTTCCAGAAGGCATACCTTGATAAGGATTATGAAGAGGATGAGGAAGTTAAGATCATCCGTACCAAGAAATTCGGGATCAAACCAATGTATCCGGAAGATGCATGCGTACAGATGGAGCTTCTCGGACATAATTTCTTTGTATTCTTTAATGCTGAGACAGAGCAGGTTAACGTAGTTTATAAACGTAAAGGAAATACTTACGGACTGATCGAACCAGAGTTCTGATAGGGGATTTTATTATCACAACTGAATATTGAATGGAAGGCTCCGGGAATCTGTGTGAGAAATCGGCAGGTTTCCGGAGCCTTTTATGTCACAGCAAAATCAGGCTTCTTTTCTGTTGCAAGCAATAGGGGAGAATTATATAATGAAGACATATGCGAAAGGAGGAAGGAAAAATGAAAAAGAAGCTTCCTGTGGTGATCTTAAGTGCAGCTCTTGGTATGACCATGATACCGGCTACCTGTATGGCAGCGGAATTTAACAGTGGTGACACCATAAAAGAACAGACTGTGGAGGATCTGGAACTGATTTCCGGAGAAAACAATACAAAGGATTCCAAAAAGTCAGAAATACAATGGACAGGGTTTAAATGGGACAGCTATTCCCAGGCAGAGATAACGCTTACGTCAGCCGTTAACGGCGTCTGCTATTATAAATGGGCAGAGCGAGGGGAAGACGGAAATTCCCAGGTGCCTCAGATCGAGACCGGAAATACCGTGAATGATGAGGTTTTGATCAGTGAGGATGAAGAGTTCGGGATCACACTTGCAGACCTGGATACAGACCAGGCAGTTGATCTGTATATCCAGATTGAGGATGAGAATGGGAAATTAAGTGATCTGAAGCGGATGGAGCTTGATCAGGACAGCCGCCCGGCGAAAAAAACAGATTCTGAGAAAAAACATAAAGCATCCAAACCAAAGGCAGAGGACAGTACGGTAGAGGGGCTGGATTCTCCTCTGGAATTCTACCCGGATACATTTTATGATTTTAAGGTTATCGGTGCAGGTACCGATAATGAGGATCCGGAAAACGGAGACATTAAGTGGGTGCCTGTTTACTGGAGCACATCTGCGAATCCGAATTCCAACCGGATCCGAAGCACCTGGAAGATCGGTTCCAAGGAAGGAATCGACCAGGAGGGAACTTTTAATCTGTATGTTTTCTTCCGCAAATATACCTGCAAGGATTCCAAATGGCAGTCTACGGATAAGATACAGTCTGTACAGTACAAGTTTCAGTCAGCCCCACTTTCTGAAAAATAATACTGTGTGGAGTGCGAATATCTCCTTGACATAACAAATATGTAACTCACGGAGAAAAGGAGGAAGGTAAATGAAGAAAAAAGTTCTGGCACTTTTTTAAGTGCTGCGCTTTGTGTGACGGTGTTCCCGGCAACCGGTATGGCTGCAGAGTTTGGCAGCGTTGATGCAGAAATTACAGAAAATGCTGCGGACAGCCAGGAAATGTTTTCCGCAGAGGAAACTACAGAGTCTATGGGAGAGACTGAGCAGCCTGCAGAAGACAGTGAGGATATTTCTGAGGAAATGGTGGATAACTCTTCCGATGCAACCATGGAAGATGTGGAAAACGCGGAAAATGTGGAGAACAGCGAGGATACTTTCGGCGGAGCTGAGGAAGGAGTTTCAGAAGAGATCTCCAGTGAGGATGATCCGGAAGTATTATTGACAGAACTGATACCTGAAGAAGCAGGAGACGGTATGGAAGAAGAAAACGCAGAAGCTATGTCAGCGTCAGCTCCGGAGCTGGCAGTGACACCGACAGCGGGTCCGGAACCGACAGTGACACCGACAGCGGATCCGGAACTGACAGTGACACCAACACCGGTGCCAAAAATAAACGTAAAATGGACCGGAGAAAAATGGGTAAGCCGCAGTTCTGTAAATGTGACACTTAAAGTTGATGCAAACGGAGCCTGCTACTACAAAGCTGTAGCGAGAAAAAAGGACGGAACATCTGATGTTCGAGGGTCGATACGGGAAACTCTCGTGTGGCGGTTACTGCAAACAGAAGCTTTGTGATATATCTTAAGAATCTGGATACAGAGAAAGAATTTGATCTGTATCTTAAAGTATTGGGTTCAGACGGAAGAACCAGCAACCTGAAAAAATTAAAGTTGAATTACAGGGGAACCCGCCCGAAATATGATGTGACGCCGACACCGACCTATATACCTTCTATACCAGATGTCAAAGATAGTTTTGTAAGAGGGTTGGATTCTCCGCTGAAATTTACTCCGAATAAATATTATAATTTTACCGTGACCGGTGCGGGAACTACAAATTCAAATCCCGGGCCTGGAGATGTGAAGTGGGTGCCAGTTTACTGGAGTACTTCACCAAATCCAACCGATAACAGGAAGAATACTACATGGCGGATCGGATCTGCCAAAGGAATAAACAAAGCCGCAACTTATAACATGTATATCTTTTTCCAGAAGTATGTTTATCAGAAATCTGAATGGAAAAAGACTGATGAAGTACAGTCAGCCGTATACCAGTTTCGGTCCGCGGCCCTTACAACGGTAAAGCTTACCACGCCCGGGTTATCCGGCACTTCCAACAGCCCTGCCGGCATCGTCTTCAAATGGAAAAAAGCTGCAAATGCTTCCGGTTATAAGATCTATCGAAGGACCGGAAACAGCAGCAAGTGGGTCAATATCGCTACCGTAAGCGGAAGCAATACGCTGGTCTACACAGACGGATCAGTAAAATCAGGAACCATGTATACTTATACAGTCCGCGCATACAAGGGCTCTGCTTTAAGTGCTTATAACAAAAACGGCAGCCGGATCGTCCGTCTGACAGCTCCGGTGCAGTACAAACCGTCCAGCAAGGCTTCCGGGAGCTGACTGTCCGCTGGAAAAAGCAGTTGGCGCTTCCGGCTATCAGATTCAGTATGCGGCCTCAAGGTCCATGAGAGGGGCCAGAACAGTGTCCACCAGTGCACTGACCCGAACACTTTCCGGTTTGAAAAAGGGAAGCACTTATTATGTTCGTATCCGTGCATACAAAAAAGTGAGCGGAAAGACATATTACGGTGCCTGGAGCAGTGTAAAAAATGCAAAAGTAAGGAAATAAGATCTGTAATATCCCGCGGGATCCTCGAAAACTGGGTCCTATGCGGGATATTTTCTATTGTGTTACTGAGAACGGAGTGAACAATAACTCTGTTGTTCCTGACATGATTTGTTAAATAATTGTTCATTGTTTTTATAACAGGAAAGTGGTAGAATATATACCATATGTGATCCAGTATAACGGATATCAACAGAGAACTGGAATGATCCAAAATTGGACAGATCAGAGACAGCAGTCTTATTCGAATAAAATGATTGGAGCAGAAACATGAATGTTTTTTCAAAAGTATTTGGAACCCGCAGCCAGCGTGAGGTAAAACGTATCATGCCGCTGGTTGAAAAAACCGAGAGCTATCAGTCTCAGATGCAGCAGCTTACGGATGAGCAGTTACGAGACAAAACAAGAGAATATAAGAAACGTCTTGCAGAAGGTGCAACACTGGATGATCTTCTTCCGGAGGCATTTGCCACTGTACGTGAGGCAGCCAAGCGTGTACTTGGAATGGAGCATTACCGTGTACAGATCATCGGTGGTATCATCCTTCACCAGGGCCGTATCGCGAGATGAAAACAGGTGAAGGTAAAACTCTTGTTTCCACACTTCCTGCATACCTGAATGCCCTTGAGGGTAAAGGTGTCCACATCGTAACCGTCAACGACTACCTGGCAAAACGAGATGCTGAGTGGATGGGTAAGGTTCACGAGTTCCTTGGCCTGACTGTAGGCGTGGTACTTAACGATATGAAGCCGGAAGAGCGCCGTGCGGCATACGGATGCGACATCACATACGTAACAAACAACGAACTTGGATTTGATTATCTTCGTGACAACATGGTCATCTATAAAGAACAGCTTGTTCAGAGAGACCTTCACTACTGTATCATCGATGAGATCGACTCTGTCCTGATCGATGAGGCACGTACACCTCTGATCATTTCCGGACAGAGCGGCAAGTCCACCAAGCTTTATGAGGTGTGCGATATCCTTGCACAGCAGCTGGAGCGTGGTGAGGCCAGCATGAGATGACCAAGATGGCAGCCATCATGGGTGAGGAGGTTATCGAGACCGGTGACTTCGTTGTAAATGAGAAAGATAAGATCGTCAACCTTACCGAGCAGGGTATCAAGAAGGTTGAGAAATTCTTTAATATCGAAAACCTGGCAGATCCGGAAAACCTGGAGATCCAGCACAACATCATCCTTGCACTTCGTGCACATAATCTGATGCACAAGGATCAGGATTATGTTGTAAAAGATGACGAGATCCTGATCGTTGATGAGTTTACTGGACGTATCATGCCGGGCCGTCGTTACTCCGATGGTCTTCATCAGGCGATCGAGGCGAAAGAGCATGTGAAGGTTAAGAGAGAGAGCAAGACTCTCGCAACCATTACCTTCCAGAACTTTTTCAACAAATATGATAAAAAAGGCGGTATGACAGGTACAGCCCTTACCGAAGAAAAAGAGTTCCGTGATATTTACGGCATGGACGTTGTAGAGATCCCGACCAACCGTGTAGTACAGCGTAAAGACCTTGATGATGCTGTTTACATGACAAAGAAAGAGAAATTCAACGCCGTTGTAGAGGCAGTTAAGGAAGCTCACGCAAAACATCAGCCGGTACTGGTTGGTACGATCACCATCGAGACTTCCGAGCTTCTCAGCAGAATGCTGAAGAGAGAGGGAATCCCCCACAATGTATTGAATGCCAAGTTCCATGAGCTTGAGGCTGAGATCGTAGCTCAGGCAGGACAGGCAGATGCCGTTACCATCGCGACCAACATGGCAGGCCGTGGTACCGATATCAAGCTTGACGATGTGGCAAGAGAGGCCGGCGGTCTGAAGATCATCGGTACCGAGCGTCATGAGTCAAGACGTATCGATAACCAGCTCCGTGGACGTTCCGGACGACAGGGAGATCCGGGTGAATCCCGTTTCTACATTTCCCTTGAGGATGACCTGATGCGTCTGTTTGGTTCCGAGAGACTGATGAAGGTGTTCACATCCCTTGGTGTTGAGGAGAATGAGCAGATCGAGCACAAGATGCTTTCCAATGCCATCGAGAAAGCCCAGGAGAAGATCGAGTTCAACAACTTCGGTATCCGTAAAAACCTTCTCGACTATGACCAGGTTAACAATGAGCAGAGAGAGATCATCTATGAGGAGCGCCGCCAGGTACTTGACGGTGAGAATATGCGTGATGCCATCTACAAGATGATCACAGATATCGTAGACAGCATGACAGACATGTGCTTTTCCGATGACATGGATTCTTCTGAGTGGGATCTTAATGAGTTCAACACTGCGATCACTCCGATCATCCCGATCCACCCGCTGACCGCAGAGAAGGTAAAAGGCCATAAGAAAGATGAGATCAAGCACATTGTGAAGGAAGAGGCTGTGAAGCTTTACGAAGCGAAGGAGGCTGAGTTCCCGGAACCGGAACAGCTTCGTGAGCTTGAGCGAGTTGTCCTTCTGAAATGCATCGACAGCAAATGGATGGATCACATCGATGATATGGAAATGCTCCGTCAGGGTATCGGTCTGATGGCATACGGCCAGAGAGATCCGGTTGTTGAGTACAAGATGAACGCATTCGAGATGTTTAACAGCATGATCAGCTCCATTCAGGAAGACACTGTACGTATGCTGTATCATGTTCATGTGGAGCAGAAGATCGAGCGTGAGCAGGTTGCTAAGGTAACCGGCACAAACAAAGATGACAGCGCAGGCCCGAAGAAACCGGTTCAGCGAAAAGAAGATAAAGTATACCCGAATGATCCGTGCCCATGCGGAAGCGGCAAGAAATATAAACAGTGCTGCGGACGTAAGGCTGCCAAGATCTGAGAAGGAAGATAGAAATAGTCTCACCCAGATGATGCGGTGGGGCTATTTTTTCTGGAATTTCTGTTACACAGGAACAGAGTACAGCGAATATTAATCATCCTGCGTCAATATAGCAGATACTTAATTTTCGCTGTAAGAGAAGGGACATGATAATATGGCAATTATAAAAACTGCAATTCTTCAGACACATGTATATACTGATAAATTTCGCAATATCATCCAGGCAGCAGAACTTCTTGCCAGCCGGAACTTCAGGGGATCGATCTGGCAGTCCTGCCCGAAATGTTCTGTTGCCCCTACGAGAACAAATACTTCCCGGAATATGCGGAACCAGAGAGGGGAGATACCTGGGAAAAATGTTCCCGACTGGCGGCAGAACACGGAATTTATCTCGTAGCAGGAAGTATGCCGGAGAGAGATGAAGCCGGCAATATTTATAACACTTCCTATGTCTTTGACAGAAATGGTCATCAGATCGGTAAGCACCGGAAGATGCATCTTTTTGACATTGATGTAAAAGGCGGCCAGTATTTTAAAGAATCCGATACCCTGACACCGGGAGACCAGGTGACGGTTTTTGATACAGAATTTGGAAAGATGGGCCTTTGCATCTGTTACGATTTCCGCTTCCCGGAGCTTGCCAGGCTGATGGTGGACGAAGGTGCCCAGGTGATCATCGTGCCGGCTGCTTTTAACATGACAACAGGGCCCATCCACTGGGAGCTGATGTTCCGCCAGAGAGCCGTGGATAACCAGGTATACACCATCGGAGCTGCACCAGCCAGAGACCTGAACGCCGTGTACCATTCCTGGGGCCACTCCATTGTCGCAGACCCCTGGGGAAAAGTCCTCATGGAAATGGAAGAAAAGCCGGACGTGGAGATAGTGGAACTGGATCTGGACGAGGTAAAAAAAGTTCGGGAGCAGCTGCCGCTTCTGAAGCACAGGAGAGGGGATATTTACGCCCTGACCACGTTTTCGTTGTAATTTCCATGCCCATATGGTATTGTATAAGACAGGCAGGAAATCCTGTATCAATATATAGAAAGAAGGTGAAGCTGTGGTTGAGTTAGATCAGTTCAAGAGTATTCTTGCAACATACACAGAGCCATTAGTGGAAGTGAGGGATTCACTTTGACCTCGCTAACAAAGAGCAGAAGGTCGAAGAATTAGAGCGCGAGATGGAAGCGCCTGATTTCTGGGATAACGCAGAAGTATCTCAGATGAAGATGAAACAGTTAAAGAGTCTCAAGGATGATATTGAGACATACCATAATCTGGAAACACAGATGGAAGATATGGAAACCATGATCGAGATGGGATATGAGGAGAATGATCCGGAGATCATCCCTGAGATCCAGGAAATGCTGGACGAGTTCCAGGCAAGCTTTGACAGCATCCGTGTGAAGACACTTCTTTCCGGAGAGTACGACGGAGAGAATGCCATCATCAAGCTGAACGCAGGAGCCGGCGGTACAGAAGCTTGCGACTGGTGCGGAATGCTTTATCGTATGTACAGCAGATGGGCGGAGAAGAAAGGCTTTGCGCTGGAAGTACTGGATTACCTTGACGGTGATGAGGCCGGTGTGAAATCTGTAACCTTCCAGGTGAACGGAGAGAACGCCTACGGTTATCTGAAATCCGAGAAGGGTGTTCATCGTCTTGTACGTATTTCCCCGTTTAATGCGGCAGGAAAGAGACAGACATCTTTTGTATCCTGTGATGTTATGCCGGATATCAAGAAAGATCTGGACGTTGAGATCAATGATGATGATATCCGTATTGATACCTACCGAAGCAGCGGTGCCGGTGGACAGCACATCAACAAGACATCCTCTGCGATCCGTATCACCCATTTCCCTACAGGAATCGTGGTACAGTGCCAGAATGAACGTTCTCAGCACATGAACAAGGACAAGGCCATGCAGATGCTGAAAGCCAAACTGTATCTTCTGAAACAGCAGGAAGCTGAGGAGAAACTTTCCGGCATTCGAGGCGAAGTGACAGATATCGGCTGGGGAAACCAGATCCGTTCCTATGTCCTGCAGCCATACACCATGGTAAAAGACCATAGAACCAATGAAGAAACCGGTAATGTTGACGCAGTTCTGGACGGTGGTATTGACATCTTTATCAATGCATACCTGAAATGGATCGCGCTGGCGAAAAAGAAAGAATAACATTACTGTCACGGAACCCCATAAAGACAGAGAAAAGGACTCCGCAGGCAAAAATCGCTTGTGGAGTTTCTTTTATTATGATAATATATCTTTTGTACAAAAACAGTTGTCTTTATGAAACGGACAGGAGGCTGCTGGCCGCAATGCGAACAGCAGTCAGAGAGGTTACTATGCAGAAACAGGTTGAAAAGAAAAAATACTATGTAGTAAGAGAACGGGCAGTGCCGGAAGTACTTCTCAAGGTGGTTGAGGCCAAGAGACTGCTGGAATCCAAACGGGTGGCTACTGTTCAGGAAGCTGCTGAAAGGACCGGGATCAGCCGCAGTTCTTTTTACAAATATAAGGACGATATTTTTCCTTTCCACGAGGAGACCAAGGGAAAGACCATCACCTTTATCATTCAGATGGACGATGAGCCGGGGCTTTTATCAATGGTGCTGCAGACGATTGCCCGTTTTCACGGTAATATCCTGACCATACATCAGAGTATTCCAATTAACGGAGTCGCAACACTGACGCTGAGCGTTGACATCCTTCCGGGAGAAGGCGACGCAGAGGCTATGGTGGAGGATATTGAGCAGAGAGACGGTATACACTATTTGAAAATTTTAGGCAGGGAGTAAGCATATGATAAACATAGCAGTATTAGGCTACGGTACAGTAGGAAGCGGAGTTGTTGAAGTCATCAACACCAATCATGAGAGCATTAACAAGAGAGCCGGAGATGAGATCAACATCAAATACGTTCTTGACTTAAGAGATTTTCCGGGAGATCCGGTTGAGAAAGTTCTGGTTCATGATTATGAAGTGATCGTAAACGATCCGGAAGTAGATATTGTCGTTGAGGTTATGGGCGGAATTGAGCCTGCTTATACCTTTGTAAAAAGAGCACTTCTGGCAGGAAAGAGCGTAAGCACATCCAACAAGGCCCTGGTAGCCAAACATGGTTCCGAGCTCATGGAGATCGCAAAAGAAAAAAATATCAACTTCCTTTTTGAGGCAAGCTGCGGCGGCGGTATCCCGATCATCCGCGCACTGAATTCCTCACTGACAGCAGATGAGATCGATGAGATCACAGGAATCCTTAACGGAACCACAAACTACATGCTTTACAAGATGAGCACAGAGAACTGTGATTTTGATACGGTTCTGAAGGAAGCCCAGGCAAAGGGCTATGCAGAGGCAGATCCGACTGCAGATGTAGGAGGTGCTGACGCATGCCGTAAGATCGCCATCCTTCTTCACTTGCATACGGAAAATTCCTGAATTACGAGGATATTTATACAGAAGGAATCACAAAGATCACACCGGCAGATATGGAATATGCAAAAGAGCTTGGCATGACCATCAAGCTTCTTGCCACAAGCCGCAGGATCGGAGATTCTTTCTATGCAATGGTAGCGCCGTTCCTGGTAGGTCAGAGCAGCCCGCTTTACAGTGTAAATGATGTGTTTAATGCAGTATTTGTGCACGGAAACGTTCTTGGAGATGCCATGTTCTACGGAAGCGGAGCAGGTAAGCTTCCGACTGCAAGTGCAGTAGTTGCAGATGTTGTGGATGAAGCAAAGCATCTCCACAGAAATATCATGACAAACTGGAGCAGCTATGCTCTTGAACTCATGGATATGGATGAAGTAGAGGGACGCTTCTTTGTACGTGTGTCTGATACTACTATGGATGAAGTAGAAAAAGCTTTCGGTGATGTACAGACTATCGAGCCGGATGACCTTCCGGACGAATTCGGATTTATCACACCGGTGATGAAGCAGGCTGAATATTATGAGAAGATCAGCAAGCTCACCGGAAAAGTACTGGCAATGATCCGTGTAAAGGATTGATGCCGAAGGGAAGAAAAGAACATGTTGATTGTAAAAAAATTCGGCGGTACTTCTGTGGCAAACAAAGAGCGTATCTTTAATGTTGCCAGAAGATGTATCGAAGATTACAAAAAAGGAAACGACGTGGTGGTCGTGCTTTCTGCAATGGGTAAGTATACCGATGAGCTGATCACCATGGCAAAGGATATCAATGACAAACCTCCGAAACGTGAGATGGATATGCTTTTTACCATCGGAGAGCAGATGTCAGTGGCACTGATGTCCATGGCTATGGACAGTCTGGGAGTACCGGCTGTTTCTCTGAACGCTTTTCAGGTAGCTATGCACACAACAAGTGCACATGGCAGCGCACGCCTGAAAAAGATCGAGGCGGCACGTATCCGCAGAGAGCTGGATAACCGCAGGATCGTTGTGGTCACAGGCTTCCAGGGCATTGATAAATATAATGACTATACCACACTTGGACGTGGCGGTTCTGATACCACAGCCGTAGCTCTTGCGGCAGCGCTTCATGCAGATGCCTGTGAGATCTATACCGATGTGGACGGTGTTTATACCGCTGACCCGCGTAAGGTTCCGAATGCCCGCAAGCTTAAGGAGATCACTTACGATGAAATGCTGGATCTGGCAACTCTGGGTGCGGGAGTGCTTCATAACCGTTCTGTGGAGATGGCAAAGAAATACGGCGTGCCGCTGGTGGTACGTTCCAGTCTCAACAACAGCGAAGGAACTGTGGTAAAGGAGGAAGTAACAGTGGAGAGAATGCTGATCAGCGGTGTTGCTCTGGATACAGATGCAGTACGTATTGCTGTGATCGGACTTAAAGATTCACCAGGAGTGGCATTTAAGCTTTTTGATACCCTGGCTAAGAAAAATATCAATGTGGATATGATCCTTCAGTCTATCGGCCGTGCCGGAACCAAGGACATTTCCTTTACTGTTGATAAAAATGATCTGGACGATGCAATGGGTGTTCTGGAAGCTAACCAGGCACGCATCGCCTATTCTGAGCTTCATGCGGAGAAAAACATTGCCAAGCTTTCTATTGTAGGAGCAGGTATGATGAGCAATCCGGGTGTTGCTGCAAAAATGTTCGAAAGCCTTTACAATGAGGGTGTGAACATCAATATGATCGCAACATCTGAGATCCGTGTGACGGTTCTCATTAACGAGAAAGATGGCGTACGTGCCATGAATGCGGTACATGATGCGTTTAATCTTGCAGACTAAACAGATGTGAAATATGAGAATATGATATATCTGAAGTAAAAAATGACGGGGCGGAGGCTTGGATGAGTCTCCGCCTTCTATAACGAAGGGATACAGAATTATGAGAAAAAATCTGAAGGGCTGTAAGAAGCTGGCAGGGGAAACTCTGGCCGGTAATTTTACGGTCCCTGTGATCGGGAGTATTGCGGTTGCGGCGATGAGCGCAGTTTCAAGCTATATTTCCACAGCACTTTTTCCGGGAGATTCCCTGTATGCGATCATTGGAGGAGAGGTATTCAGCTTTGTCCTTTCTCTGGTGATCTGTATTTTTCCGCAGGACTTTACCGGATCTATCTGAATATTTCCAGAAGGGAAGCCTACTCTTTCGGAGACCTTCTGTACTTTTCAGCCATCAGCCGGATCATGTGATCGTGGCATCCTTTGTGCTGGCATTGATCAATCTGGTGACATCACTTCCACTGGCGTGGTTTTCTTTTACAAGCAATATGGGAAATACAACGGAGGAGCAGATGAACTGGGCAGTAACTTACATGCTGCTCACACTTCTCGGGTTCGCGCTGAACCTGCTGGCAGCTATGCCGTTCACCATGAGCTATTACATCCTGTCCGATAATTCGGACATAAAAGGAGTGCAGGCACTGAAAGCCAGTGCAAAGCTTATGAAGGGACATTACTGGGAATATATGAAAATGCTCTTAAGTTTTGTTCCGTGGATCATTTTTTCCATATTTACATTGTATCTGGCACTGATCTGGCTGGTGCCTTATATAGAAACCTGTATGGCAGTTTTCTATCGAAATATTTCCGGAGAGTTTGATGAACCTCCGGTGGATCCTTATCCTCCGGTAACTCCGATCCCGCAGTTCCATGATGAAACCGAAGCCTGATCGCCTTCCGGGAGGATGCTTGAAACGCAGGTACTTTCCCTTTCAGGGGGACCATTTTGGCATGGGCAGGTACGAGGGGGAAAGCACTCAAGTTGCGAAGCCCGCTTTTCCCCCTCGAGCTCCCCCTTTCCG
>ENA-OQHA01000148-OQHA01000148.1-human-gut-metagenome-genome-assembly--contig:-NODE-148-length-37151-cov-4.377458_pt1 | contig 37151 bp, 45 predicted proteins | sample MGYA00242558_ERZ504707 | MGnify/ENA primary metagenome ERZ504707 (study PRJEB26092, sample SAMD00036197) | human gut metagenome | host: Homo sapiens | study: EMG produced TPA metagenomics assembly of... | reverse complement strand
CCCGGGGTGTCAATAAGGATGGCGTTTTCAAAAAAATTGCAAGTGATGCAAGAAATGATCCAGATAAAAAATATGTCCTTATCATTGATGAAATAAACCGGGCTAATGTTTCCGAGATTTTAGGTGAACTGCTTTATGGAATTGAATATAGAGGGCAGGAGATTACAACCGGAATTTCAAATGATGATTTTTCTGTGCCGGAAAATTTGTATATTATAGGAACGATGAATACCGCAGACAGATCACTTCAGGCACTGGACTACGCGGTAAGGAGAAGATTTACATTTAAAAAGGTGAAAGCGGAACTGCCAGACCCGAAGCCGCCAAAACAAAAAGAAGACGTAAAAGATAAGGGTTGTTATGAAATAGAAAATGGTCATTTTTTTTTGCCAAAATGTATTTAAGAAGGTCCAGGAGGATGTGATGAAGTCTGTGGCGCGTGGAATAGATCCGGAAGACATCATGCCTGGAATTAGTTATTTTCTTGTAAATGGAAAAAATAAAAAAACAGAATCGGATCCGGATTCATATGACGAAGATCACCTGAAATATAAAATGAAATATGAATTAATTCCACTGTTGAGAGAATATGCAAAGAATGGCATGTTTACAAAACGAAAAAAATTGGACATTAATGAAAAGTCTCTTGTGGAATTGTTGTATGATAATACATATTTTGAGTATTTGGAGAATAATCTGAGCGAAAGCGAGAAGAAATAATATGCAAGTTTTTAAGGGAGAAGATTATAAAGACGTAATAGGCGCTATGTCAGATGATTATGGGAAATATTTTAGCAATACATCGCCATTTTATGACGAAAAGTGGTCGCCCTTTAATCTTGGAATATACATGGATAGACAAGATGATAAACCTAAGGCTTCAAAGTATATTGGCGTTATGCTGCTTTAGACAGAAATGCTGATCAAACGGAAATGTTCGGCGAAGAATTGCCTGTTATCAAAATTGTCTCAAGATTTTATGCAGATTTACCATTGAAAATGTTGAAAAGAGTGTTGGCTGGTAATGACTATTATGAAAACCCCGATATGATAAAATAAAAATTACTCTGGAATAGAATGGAGAAATTTACTTAAAAATAATGGTGACAACGAAAAAGGGAAAACTGAGGAAAGCCAAAATAAGGAAAGCGATGAAATAACTTTTTGGGACGGTTCAGGGAATTGGCAGTATTGAATTATCCAGTAATCAGGGGAATCTCAGGCAGATGATATAGACTATGGTCTTGCAAATCTTTTTGGCGTTTTTGAAATTCTTGATTTTTTGGATAAAGCAAAAAAGTGTGTGAGAAAAATTTAAAAAAACAATCACAAAAAGTGGAAGAAAATTTAAATTGCAAAATTAAGGGAAGGATTTTAATACAGAAGCAGCTTAAGTATAATACTTCAAAAGGACAGAATCAAAAAATATATTGCGCCTATAATAAAATGACAGAAGATATACGGGAAAATCAAATTATCAAATATGCATTATATTTATGCAAAAATCATGAAATAGGTGCATCATTAGAAGAAGATATTCGCTTTTGTATGAATGCGTTAAAAAATGTTCCTTTAAAGAAATGTAGTGTGGCAGATTTCATCGGATTAAAAAACAATGGCGCTTTCCGACAGTATAAAGATGCATTAGTAGCGGCAAAAAAAATCATAAAAAGATATGGCGTATCTGAGTTAGGTGAGAAATTAAAGGATGAAACGGGAAAAGAATCTAGAGATGTTCAACTGGTCAGCGGAGAAGTTACACCTTATTATATAGATATTAATTTGTTATTTGAATATTATTGCCGAGCAATTTTCAAAGATGCAATAGAGGAATTTAATGCATCTAATACCATAAAATTTAATTTGGAAAAAAAGCAAGAAAGGAAATTGTTTCAAGAAGAGGATAAGAAAGAAAAGGATAAGGAACCGAAGGTTATATGAAAAAGTATACGCCTGATATTGTTGTGACATATGGAAAAGAAGAAAAAGTAGTCGCCGTATTTGATGCAAAGAATTCAAAACTTGAAGATCAGGATAACCGTTCACGTCGTGCCAGAACGCATCAAATCATGTTCTATATGAAAGCACTAGGGTGTGATTATGGTGGATTGATTAGCCCGGCGGAGAAGTTGAAGAAACAACCTGGTGGCTGGAAGCTGAATATGGCTTCCAAAAATGACGGCACCAGCATGAACCTGTATTATATTCCGTTGATGTTTTCTAAAGAAACAGGGGAAGATGAGATGTTCAACGGATTTAAGAAAGATGTGATAGATTATCTTAATGAGATAGAGAAGGATTATTCTAAGAAAATTAAGAAGGATATACAAAAGCCATATATAGACTTTAAAAATTGGTTTGAAAGTGTATTTAAGAAATATTCCAATCGTTCAACAATCGCCAAAGTGTCTTTACAAGAAGAATTTTCTGGTTTTTTGACACAAGAACGTCAGGATAAGGAAAAAATTTAGACCGGCTTCCCGGGTTCCGGGGGGCAAAGCCCCCGGCCCGGTCACACCTCTCCCCGCACAATCCGTTCATGCACACTGGCCACGAAATCATCGATCTGTTTTTCATCCGGAATCTCCGGCAGATCGGTGTTTTCTTTTGCGTAATTCAGCCGTTTCTAGAGTTCGTCCAGGAATTCGGAAAATTCTTCGGTTGGCTGCTGGTTTTCATCGAGAAATTTTCCGTTGCGGATTTCCATCAGAAATGGAAGATCCTGTTTGCGGTACGTGTGGATTTCTCCTTTTCGAGAATATCAAATGCCATCAGGTAAAGTCTGACGAGGTGCATCATGTGTTTGGAAAGCTTGGCGTGCTCGATGGCGTGTTTATTTCGTTTTCCCAGTTTGTCATAGTCTCTGACGATGCTGTTCATCTCATTCCACATGGAGCGGTAGTCGCGGAGCGGATAATGCTTCAGAGAAAGATCCATGTAGATTTCGGCTTCCATATCATCCCGCGGTGACGAATCGAGGTAAAGATGGATATTGTCTTCGGTATAGGAAAAATACCGCTCTTTAAAATCATAAGAAGCATTCTGGATACTGTTCAGAATATGCTGTTCCCGCTGTGCCTGTCCGGTGAGGCGTGCGGACTTGTTGTCCAGTCTGCGCAGCTGGCTGTTGGCGTATCCGCCGAAGGACTGGATCGCTTTTTGGGACAGAAACAGGGATTTGTGATCCAGTAGTTCCTGTCCGATGGGGGAAATATAAAAATATTGTTCCGGTTCCAGACCAAGGATTTCGATGGTGTTTGGGTTGCAGTTACTAAGCAGTTGGATCAGCTTTCGGAAGGAATAAATGGTCGTATCGGTTTCTACATGGCAGACCTGCTCAAAATCAGCTCCGGTCAGGATTTCGCGTTTGCTGTTTACGGCACAGCCCCGCGCACATCCAGATCAGAGTTTTCTGTGTTTGTGCCGTATGCATAAGAGCCGCCCAAGCCGAGCAGAATGATATTCTTTCCCATATGCGGATTGGTTCGCAGAAAATCGTATGCGGGGGTCTGCAGCTGTTGTTTCATTTCCTGTATTTTCATAGGGTATTCCTTTTTGACGTGATGGAAAAAGAGACCGGAAAATATTTGCCGCAGGATCAGGTCAAAGAGATGGTAACGGAGCTGGGACTGACCTATGTGCCGGTCTTTTACGATGGACCGTTTGTGTCCTGGAAAGCGATTTCGACCACAAACCGGGTGAGAGAGAGGATGAAAAACCAGAAACAAATATGCGTAAGAAAGAATATAAAGATAACTTATCCTAGCGTGCATAAATCTAAAACGATAAAAAAGTGCTAAGAAAACCCCCTTTCAGTAGCAGTGCAAATTCCGGCTCATCTGACCACGCATTCCGCTAAGAGCTGATCAGTCTTTCCGGATGTAACTGAACGCGTTTCCGCTTCAGCTGATCAATAAGTTTTCAACGTGTTATAGTTCTTTCGTAGTCATCAAATGATTGCGAAAGGAGGCATAACTATGCAAGACTACAACACGATTATCGGCTCCATCCAGATGCGTTTGAATGGATGCCAGACCAGGTCCGTTATGGACCGTTACAAGATTGGCTCAGGTACATTAAATCTGATCATGAGCCGATACCATGCCAACGGAATCCCAATCGAGGAACTCCGAATGATGGCACCTAAGGAAGTTGAGAACCTTTTCTATCCGCAGAAAAATCTACGGAGGAAAGATGTCCCACTTCCAGATTTCCAGTATTACTATGACAGAATTCATGCACCAGGGAGCCGCATGAACATTTCGTTCTGTTGGCTGGATTATAAAGAAAAGAATCCTGATGGTTATGAGAAGTCACAGTTTTACGAATACTTCAACCGATTCATAGCAGAAAACTATGGTGGCCAGAAGGTATCCATGGCCGTAAACCGAATCCCGGGTGAAAAGATGTATATCGACTGGGTCGGTGATCAGCCGGAACTGTTAACAGATACCGAAACGGGCGAGATCAAAAAAGTCCATATCTTTGCGACCACTCTTGGAGTCAGCAGTCTGATCTATGCAGAAGCTTTTCCAAATGAGAAGCTCCCATGTTTTATAGAAGGCTGTGCCCATGCTGTTTCATTTTATGGTGCTGTTACGAAATACTTTGTGCCCGATAACCTGCGAACTGCTGTAACCAGGCACACAAAGGATGAACTTATCCTGCAGTCTACATTTGCAGATCTGGAAGATTTCTATGAAAATATAGTTCTTCCACCACCCGCTAGAAAGCCGAAAGGCAAGCCTACAGTTGAAAATCATGTACGTTATCTTGAAATACACCTGGTTGAGAAACTGAAAGAAAAGATATATGTATCATTTGAAGACCTGAATGCTGAAATCAAAAAAATAGTAGCAGTCCTCAATAAACGATCTTTTCAAGGCAAGGACTTCTCAAGACAGGATGCTTTCGAAAAGTATGACAAACCATGTATGAAACCACTGCCAGGCGGATGTTACACGGCTTGCGACTATAAAGCGGTCCTAAAAGTTCCCAACAACTACCGCATCGAGTATGACGGCCACTACTACTCCGTATTGTACTCTTACTGTGGCAAGCCTGCAATCCTGAAGGCAACCGCTTCAGAGATCAGGATCTGTGATCAGTATAATCGGCTGATCTGTACACATAAGCGGTCTTATAGAGAGTTTCCGCTGTATATCACGGTAGATGAACATATGCCGCCAGAACACCTTTATTACAAAGAAGTCAATTCAAAGGATGGTAATTATTACCGCCGCTGGGCTTCTGCCATTGGTCCTGCGATGTCAGAACTGATTGACAGACTCCTTAAATCATCAAAACATGAAGAGCAGTCCTATAATGCCTGTTCAGGTATCCTGCATAAAGTAAAAACAATCCCGAAAGGTGCTGCTGAAGAAGTTGCCCGTAAATGTATAGAGATCAATTCCTGTAAGTATTTTACCTTCAAGCAGATGCTGAAAAAGATGGATGTGAAGGAACTCCCCGAGCATTCACCAGGAACACTGCCCAATCATGAAAATATCAGAGGAAAGGACTACTATAAGTAAGGGTGATGTACTATGGCATACAGATTAAAAGACTATCTTTATAACGATAAACTCACAAAGGAACAGAACATACTCATGGATCGGCTGTATAAACTTCGCATGTCCGGTATGGCTGAAGCATTTGAAAAGCAGCTTTTGGAACCAAACACAGGTCTCGAACCATTTGAAGTCCGCTTTGCTGCTATTGTAAATCAGGAGTGGGATCAGCGTGAGAGTAAAAAGTTTAAACGTCTCATGAAGAAAGCGACCCTGAAATATCCTGCAGCTGATCTTGACAGCTCAATCTATGATCCAGAACGTCAGCTGAATACACACGTCATAGAACTTCTGGCCAAGTGTGATTGGATCGATGAGCCGAATAACCTGCTGATGACCGGAGGGGCCGGTGCTGGGAAAACGCACATCGCCTGCGCCTTATGTATCACAGCAATGCATCAGACCGTACTGTTAAATACATACGTGCGAACACACTCTTAAAGGAATCAGATCATGCCAGGCAGGAAGGTACTTACTTTGAGTATTCGAATGAAATGGCAGCTTATGATCTCATGGTGATAGATGATTTCGGCTTAATGGATCTGGACATCGAGAAATGCCGCGATTTATTTGAAATCATCGAGTCCAGAGACTGCCGCAAGGCAACTATTATTATCTCACAGATTCCAGTATCCGGATGGTATCAGCTTTTGGGGATTCCACCTACGCAGATGCCTGCTTAAGTCGAATGACATCTAAGGCATATCGCCTTGAATTTCCTGGCAGGGATCGCAGAATAACCAATAGTAATTAATCAACCTGCTGAGCTTTGCTCAGTTTGAAGCGGAATATGCAAATGGGAAAGCGAAAATTGGCATCTGTGCAGTATGTACATCACATAACTCCAATTGAAGGAGCAGACAGAATAGAGTGTGTGCATGTCCTGGGATGGAAGTGTGTTGCGAATAAGGGACAGTTTCGGGTTGGAGATTGCTGTGTATATATGGAAGCAGATTCGTTTCTTCCGATTTGTGAGCAGTTTGAATTTCTGCGAAGCAGCAGCTATGAGAAGAACGAACTTCTGGGAGAAGGTTTTCGGCTGAGAACTATGAAATTTAGAGGCCAGATTTCTCAGGGCCTGGTTCAGCCTTTATCTATATTGCCGGAAGGAACGTATAAGATTAGTGATGAGGTTACAGAGCTGCTTGGAATCAGAAAGTGGGAAGTAGAGGAAAGAGTCACCAGCAGTGGTACGATTATAGGGGAGTTTCCAGACGGAATTCCAAAAACAGATGAGCTGAGAGTACAGTCTTATCCAGAATTGATCGACGAATTTAAAAAGATAAATGGATATTACATCAGTACAAAGATGGACGGAACCAGTGTTACGATGTATCGGAAAGACGATCATTTTGGTGTATGCGGAAGAAATTTTGAATATGCAGATGACGGAAAATGTGCGATGTGGAAATATGCACATGAAAATGGGATACCCGATAGAATAAAGGAGAATAATCTGTCAGATCTCGCAATTCAGGGTGAATTCTGCGGTGCTGGTATTCAAAAGAACAGATTAAAGCTGAAAAAACCGGAATGGTATGTATTTACCATGATAGATCTGAAACCACACAGAAGACTGTCTCTTGCGAAGATGAAAGAACTGTGCGGAATTCTGAACCTAAAAATGGTTCCGGTGGAAGAAGAAAGAGATTTGTTTGAGTATGATAGTATCGAAGAACTTTTAGAAAGAGCAAAGGGAAAGTATACATCTGGTATGAATAAAGAAGGAATTGTAATACGCCCATTGGAACCAGTGTATTCCAGAATTGTGGAAGGACCGTTATCTATGAAAGTATTAAACAATGATTATTTGCTAAAGGAATAAAAGAACTGTTTGAAGAAACTTGAGCATGTATATTTGTCAATAGAGGAAAACCGGGATGGTATTCTGCTTCATCTGCAGGATACCATCCCGGTTTTGCGTAAAAGAGAACGCGGCAGTTATACTGCGGGACGAATGACTGGGCAGATGAGGTATGATAGAATTTTACATGGTGAAAGAGATGAGAACGGCCAGGTATCTCATCGAGTGGGAGAGATTAATTATGCGCCTGCCATCCCGGTACAAGGAACTCGTTACTGTCTGCCTTTATCAGAAACTGAAGGATGAGATTGCGGATCTGGATGAGAAGATCATGGACAATCTTTTCTTCTTCCGAATCAGTGCATCGGACTGCAACGAGCATGATACGCTCTTCTACCTGAAGAGCCTGGATCTCGACCGCAGAATGGGTTATGAGCTGGGTACGATCTATGAGTGTACCCATGAGAATTAGAAAGGAAAGGGGTATTATTTTATGGAGCAGAAGAAATTTATGGATATCAAGCGAATCGTGCAGGAAAATGAGATGCACAAAAACAAGAACACCTGGCTTTCGAGCCCGGGGATCACATTGTGATTCAGATTAAAATCGATGGAAGCAATGCCAGCGTACGGTATGACCCGGAAACAGGAAAGCTTGCGGCGTTCTCCAGAAAGCAGCAGATCGTGAGGACAAAGGATGTCGACGCGACATCAAAATTTCTCGACTATGTGGATACACTGGACGCGGAGAAGTTTCAGAAGTATCCCGATTATGTATTTTTTGGGGAATGGATGACGCGTCATCGTGTACCGTATCCGGAGAAATATCTGAATATCTGGATCATGTACGATGTCTACGATCTGAAAGCGGACGGTTATCTGCCGCAGAAGCAGGTAAAGGCGCTGGCGGCTGAGGTAGGAGTTCCGTATATACATGTGCTGTATGACGGACCTTTCGTGGACTGGGATCACTGTCGGAGTTTCATGCGGATTACGAAGTATACGGATGGGGACTGCGAGGAAGGCATTATCGTCAAGAATATGTCGAAACTGAATAATCCGGACTCGAGAGCGCCGTTTGTGCTGAAGATTGTGAATGAAAAATTTTTCAGAGATGAAAGCACAGAAAGCACCGATCACATCGGAGCAGGAAGCGGCGAAAAAGATGGCGTTTGCAACTGTTGAGCGGATGGTGACGCGGGAGCGCGTGGAAAAAGAGCTGTATAAAATGCGCGATGAAGGTATTCTGCCAGAGGAGTTTGGAACGGCAGAATGGAAGCTGATTGCCCCGGTGATCGCAAAAAGAATCTATGCGGACTGCGTGAAGGAAGAGGCGGAGGCCGTGGAAGCCTGCGGAAAACTCTTCGGTAAAATGTGCGGTGGGCAGACGATGAATCTTGCAAAGAGTATTCTGAAGAAGATGGATGAAGCACGCGGGAAATAAGGAATTTTTTCTGGCGGAGATCTGATAAAAGAAAAAGCTCAGGGGAACCAGAGTTATGAAAGTAAGGTTAACTCTGGACCTGAGCTTTTTGGGGGGTTGTAGCTTAGGGTAGTAGTTGCTTTGCGTAGCAGAAGCACTCAGTTTCCTTTTAGTTACATCTATGATATTACACTTTCCAGAGAAAAAATGCAAGCCCAGGATGAGAAAAAGGATTCAACTGTCGGGGGACAGTTACGGTTCACTGCTGAATGAACAGTAACGAGGATACATTTTTTAGAAATAATTTGGAGAATAACGAGGAGAATTTTAGATGGATGCTTATAATAATGTTGGGATTGATTCCATAGAAACAGCAAAAAATCTGAAAAAACTTAGAATTGAGAATAACCTGAAGTTAAAACAGGTGAGAGACGCGATTGGACTTTCGGCAGAGCAGACGGTATGCAGTTGGGAGAGCAAAACACATCCGAAACTTCCAAGCATTGATAATGCGTTGAATCTGGCACGGCTTTATGGAGTCAGACTTGACCAGTTGTACAAGACACGTCCGGTGAAAACAGGCAGCCCGGAAAAAGTGGATCAGGAAATCCGGGACAGAATAACGATTTCCATGCGGATGGGTGAGTTTGAGGAGTTCTTTGACGATATGCGGATGGAACGGGAAAGCATCTGCGGGCCATTCGTCGCAGCGGAAGCACAGCGTGAGGACGGAACCTGGGAACCGGAGACGATTCCGCTGCGGATGAGCTGACTTATTTTTCATATGATCTGTTCAAACTGAAACTTTGTAAAAAGAAAGGAAGCAGCAAGGCTCAGTTTTACCCTGGCACAGGATGCTTTGTCATAACACCGGAAGGCTGGAAGACGAAAAACTTGTACTGCACAACATGATCCATCTCCACGAGTGGGTGCTGAACCAGGTGCCGGGCCATTACAAAGAAATGGTTACCAAAAGTCTCTATCAGGAACTGCGAAAGAGCATCAGCAATCTGGATGAACGTATAGAGGAAAATCTGTCCTTCTTCCGGGAAAGCCAGACGGACTGCGATGAACATGATACGCTCTTTTTACTGAAGAGCCTCGACCTTGACAGAAAAAGAGGGTATGAACTCGGGACGATTTACGGAAGTAAGTGACATTTTTAAAAATTTAACCCGAAAAAATATGTGTCCAGAAAAGAAAACAAAAGTTAGGGAGAACAAAAACACATATAATCTAAAATGATAAAAAAAGTACCTGAAACAGTATATAAAAAGGGGTAAAAGGAAAAAAGAAGGGGGGCTAACCTGAACGAAAATTTTTTCTGTCCTGACCTTTTATGATTTTAACCCGGAGTGTAAAATATGGGTATAAGAAAAGAAATTAGGGAGGGCAAAGATATGAAAGAATCGGAACAGATCTATGCAAACTTGAACATGAAGAAAACGGGCGAAAATATCCGTAGCCGGCGTGAAAGATTGGGGATGAACCGACCGGACATTCAGAAGAAGATGGGGCTCGCCGGGGTTCAGAGTGTCTGGAACTGGGAGAAAGGAAAAAGATGCCGAACATTGAAAATCTGTTTGCACTTGCCGAGATCTTACATACGACGGTAGATGATCTGTGTGTGCGGGAGATCGTGGAAGTTTGACATGGATGAGAAGAAGGCTGTCTGCTGAGAAAGCAGGCAGCCTTTTTCCTGAATTGGGCATGTTCGTACCATAATCGACGCTATTGTAGGAATAAAGAAAAATTTGAAAATTTAAAATTACCGTTGACAATTAAAAGAACAAGTGCTAAAATCTATAAATGTCAGCGGGACATAAGCGCTGATGAAAACAGGATATGGGATCTTAGCTCAGCTGGGAGAGCATCTGCCTTACAAGCAGAGGGTCATAGGTTCGAGCCCTATAGGTCCCATATTTATCAAAAATTACATATGGCGAGATAGCTCAGTTGGCTAGAGCACGCGGTTCATACCCGCGGTGTCGAGGGTTCGAATCCCCCTCTCGCTATGGTTGGAGGCTCCTGTGTGAACAGGAGTCTTTTTTTCGTTTTCCTGGCGGATGATTTCTTTTTCTGGTTGGGTATAGTATAATGAGCAGAGAACATAGGAAAAACAGAGTTTTTGCTGCAGAAAGGGGATAGTTTTTGTGAAGTTGTTTCATTTATCGGATCTTCACATTGGAAAACGCGTGCATGAGTTTTCCATGATCGAGGACCAGAAATATATGTTGACACAGATCCTGCAGGCGGTTATGCGGGAAAAACCGGATGGAGTTCTGATTTCCGGAGATGTATATGACCGGACGATTCCAACGGCGGAGGCAGTGCAGGTGTTGGATGCCTTTTTAACCAGCCTTTCGGAGCAGGAAGTTCCGGTTTTTATCATCAGCGGCAATCATGACTCGGCGGAGCGGCTGGCATTTGGGTCGAATCTGATGGGGAAGAGCGGAATCTATTTGTCGAAGGTATATGATGGAAGAATAGAAAAGTTCGCGTTACAGGATGCATATGGAACGGTGTGGATTCATCTTCTTCCGTTTCTGCGCCCGTCAACCGTACGCCATGCCCTGCCGGAACGCGCGGAGGAGATTCAGTCCACGGCAGATGGCGTGAGGGCGGCACTGGAGCAGACCCAAATAGATCCAGGAGAGCGGAATATCCTTTTAGCGCATCAGTTTGTGACAGGCGCGCTGCGGTGCGAGGCAGAGGAACTGCAGGTAGGTGATGTGGATCAGATTCCGGTGGAGCTTTTTGATGCGTTTGATTACGTGGCGCTCGGCCATATCCATAGTCCGCAGAAGGTTGGCCGCGAGACCGTGCGCTACTGTGGTTCACCACTCAAATATTCGTTTTCCGAGGCTGGACAGGAGAAGTCGATTACCATTGTAGAGCTGAAAGAAAAAGGAACCGTCGAACTTCGCACGATTCCATTGAAACCGCTCCACGATCTTCGAAAAATCCGTGGAACGTATCTGGAAGTGACAGCAAAAACGTTCTATGAAAACAGCGACCGTACGGATTATCTGATGGTAACCCTGACGGATGAGGAGGATGTTCCGGACGGCATGGCGAAGCTTCGGACGATTTATCCCAATTTGATGCGTTTGGAATATGACAATAAAAGAACGCGTTCCAATGCGGAGGTAACGGCGGCGGAACGTATCGAGGAAAAATCGGAACTGGAGCTGTTTCAGGAATTTTATGAACTGCAGAATAACCAGAGCATGACGGAACAGCAGAAAGCATTTGTGAAAGCATTGCTTAGGGGGATAAAAAGATGAAGCCAAAGAAATTGATTATCAGTGCATTCGGACCATATGCGGACCGGACAGAACTGGATTTTACAAAACTGGGCAGCGGCGGCCTGTATCTGATTACAGGTGATACCGGTGCAGGAAAAACAACAATTTTTGATGCGATTACCTTTGCGCTCTACGGCGAGGCAAGCGGTGAAATCCGGACGGGGAGATGTTCCGCAGCAAGTATGCCGCGCCGGAAGTGCGCACTTTTGTGGAGCTTACCTTTGCGCATCAGGGAAAAGATTATATGGTAAAGCGGAATCCGGAGTATGATCGGCCGAAGGAGCGCGGTCAGGGAATGACGAGAGAAAGAGCAAATGCAGAACTGATTTTTCCGGATGGGAGACAGCCGGTGACGAAAAGTACGGAAGTGACAAAAGCTGTAACGGAACTTCTCGGACTGGATCAGAAGCAGTTTCGACAGATTGCCATGATCGCGCAGGGGGATTTCCAGAAACTTCTCCTGGCAGAAACGGCAGATCGAAGTGAAATTCCGGAAAATGTTTCATACGGAAATTTATCAGGAGCTGCAGAATCGTCTGCGGGATGCCGCGAAAGAGCGAAGCAATACGTATAGTGAAAAGCGGAGGAGTATTCTCCAGTATCTCGACAATATCGTCTGCCCGGAGGATGCGGTGTTCAAAGAGGAATTTGCGCAGTTGAAAAAGGCAAATTTCGACGGTCAGGTGATGCGGGGGATGGAACTGCTGGCACGTTGCATCGAGATGGATCAGAAAAGACTTTCGGATCTTGAGCAGGAGCGGAAAGCGGTGGAAACAGAGATGGAGCAGAAAACCCAGCTGCTCGGCAAGGTAAAAGAGAGCCAGAAGCGGCGGGAGGAAAAAGCACAGAAGGAAAAGAAACTGGCGGGACTGGTTCCAGAGGAAGCGGAAAAACAGCAGAAAAGCGAACGGGCAGAACGGGAGGCTTCCATCTGCAAAGAACTGGAGGAGCAGATCCGCGCAGAACAGGAAAGCCTGGAACTGCTGAAGAAGATGAAGCAGGAACAGGCAGAGCTTTTGGAAAAGCAGAAAGAACTGCAGACGGCAGCGGAAGAGAAGGACAGACTGAAAGCAGAGCAGGAACAGGCGAAAGCGCAGCTGCTTGAGAAAAGAAAACGGGAAGAAGATCTTTCCGGCGTGGATGCGGTTTTGGCGAGGGTACAGCAGAATGAAACGCGGGCGCAGGAGCAGATTATGGCAATCCGGGGATGCCGCGAAAAAGTTCAGGAGTCCGAGAAGAAGACGGGGCTTCTGGCAGCAGAACTGGAAGGCCTGACACAGCAGGACACCGAGCTGGCATCCCGGATGGAAGCAACGACGGTATTTCTGAAAGAAAGACAGGATGCTGCATTTGCGGAGGAAGAATATCGCCGGGCGCGGACCGAATTTTCGCAGCTACTGCGAAAATGGACGGCAGCGCAGAAGGAATGGAAAGAAAAGCAGGAAGCGTATCGAAAAAGTCTGGAAATCAGAAATGATGTGCGGGAAACGTGTCAGGAACTGGAACAGCTGTTTCTGGATGCGCAGGCGGGAATCCTGGCAGAAAATCTGACAGAGGGAATCCCATGTCCGGTCTGCGGATCCGTGCATCATCCAGTGCTGGCGAGAAAGGCGGAACATGTGCCGGATAAAGAAACACTGGATCAGCAAAAAGAAAAACTGCAGAAGCAGAACGAAGTGACTGCGGCATTAAGCGAAGCGGCAGGAAACTGTAAAAGACAGGCTGAAACGGCAAGGGAAGAGCTGACGCAGCGGATTGCCCGGGGAACCGCTGCTCCGGCAGAAACAGCAGATCAGGAATGCAAAAAAGAGCAGGAACGTCTGACACAGCTTTCGGAAGAGCAGTTTGCACAGGCTGCGGATGAAACAGAAAAGCAGCTTGCGGCAGAAGAAAAGCGTCAGAAAACACGACGGGAAGAATATGCGGCATATGAGAAACGTCAGCAACAGGAACAGAAGCAGCGGGAAAAACTGAAACAGGTGATGGCAGAAAAACAGGCAGAGCTTGGACGGCTGGGCGGAGAAAAGCAGACACTTCTGGATCAGCTGAAACAGAAAATGGAAGACGCACAAAAAGCGATCTGTGAGGAAGTGGACATGGAAGAACAGCCAGCTGCTGTGGCAGCAGCTTACTGTGAAAAGCGTCTGGAAGAGAAAAAGAACAGAATCATTCTCTATAAGGAACGAATGCTGGAAAGACAGAGCGAATGGAAAGCTCTGAAACAGATGATTCCAGCAGAAACTGAGCGGGCAGAGCAGCGGGAAAAAGCAATCCATGCGAAGGAACTGCTGGAGGCGAAAGGAAAAGAGGCGGAAAAAGCGCTGCTGGAAAAGATCGGAGAAAAAAAAGAAAAGCTGGAAGGAAAAGACGAAACACAGCTCCGAACAAATATTTCCGTATGGAGTGCAAAAAAAGAGCAGCTGGAACAGGCGCAGAAGAAAGCAAAAGAAGCATATGAAACAGTGAAAGAACGGCTTACCGAAGTGCGCGCGGCACTAGAGACGATCCGCTCTCTGGAAGAAAATGAGGAGACAGATCGGACACTTCCTTCCGAAACAGAGCTGCAGGAAAAATAGCGGAGCTGACAGAACAGAAACAGCAGCTGGAACAGAAATACAACGAACAGTATCATGCGGCAAATACAAACCGTAAGACGTACGAAAATGTACAGAATCAGCAGAACCAGATGCAGGCATTGGAGGAAGAATACAAATGGGTGCGGGCGCTTTCGGATACGGCGTGCGGCGGCATGAGTCAGAAATTGAAAATCGAACTGGAAACGTACGTTCAAATGACGTATTTCGACCAGATTCTGCGAAAAGCCAACCTGCGTTTCATGACGATGAGTGATGGTCAGTATGAATTGAAGCGTCAGGAAGCCTCTGGAAAAATCTGAAGGTCAAAACTGGTCTGGATCTGAATGTCATTGATCATTATAATGGAACGGAGCGCAGCGTGCGTACCCTCTCCGGCGGCGAATCATTTCAGGCCTCCCTCTCTCTGGCCCTTGGCCTTTCCGATGAGATTCAGTCGCACGCAGGCGGAATCCAGCTCGATGCGATGTTTGTGGACGAAGGGTTTGGCTCTCTTGACGAGGAATCCCTGAATCAGGCTGTGAAAGCACTGGAGGGACTGGCCGGTGGAAACTGTATGGTTGGAATTATCTCCCATGTGCCGGAACTGAAAGAGCGAATTGAGAGAAAGATTGTCGTAATGAAAAGCAGAAGCGGCGACCGCGTAGGAAGCATGGCGGTTATTGAATAAGTGAAAATCCAGGAAATGAGTTTTTAAATTTCTTGTCAGAAGGCGGATGCAATGGTATAATAAGGTTCGTTGAGCCCGAAAGAACGGGCGCAGCACAGTATTTTACCTGACATCGGCCTTTTGTGCCGATTTGCAATAGAATGGAGGAAACCAATGAAAACTTCAGATTTTTACTATGATCTGCCAAAAGAACTGATTGCGCAGGATCCGCTCGAAGATCGCAGCGCCTCCCGCCTGATGCATCTGAATAAAGAAACCGGTGAATATGAGCATGGCCATTTCCGTGATATTCTGAAATACTTAAAACCGGGCGACTGCCTTGTGATCAACGATACCAAAGTAATTCCGGCGCGTCTCTACGGTTCGAAAGTCGGCACCGATGCAGCAATCGAAATCCTTCTGTTAAAAAGAAGAGAAAATGATATCTGGGAGACCCTCGTAAAACCGGGCAAAAAATGTAAGGTCGGCACGGTGATCTCCTTCGGCGACGGCATTCTGACCGGAGAGGTTGTAGATATTGTCGATGAGGGAAACCGTCTGATCCAGTTCCATTACGACGGCATTTTCGAGGAGATCCTCGACCAGCTTGGCGAGATGCCGCTGCCGCCGTATATCACACACAAACTGCAGGACAAGAACCGCTACCAGACGGTATACGCGAAACACGAGGGAAGCGCAGCCGCTCCGACCGCAGGACTGCACTTTACAAAAGAGCTTCTGCAGCAGGTACAGGATGCCGGTGTAAAGATCGCCCATGTAACCCTGCATGTCGGCCTTGGCACCTTCCGTCCGGTGAAAGTGGAGGATGTCACCCAGCATCACATGCACTCTGAGTTCTATGTGGTAGAAGAAGATCAGGCAAAACTGATCAACGATACGAAAGCAGCAGGCGGCCGTGTGATCGCAGTCGGAACAACGAGCTGCCGTACTCTGGAGTCGGCAACCGGCGAGGACGGCATTTTAAAAGCCGGAAGCGGCTGGACCGAGATCTTTATCTATCCGGGTTACTGCTTCAAGATGATCGACGGACTGATCACCAATTTCCATCTGCCGGAGTCCACACTGGTGATGCTGGTATCGGCACTGGCTGGAAAAGAGCATATTATGGCAGCTTATGAAGAGGCTGTAAGAGAAAAATACCGCTTTTTCTCCTTCGGCGATGCATGATGATTGAATAAAAAATTCGTTTATGACAAAAATATGATTAGCTCCTATTAGGAAAACACACTGTCAAAGGGGTATGTAGCGGGGGTTAGCCCGCTACTGCGGGTTTTGTGGTGTTGATTTCAATGTATTCTGCTATGCGTCTAAATTCATCCGCAAACTTAAATCTCACACTAATGTTTCCATTCTCATAAACCTTGATATGGTCGATCAGCTCAACGAGAAGTTCCCGGGAAAGCTGGTCGATATTTTGATGTTTTGTAAATGCCACCAATGCGGGATGTTCACTCTTTACACCGTTTGCCAGTTCCGCCCGTTCAGCGTTCAGCCGGGCCAGCACATCCGTAAGAGCGATGGTTTGTCGTTCATAATCGGCTTTCATATCCCGGTAGTCCTGCTGGGTAATTTCCCCGTCTTTCCAGTCTTGATAAAGGGACTGCTTGTAGCGGCTGATTTTTGCCAGTTCCCGCTCTTTCGCAGCAATCAGTTCTTCCAAGCGGATGGACTGGCTCTTTTTGACCGGGGCGGTGTTAATACGGGCAATCATTTCCGAGTATGAAACAGCCAGATGGATTTGCTGTTGTACTGCAAAGAGGACAGCGGCCTCCAGACGGTTATGCTTGATTGAGTGCATTGTGCAGGCTGTCCGGGAGCGGTTCTTGTAGGTGGAGCAGGCATAGTACACATTATTGTTGTTGCCTACGCTCCGGGTAATTGCCCGCCCGCAGTCAGCACATTTCAGAAAACCGCTGAACAGGTGGACTTCCCGGCCTTTTGGAGAAGTACGGGTATCCCGCTGTAAAAGGGCCTGTACCTTATCAAAGGTTTCATAATCAATGATTGCCTCATGCGTACCAGCTACTTCCACCCATTCTTCACGGGGAACGCTTTCAACCTCGTGTACCTTATAGCTTTTTACCCGACTGCGGCCCTGCGCCAAATCCCCGGTATAGGTGGGGTTCGTAAGAATGGAGTGGATCATGCGGGCTCCCCACATGGGATCGTCATATCCTCTTGTTGAAACAGGTATGCCCTTTTGCAGTTTATAAGCTGAGGGCTGGGTACGCCGTGTTCATTCAGATACAAAGCGATGGCCCGTTTCGATGTCCCTTTTAGAAACAAAGAGAAAATCAGTTTGACGATTTCAGCGGCATCGGGGTCGATGATCAACTGGTGCTTGTCCTTTGGGTACTTTACATATCCATAAGGAGCAAATGCGCCGATGTACTGCCCGTTGCGCCTCTTATAGTCAAATACCTGGCGAATTTTCTTTGAGGTCTGGTAGCAGTATTGATCGTTCATTACATTCGTAATCGGGACGATAATACTGGAAACGCTGTCCGGGTTGAGATAGCTGTCCACATTTTCAGCAAGACTGATAAAACGGACACCCATTTGCACAAACAGGTTATCAATCAGACTTCCCGCATCACTGTAATTTCTTGCAAAACGGGAAAGGTCTTTTACTACCACGCAGTTGATTTTCCCGCTCATTACATCGGAAAGGAGCCGCTGGAAATTTTCCCGGTTGGCGTCCGTTCCTGTGTGTCCATCGTCTACATATTCGGAAACACTTTCAAATTCTCCGATATGCTTCTGATAAAAGTCATTGAGCAGATCACGCTGGTTGATGACGCTGTTGCTGTCGTCCTTTCCCTTTTTCAAGTCCTCCTTGGAAAGCCGGATGTATTCGCCCAGCCGCCAGCGGCGGACGGTATAAGAGGGAGAGAAACTCTGTTGCAATCCTCTGTTTTTTGTTCGTGCCATTGTTCCTCCTTCCCTATCACATTACATCTATATTATACCTCTGCCCGGGCGGGACAACAAGGATGCCTCCGCCTCGGGACACTTTGTCTCGAAGTAGTAACGGGCCATAACCGAAGTTACAGCCCGCTTTTTTGCCGGAGCAGGAAGTCCGTCAGCGTGTCCTGCAAGGACGGCCCGCTTTCCGCAAATTCAATTTTTACACCGATCCCGCCGATGCAAAAGCAGTATGGATTTTCTACCGCCTGCAAAAACAGAGCGATCCGCTCCTCTCGGGGGAGAGAGGTGTCAAAGGCCATACCGCTCACATCCGGCAGGGACTCGGGAGCCACTGCGCCGATGTCAACGCTTTTCATTTGTTCCAGTTCCTTTGCCGTTAATCTCACGGTAAAACCTCCTTATCAAAAATAGGATACGCCTCCCGCATATCGTGGGGAAACGCAAGAGGGCAGCACCCAAACGATGCTGCCCTCTTGCCTCACTCCATGTAAGTATAAAATAGAGAACGCCGCTCCCATTTTCTTGCCCTGTCCAAAGACAACCATGCTCAGAGCGGCGTTCCCTCGCAGATAAGAGGGCGGCCCGGAGGGACAGGCGGCCAGCCTGTCCTATGCCGGATCGTGGCCGTGGGTTGGCCCGGCCCAGTTGCGGCGTTGGTGTTGTTCGCTCGTTCTTCCAAAGAAAAAGTCATAGCGCACCCGCCGCCCGGCTCCCCGGACTATGCCCGGGGCCGCCGCTGTTTATCTGCGGAAAGAAGAATATCCCCTTTCATAAACCGAGACATTTTTTCATCATTTCCAAGTGGGGAAAATGAAAAAATCAAAAAGTTTTTTTCATACGCTCAAGGCCACGCTTGATCGACTGGCGGACAGACTCCTCATGTACGCCCTCGGCCTCGGCAATTTCCTTGATGCTCTTTCCAAGAATGATGTGGGCATCAATCCTGCGGCCCTGGATCTCCGGCAAAGAGTTGAGTGCGTTCCACAGACGGATGAACAGCTCCATGCGCTCCAGAAGCTCCTGGGGCGTTGGCTCATGCAGGCAGGCGGAATATTCGATCCCGTCATCGCAGTCCAGAGAATACTGCGCCTTATGCCGGGAGAGCCGCCGCTGGTAGGCCATTTCGTGCCGGGCATCGGACACAAACACTTCGGCTACCTCGTCAGAAACCTCAATAAACTGATCCTGTGTGTACCAATAATAAAAATCCTTCAGATTGATTGTAGTCATAAATAAACCTCCGTTTCGGTGTTGGGTGGATGAGTGACCGAAACGGGGCTCGGTGGGGAGCGGCATCCCGGGGAGCCGCCCCGCACCTCGGACAATTTGTCTCGAAGTACAAAAAAGCGCCCGCACAGCAAGACACTATGCAGACGCATGAAATTACATTATCATAATTGTACTGATATATTGTACCTTCATAGCCAGACTGTCCCGGAGGGGGAGCTACGCTTTTTTTAGCTGGTGAAGGTCATGGGAATTGTGAGAAAGTAAGATGGACACGGCGACACCCTCCTATGGGCCGCCGTGGGGTTACTGGATATCCAAAGAGAAACGGCGGCTCTGAAAATCAAAGCCGCCGTTTCAAATGGGCGTGTCAAATTGTCTGCTCTACGACGGCTTTTTTTCTTTTGCCGTCGTCCGGCAGATAGATGGTTTGTTTAGTTATGGCTTGCATTACCTATGGGCTGATTTCCAGACATTCCGGCCTGTGTATGCTCGTCAAATTCCTCTTGACTGTATTTCTCAATGCCAGTTAATGTTCCGTGATGTTCGCTGTTCAAGTGGCCGTAATCACGAACGGTATAAATGTCTATTGTGCCAACACCACTTCCAAGCGTTCTCATTTCGCCTCGGAATTTTCCGCTGGTGAGGCTTTCACCATTAGAAGTAAGAACATCCCGGAAATAGCGGACTTCCTCACCATTGAAATACCACTGATCTTTTTCGGCATCATAGGTTACTCCAAATGCCTCATACTCTGCAACGAGCTTTGCAGTTTCGCTATCTTCAAGCGGCGTTCCTGCCATAGCAACGGATGTGCTGTTTTTCAACGCCTCAATATCCCGTGCGTCAAATTCCTGCTGGGTAAACTCTTTTAAGCCAATCAGTTTACCCGCCGGATCAACGGAGCCGTCAGCCGCTTTTGAAAAGCTCTCTAAATCCCGTACAGCATACACATCTACTGTGCCGTTCTCATTTAGAAAATCAATACCGGCGGTTTCGTTGTTACTGATGGGATAATAGTCCTCAAACCAGCGAACCAAATTCCCGTTATAGGTAAGTTCATCTTTGACCGCGTCATAGGTCATCCCGTATTGTTCATAAGGTGCAAACATTTTTTCTTTGTCTGCGGCGGAGAGTGCCGAGCTGTCCTCGCTGTTTCCCAGCGCCTCAGAACCGCCAAGAGGTTGACTGATTTCTTCCTTGATAACGGGATTACCTTGTTCCTGGCTGTTCTGTGGTGTCGTACTGCATCCAGCCAAACAGCCTAACAAGAGCATGGACGCAGCGCATAATGCCATTCTTCTCATAGTGTTTACCAATCCTTTCTTTGAATGTACCCCAAGTATAGCAAAGCATTTTGGGATACCTTTGGGATTAGTTTGTGATTTATGTGTAGTTAAAAAAAGCGGCAGGTTGTTCACCTGCCGCTGATTGTCCGCTAAATCGTGAAGAAGAATTTAACACCGTTTTCTGTGTTGCAAGCCTCACAATAGCTGTTATGTTGTTGTAAAATTCTTTGAACCATATAAAGCCCTAAGCCGCTACCGCCTGTTCTTCTACTGCGGGATTGCTCCATACGATAAAAAGCGTCAAACAATTTGGGAATATCATCTTCTGGTATATGTGTACCTGTGTTCTCTACGGAGAACAAAAAGCGTCCGTTGGTATTTTGTAAAATAATATCAACGCTTGCTCCATGCGGCGAATACTTTACAGCATTTGAAATCAAATTGGAGAACACCTTTTCAATCAGTAATTTGTTCCCATTGATAAAAGCGGGAGACTGTATATCAAGATGTATTTGTAGCTCTTTTGTTGCCACTAAATCATCAATCTCCCTCAAATAGCCATGTATCATGGGAGCGCAATCAAAATGCTCCATTTTGAAATCGACATTGGTTTCCAGCCTTGAAATCGTTAATATTTCCTGCACCATCGTTTCAAGCGTAGCTGCAACTTCCAAGGATCGGGCAAGATACTTTTCGTGGTCTTTATATGCCCTATACCCAATAGCATCCCCTCTAATTGACCTTTGATAATGGTGATAGGGGTTTTCAGTTCATGGGAAGCGGAAGAAAAGAAATCCTGTTGTGCCCGTTCCAGCGCCTTTTGATGTTCAATATCCTTTTGGAGCTGGAGATTTGCACTTTGCAACTCCTCCAAGGTAGCAGATAGTTTCCGGGACAGCGTATTCAAGCTATTCTCCAGTACACCCAGCTCGTCAGAACGGCGTTCCTCAAGTTGCCATTCCAGCCGCATATCAGACATTTCTTTAGAAATCCGACTGATTTTTAATACCGGGTTTGTAATAATACGAGAATACACCCAAGCAGTTGCCAACGATACAAGGAGAATAACGCAAAACAAAATCGGTAATACGCTTACAAATGATTGCCGCAGTTCTGCGATTTGAGAGGCTTCTCCATAAACTGTTAAAATATATTGGCTATTATCATCTGCAAATGAGAAGTAATAGCTGTTGGATATAATCGGCGCACTTTCATAAGATGCTCCGCCAAGAGCCTCCCCGGTGATCCCATCGTTAAAGCTATTTTGGTTAGACGGTGTTTCCACCAGAACACCATCAGCAGTATAAAGCTCCACCATGCTAATTGTCGTGTTTTGAAGAAACTGATCAAAAAGTCCGCCGCTATCCTGCATACGGATATGTTCTAATTCATAAATAAAGTCGCTTGTCTGTTCATCTAATGCCGCATTGAGATTGTTAGAATAGGTTTGAGGCATATACCAAGCCAAAACGCCATAGACAAGAAAGCTCACGCAGAGCAAAACTGCCACAGTCAGAATAAAGACTTTAGCAAACAGACTGCCTTTAATTCTCTTTATCAACTTTATATCCCACCCCTCTGATTGTTTGAATGAAATCTATTCCCAATTTTTTTCGTAGATTTTTGATATGGGTATCAACAACACGCTCGTCCCCATAAAAATCATATCGCCACAGCTTATCCAACAAGTTCTGCCGGGTCAATATCCGGCCCTGATGGGTCAGCAGTTCCCGCAGTATTTCAAATTCCTTTTGTGTCAGTTCAAAATTAGCTCCGTCCACGGTGGCGGTGTAGCTGTCACAGTTCAAAAGCAAATTGCCATAAGTAATGATTTGATACTTTTCATCTGTTTCCCGGTTACTGCGCCGAAGTACAGCCGCAATTTTGCGGAGCAGGACAGGCATAGAAAACGGTTTTGTGATGTAGTCATCCACCTGCAAATCCAATCCTTTAATCTGATCTTCTTCTCCGCTTAATGCGGTTAGCATAATGATAGGAACATCAGATTGCTTGCGTATCAATTCACAGACACCGTAACCGTCAATTTTGGGGAGCATAATGTCCAATACAATCAAGTCATATCGTTGGCCTGCAAATAAAGAGAGTGCCTCGACACCATCATTTGCAACAGCTACTTCATATCCTGCTTCTTGTAAAAAATTCTGTAAAAGTTCTTGAATATCAAAATCGTCCTCAACGACTAAAATTCTTTGCATGGTAACACCTCCAAAGATAGCGTATCATAGATTTTTGTGATTAAAGTGTAGTTTTCAAATTTTCTTTCTGTTATTATACCTTGGCCGTGTAACATCGGCAACCTTGTCAGCGGACAATAAAATACTACCAAAACATAAAACTGTGTTTCGTTCTCATAGTCAAACCCGAAATGTAAAATAATATAGGGGTGATATGAGAATGTACCAAGACACCAGGCGGCTTGACTTCCACGCATTAGGCCGGGAGATCAAGCGCAAGAGGGAGGCGAAAGGCTGGACACAGGAATACCTTGCACAGCTCGTAGATCGTACCCCTCGTTCCATCATGTATTTTGAGAACCGGGGCCAGCATCCGAGCCTGAACACCTTTTACCAAATCGTCACCCTGTTGGACATTTCCGTAGACCAATTCTTTTATCCTGACAGGCAGAACGGCGAAAGCGACTGCCGCCAGCATATTGACAGGCTACTCAATACAATGGACGAAAAGGAATTGACGGTCATGGAGGCCACAGCAGAGGGACTACAAAAAGCCAGAGAAACGGAGGTCAAGTAAGAGGGCCTTCGTTTTTCTCGTTTTTAGGGGGCTTTTCGGGGGTGCCGCTAAATGGCAAGCAATTCGGGTGTGGCCACACTCCGAAATGCTGGCCGCAGGCCCGCAAAAATGCTTGTTGGGAGCTCCCAAACCCGCTGGACTTCGGGACAAATTGTCCCAAAGTTCCGGCGCTATGCGCCTGTTGTCTGCGGCCTGTCGCTATCGCTCCTGGGCCTTATTTTCCCGCCCGTCTGTCACGCCGAGCAGATGATCTATGTTCGCTTTGACCGCCACAGCCTGCCGCATATCCGCCTGGGCCTTGCGGTATTCCGCATAGAGGGCTTTTTTCTTTCCCGCCAATTCCTGGCGGGACTTTTTCATATCCGCCATCTTTGGCAATTTTGCACCGTCCAAAAGCTCATTCATAGTGGCCCGGGCCGCTCGGTAAGCGGTAAGCTCCGCCTCATGCTCCGACAGATATTTTTTACTGTACCGGGCCGCCTTGTAACCGTCAAACACAGGCCGGGTTTTTGCGTAGTCCACAGTAGCCGCCATGAGCCCGGAGGTCTTTTCCAGCTCCGTCTCCGTTTGCCGCAATTCCTCGGACAGCGTGTGAAAACGCTCTACTGCCTTTTCTGTACTGACCGCCAGCGTCTCATAGTCCATCAAATCATTTTCCCGCAGGTACTGGAGTGCAGCAGCCATCTGTTTCAGATTGTAAACCTTGGCCCACCGTTCATAGGCCGGGCCCTTGCCCTGTGCCATGCGCTCTTGAATGTCTATAATCAGATTGACACGACGGGCAGAAGCCGGGGTCTCCTGCGGGAGCTCCGGGATCGGACGCTCCCCGGCAATCACAGCCCGGATGTCCTCGGGATCAAAACCATCCCCGAGGGTAGATGCCCGCAGGCGGGTGGGCTTATCCTGCCCGGGAGCAAGGAAGGAGATCACACCGCCACGGCCATGCTTTACCAGAAAGCCGGACTCCTCCATAAGTCTCAGAAACGCCGGAAAATCGGCAGGCTGTTTTTTCAGAGCCTCCACGATGGCCAGCCGCACCCGCTGTTTTGCAGAGGGCGGCTTTTCCCCAATCCACTGGCCATAATGGAGATACCGGCCCTTGCTGTGCTGTTTTGGATTTTGGATCACAGAGAGGTCATGCTCAATGCACACCCGGTCAGAGAGCCGCCGCAGGGCAAAGCTGGAGCCGATAAAATTATGGAACTTCCGGGAACGGTCAAAGGCCGTTGAATTGAAATAAATGTGATTGTGGATGTGGCCCTTGTCTGTGTGGGTACAGACAAAAAACTGATACTTTCCCTTCGTCCAGCGCATGACTGTTTCATAGCCGATCTGGTTGGCCTCCTCCGCTGTCACTTCGCCGGGCGGAAACGCCTGCCGGATTTGAAAGAACAGGGCTCCACGCTCTACGGCCCGGCCTGTTTCCGCCTGGTACTGGCTCTTTACCAGCAGAAACTCAGCGGGAGCCGTGGCCGGATCGCAGAGGTATGAGACAGGGCTCCCAGCTTTTTCGGATTAAGCCCATAGTCAAAGCGTTCCTCCATTGTCTGGACAGCGCCTTTCCCAGCCGCCACCTTGTAGGGCCGGATATAAGTTGTAGCCGTGAGCACACCTCCTTCCAAAAGAAAACGGCGGCTGTCCGTCCAGCCGCCGCAGGGGGCTTCGGGACAAATTGTCCCAAAGCGTTATCCTGTGATAAAACTCTTTAGCGAGTAGTTGAGACTGTCCAGCTTGTCAATGAGCCACTCCGCCACAGCGGGCAGGCCGAAGGGCGAAACAGCAAAGGCGATCACAAGCCCCTGTATGCCCCAGCGATCCCCCGTGAATAAAGCAAACAGGGCTCCGATCAGACAGAGAAAGGACAGGGCGCAGAACACCCATGACGCAAAGGAAAAAGCAAAATTCAATACTGCCACAAGGAGCGTGAGGCCAGAACAAAGGGGGCCGCTAAAACTTTCAGAATGATCCGCATCGCTTGATACCTCCTTGAAAAGTGTGGTTTATGGTTCCTTACATGATAATTATACCTCTGTCCGGGAGGGACAACAAGGATGCCTCCGGCTTTCAGCACCTCGGACAAATTGTCCCGAAGTAGTGAAAACCGAGGAGCGGCATACGCCACTCCCCGGCAGGATCAGAGCTCCACCAATGCGGAGAGCTTTTTCAGCAGATCGGACAGCGGCCCCCACAGGGCGGCATAGTCCCGTTGCAAAGCGGCGATCTCCTCGGGGTAAATCCCGCCGTAGGTGTTGGCCTGGATCGCCACTTGATTGAGGTTGTTTGAGCACCGCCGCTGGAGCGATACCAACTCCCGGACGGGCGAGAGGTCAACATGGAGCACATAGCCATTGAGGGCCATTTTCCGCATATAGGCCCCCATATTGCGGATGCCCGACTCGGCCATGCGCTGTTGAATAAGGGCCTGCTCCTCCTCGGACACCATCACATGGAGATGGATCGGGCGGCGGCGTTTCTTTGTCATCGTTCCTCCCGTTCCCGGCTCCGGCGCTTGTGGGGCGGTTCCTTAACCTTATCCAGCTCCTTTTCCTCCGGGGGTGGGGCCTGGTTATTGAGAACACCGTCCAGCATATTGTAATTGTGCTCGGTGGCGATCTCCGCACTTTTCATCGGGTTATATCTTTCTTCCATACAAATCCTCCTATCGGTCGCCCCGGTCGGGGGCCTTTTTCTTATGGATGGGATCGCCCTGGCTGGCTTCGGCCAGAGCTCCGGCCTCTTTCATCTGCTGGGCAATCGAGAGGGGCCTGTCATCGTTTTTTCGGGATAATTCAGAAATGACGGGGGCAGGACGGAGCTCATAGTCAGACGCCTCCTTTTCGGTCAGCGGCCTTGTATAAGTCAGATGCCCCCATGCCAGAAATGCGCCGCCCTCCACCGGGATGCGGCGGTCATAGTTGACGATCTCATCCGGGGCATTGTGGGGCGGTTTGGGGAATGTCCCGATGTCCACAGGCCGCTGGGTAGAGTAATACTTGTAAAGGCCGGGGGCCTCGGTCTGCACGATCCCCACATGGTAAAGCCGCTGATAGTCCTTTACCCGGTCTGAAAAATCCTGTTCCATAGCGGCCAGATCGTTGCCGTAATGTCCCCATTCATACTGCCGCTGGCCGTTCTTATCATCGTAACAGGCCCATGTGACATAGGGGGATGGGGCTGTGGGATGATGCCCCAGCGCAAAGCCCCTGCCATTTTCCAGCATCACAGCCTTCAAAATGGAATAGCCTTGATTTTTGTCCACAAATACACCTCCTTCATCGTGTCATATCCTTTTCCGTTTTTCGGGCAAAGGGCTGGAGCTGGTAAGGGCTCTGCCCATCCTCCGGGCGTAAAAACTCCATCCGGCCCGCCGCATAGATGGCATTTTTCGTAAGCTGTCTCTGCCATGCCCCCTGGCTGGGAGCCCACTTGAAACCGTTGCTTTTCAGTTCCCGCCGCTGTTCCTCCGATGGCTTTTCCTCAAAAAAGAGCTGCAAGCGGTTTTCTCCTTCGTTGATTTCCGCCCGCCCTCCGGGAAAGGCCCAGCCCGCATATTCCGACTGGCTTTTCAAATCCTCAATGCGCTGGCGTGTGCGGCGGATGTTGGCGTTGTTGTTGGTAAGCAGATAGGACGGATAGGGTACGGGATTTTTGCGCCAGTCGGATGCCATAGAGGACTGGAGCTTTCCGATTTCCTCGGCGGACAGGACGGGACAGCCTCCAGCGTTTTATGCTTGCGGTAGTAGGCATTGACGGTTTTCATTTCCTCCTGCATGGCCTCCAGCCTGCCAGCTTTGCCTCCAGCTTTTCCACAGCCCGGTCATCGTCTGCGCTGATCCCGCCCCTGCCCGTTGAGCGCACCTTATCCAGCAGGCCCTCGATCTGCATATATTCGCCCATGTTCTTATCCCGGGCGGCGTTCTGCTTTTCCTTTTTCCGCACCGGGAAGTTGGAGCCTCCGGCGATGAGGATGGAGGGTACACGGGCATCTATGAGGTTGCTCTGGTTGATGTTCTCCGCCAGCTTTCGGGCATAGCGGTCTATGAGCCCGTCAATCTTTTCGTGGTACATGGGATCGACACGCCCTTTCTGCTGTTCCGAGTATAGGCCGATCCACCATTTCACGGTAAGCGGCGGTGGCGGAGCCGGGAACATAGTCGGAAAAGCTGTTGGCGTTTTTGGCACGCCGGGCGGCCTCCTCATTGATGGGGTAATATTTCGGCATAATTCCTCCTCTCAGAAAGCGGGTACTTCGGGACAAATTGTCCCAAAGTCCCGCTGTATGGATGTTGACAGCATCAGGGCAAACGGGGCCATACCGTAGAATGATACGGCAGGCCAACGAAATGGCCCCGGAAAGCTTGCTATAAGCGGATTTTGCAGGCCCTAATTGTCAACGGATGCACCCCGCTTTTTCCGCATATATTCCCGTTGCTGGCGGCGGTGGGCTTTCTTTGCACAGGCCGCCGAACAGTACGCCTGCCGCCTGTCCGGGGGAACAGGCCCGCCGCATACCGGCATATCTTAAATCTGGCCTTGGGCCCTCGCTCATAAGGGCCACTTCCAGCGCCGGATCAAGGGGCAGGACGGACTCCCGGAAATAGCGGCAGTATGATCCCGTCCAGCATTTACCCAGCATATAGCAATCGCTATCCAGCGGCAGGCATCCGTATTCCCGGTCATAGTTAGCGCACCATGTTACCACAAGAGAGCGGATCGCTGTCTTTTCCTTGCGTGTCAGTTCACGGGACAATCCATCACCTCCCGCCAGCCCCGGCCTTCAAAAGCTCCTTGTAGCAGGACACACAGGCGATCCCCCGCCAGTAACAGCAGCCATAACAGGCGGAGCCCCTGGGCGGCCTGTTCTCAGCGGGAGCCTGGGGACGGGGTTTTTCTTTCATCATTCGTTCAAAGGGACTGTTGGTAAAATTCATCTGATTTCCTCCTTTTCTTCGGTTTCGTCCTCCTCGTCCCACGGGGGGCCGTCATCTTCAAACTCGTCATAGTCCGGGTACTCCCCGCCATCGTCCTCCTCGGGTTGGTCAGCTTGCTGGTGTTTCGGACGGTAAACCTTGAAATACCAGCCAGCCCCGCCGCCAATTAGGGCAATCCCCAGCACCAGCAGGAGCATCCCGGAATTGCTTTTCTTTTCGGGTTCCGGCTCGGGCTCCGGGGCAGACTCGGGCTCCGGCTCTGCACCTACGCATTTCCCCATATTGACGGAGCACACCGGGCAGTCTGTATTCACAGTCCCCGCCGCACATTTCTCCGGGCAGGAGCAGACCGCCTGCTCTACACCAGCGGCTTCAGCGGCGGCCAGCAGATCCCCCTCGTCCACAACGCTGAAAAAGTAGGTTTCATACTGCTCGCCCTCATCATCCACGGGCTTGTCATAATCAATGACAATGTAAAAGGTATTGCCGCCGCTGGTCTGGACGGTAATAAACTGCTTGTTGGTGTGCTCGTCATAGAGCAGATCACGGGTTACAAGGTTTCCCTCCTCAGAAAAGCCCTCGCCCGGCGTAATAGTCGGCTCCGGGGCCGGGGTTTCCATTGTGGGATCGCCGTAGTCCTCGCCCTCGCCGCCTGCGTAGGCATAGGCGGGAACGCTAAAGCCGCATAACAAAACAGCGGCACAAAGCGCCGCTGTCAAAACTCGAAACCGTTTCATATTCAGTTTTCCTCCTTTTCCTCATTCTCGGACTTCGGGACACTTTGTCCCAAAGCCCCGCCGCCTTTCAGCTTTCAAACAGCAGGGGCAGCTCCGCAAGAGGGATGCTCATGCCACGCACGATGTCCACGATCTCACTGTTTTCCGCCTCCAGCTTTTTCTGCTCCAGCTCCTTGAGCCGGGCCTGCTGTTCGCTGATTTTGGCCTTGATCTTATCAATCTCGGCTGGATTTTCATGCTTTTTGCCGTTGCCATAAATGACCTCCAATCATGGTAAACGCCCGTAGCGTAAAAATGAGACTGCCAGTAGCTTGTATTTAAGTTTGCATATCCGATGGGATCGCCACAATGGAGCATCCGCCATCGCCTACATAAATCCACAGTGCTCACGCCCGGGGTATCATAGGTTCCCTTGAAAAACACAAGGTCGCCGGGCCTTGGGGAGCTGGTCGGGGTGCAGATGTTGTAAAGCCCCTGCGCCCCAAGGCGGCCCACATTCCAGCCGGAATGATTGATCACCCATGACACATAGCCGGAGCAGTCAAAAGATGTAGACGGGCTGGAGCCGCCCCACACATAGGGATAGCCGATGTATTTCTCTGCCTCCGAGAAAATAGCGGCGAATGTTTCATCGTCCAGATATTCCCCCGGAACCTCATAGCCCTCCGGCGGGTTGGTAATGTATTTGTCCACATAGGGAGAGTCGGGAAACAGGTCGGGACGGTTGCCGAGTGTGGACATATAGATGGAATACCGGGACATCTGTTCTTCGCTCAACAGGGAAACAGGCAGGTGGGACAGGTTTTTGTTTTCCAGCGTCACATAGCAGATGTACCACGAATAGGGTTCATCGTCGCTGTCATAGCGCGTCTCCACCTCCACACGCTCCGTCAGAATATACTGGCGGTCAAAGAGCATTTGCAGGGAGCCCTCCACCTGTGAAAGCGTCCATTCCCCCTCATGGAGTGCCGACAGCAGGGAAATGAGCACATAGGGATCGTGTTCGATCTCGTCCAGATCGAAGTGGTACTCATCATAATCATGGGTGCTTTCGTAAGTATCAAGGTAGGTTTGCAGTTCTGCCTCCAGCCCGGCATAAGCCGCCTCCGTCCCTAAAATCGCCTCATCCGCAGAGGGGTAAGTGGTGGCTCCCAGCGCCCCGGCTCCGGCGTTGCCGATGGACACCAGCGAGGACGAACAGGACTGGATCAGGGCGATCACAAGGACACAGGCCAGCGCCAGCAGGCATCCGACTGGATGGCGCTTCACAAACCCGGCGGCCCGGGCTGTCAGCTTTTCCGTGGCGGCGGCTGTTTTCCCGGCGGCTTTTGCGCTCTGTTTTGCGGCCTCCTTCGCCCGCTTCTGGTATTGCTTTCTAAGCCGCTGTTTCTGCCAGTACCGGGTAAAATAGTTTTTGGAAAGCTCCGGGTGCTCCTGTGCGGCGGTGTGGAAATGATAATCCGCCGCCGTTTTCTGATACCTGGCCTCGGCCCGGCTGGCCGCCCTTGCCGGATGCTCCCGGACTTTGCGCTTTACAAACCGGGAGCCATGCCGCAGGATAACTTCCCCGGCAAGCTCCGAACGGTGGGCCCCTTCCGTTCCTACATTTTCCTGCTCCACCTCGTAGAGCTTGCCATGCACAAAGCCGTGAACGCCCCATCCAGCGGCCCCCGCCGCCTTACGGATCGGGCCTTTTTGTTTGGGCGGCTTCTGCTTTGCCAGCTTTTCCCGGGCGGCTTCCCGTTTTTCGCCCCGCTTTTCCATGCGGAGCTTGGATGCCGCCGCCTGTTCCTGCTGGCTTTTCTGCCGAAATTTTGACTTTGGGACACTTTGTCCCGAAGTGCCAGACGCCCCGGGCTCCTGTTCAGAGCCAGCCCCAAAAGCAGAGCCCCCGGGCTCGGCAGCTCCGCCTCCGGGTTCCGTATGCGTTTGGGACTCCGGGCGTGGTTTATTCGGTTTTCGCTTCATTCTTCATATCCTCCGGTCGGGTGGTTAAGAGGTCATAGATTTCCCCCTTCGGGAACCGATCCACAAACGGGATGGTCACATTCCCGTAAAACAGCAGGCCCTCGCCGGAATTAGAGTGGGTAATGTAGGAAAGCTGATGCTCGGAAATACCGAGCTGTCTTGCCAAAATCGCCCGGTCGCTCTGAGCTTGCGAGAGCAAAATCATAAAATCGGTGTTATCCAGAATGTTCTCAATCTCCCGGCTGGCCAGAAGGTCTTTTACATTCTGCGTGAGGGCGCTGGGAACGCAGCCTTTCTTTCTCAGCATTTTCCACACCGCCACAAAATAGCTGGCGGTCAGCGGATCACGGAGCAGGACATGGAACTCATCGAAGTAGCACCATGTCGCCACGCCCTCCCGGAAGTTGGTATCTACCGCCTGGGACACAAATTCATTTGTGATGTGCATGGCGATCTTGCGGAGGTTTTCTCCCATGTTTTTCAGCACGATACACACCACCCGGCTGTCGGTTTTCACATTCGTGGGATGGTTAAACAGGTTGAGGGAGCCGGTGCAGTAGAGCTCAAGGGCGGTTGCCACACGCCGGGCCTCAGGCTCCGGCTGTTTCAAGAGCTCCTCGTACAAGTCCTGCAAAAGCGGGGTTTTTCCCGTATCAAGCCCAAGGGCCTGTTCCCGGTACACCAGCCGCACACAGCGGTCAACAACTGTCTTTTCGATGGGCTGTAAGCCTTCCTTTCCGCCTACCACCAGCTCGCACAGGGAAAGCAGGAAATCTGCCTTCATGGAAAGAGGGCTCTCCCCGGCGGCCATGTTAAGATCCACATCCATCGGGTTTAGGTGGTGGTGGCTGTCCGGGGCAATCTCTATCACCTGTCCGCCCAGCCTGCGAACCAGCGGGCATATTCGCCCATCGGATCAACAATGATAATCCGATCCTGGGGAATGGTCAGAAAGACATTGAGCAGTTCCCGCTTTGCCGCAAAGGATTTTCCCGAGCCCGTAGAGCCGAGGTACATTCCGTTGGCCGACTTCAGCTTTTGCGGTCAGCCATGATGACATTGTGGGAAAGGGCGTTCATGCCATAGTAGAGGGCCTGCCCGTCCATCCGCAGCTCCCTTGTCATAAAGGGGATAAAAATTGCCGTGGAGCTGGTTGTCATACCACGCTGGATCTCCACTTCGTTGTAGCCGAGGGCCAGCGAGGACACAAAGCCCTGCTCCTGTTGCCAGTCCAGCCGCTTGAGGGCGCAGTTGTATTTCTGTGCGATGCCGCCCACGGTAAACACATCGTTTTCCAGCCGCTGGCGGGTAGGGGCCATATTGACTACCGTAAAAGTCAAAAGGAACATCCTCTCGTTACGGGACTGGAGGTCAGCAAGAAGCTCCGCCGCATCCTTGGAAAAGGTAATGAGGTCGGGCGGGAGAATGTCGGGATCGTACCCGGCCCGGACAGCCTTCCGCTGTTCCTCCACCTTCATTTTTCCGATGTCGGAGATTTTTCCCTTGATGGTTTTGATAGCCTTTAGCTGATCCACCGTCTGGATATGGAGGGTTACGGTCATTTCCGCATCCAGCTCCAGAATTTCTGCCAGCAGTTTATCCGAGAGCTCAGACGCTAAAATCTGCAAGTAGGAAACAGCGCCCCAATACTGGCCCACCCGGAACAGGCGGGAGTGCCGGAAGTCAAAGCTGTCCGGGGCAATATAGTCCTTGGTGCCGAGCCCCGTCTGCGGGATGTCCTTCCATGAAAAGCGGAACGGTTCCCGGTTGCCCGGATGCATCTGGCTGTGAAGCAGGGCCAGCCTTGCCCGCCCGTCCATCGGTTCACAGGGAACACCCAGCCGCTTAAAGTTGCCCATCACATCGGCCTCCACACGCTCCAGACGGGGACGGGCCTCCACGATCCCTCCGGCTGGGATGCCGAAAGTAATGTATTTGGAGCGTTCAATCCCGTTGTTAGACCGGGCGATCTGGTTTTTCAGCATCCCGGTAAATTCCTCCCGGACGCTGTTAAAATCATCATCCGTCTGGGGAATGTTTACCTTATAGCGGCTCCGGGAGTGGGAGCGGCGGTTGATAAAGGAAAGCTGGAACGGCAGGGAGCTGTCAAAGTAGTTGAGAAATGAGCTCCAGCCGCCAAAGATTGCAGTCTGATCCTCGGTGGATGCCACGGAATAATTGATGTCCTCATATTCCACGGTCTTTGTGTAGAGCCGCCGGGGAGCTTGCATACCCCGTCCGGGTGCATCGCCACATAGGGGATCGTCTGCTGGGCGGACAGGGCCGCCCGGTTTTTAGCCTTTGCGGTTTTTCTTCCGCTGGTTGGATTTGCCTTTCGCAATCGCATCCTCCTTTCTCACAGCGCCCCGTCCGGCAAAGGGGGCGTAAATGTTTTGTGTCTGATAGGGCCTGACTCCGGGCCGCAGAAACCGGGCCCGTATGATGTTTTTCAGCACCTTTTCCGCCGGGAGCCCGTCTTTTTCATACATGGCCAGAAGAAACGCCGGGAGCATCACGGCCAGCATAAGGAACATGGCCCCGGTATTACCGATAGAGCCCCGGGCCAGCAGATAGGACGGGATGCCTACCGCCGCCGCACAGCTAAAACAGATGAGCTGGCGCTTGGTAAGGTTTAGGGCCATTTTGGTTTTTACTTTTGACAGGTCGTTGGGTACATTCACATAGGGCATGGATCAGCCTCCTTTCCGGCCCTTTAACCTCGGGACTCGTCGTCACAAACTCCGCTTGACTACCTCGGGACACTTTGTCCCGAAGTCCGTCCGCTCCGTTGTTCCTCCTCTCCCCACAAAATCGCTGATTTTGCGGGGGGCCCCATGAGCCCAAAGTCCGGGATCGTGCTTTTCACTTCATTTCCCCACACCTCCCAGCCGGGCGGGGACTGTCTGGCAAAGAGCTCCACCCGGGGCAGGTCGCCCATAAGGGCCACGATCTTTTCCCGGGCCTCGTCCGGCTTTTTGCTGTGGGCTTCAATCGGGGAAATGATAAACTGATGGATATTTGCCGCCTGCCGTTTGGGATGGCCCCTGGTAGCCAGCAGGCAGATCTCCGCATTTCCCCTCGTCCAGAAGCCAAGGCCATAAAACCAACTGTCCGCCTTTTTATTCTTTTTCAGCCAGACAAAGGCCACCGACTTATAGCGGAAGCCCCACGCCTCTATGAGCCGCAGGGCCTCCGGGAGCTGGGGGAAAGTCACCCACAAAAAAGTGCGCTGTCCGGGGCGGCCAGATCAGCCACCGGGAGCGCACACAGCTCGTCAATCCCCATTGTGGGATAATGGTTTTCTGCCGCCCCCTGTACCTTACTGCGCTGGTACTGCCAAGGGGGATCGGCGTAAATGATAGAATAGTTTCCGATAGTCATACTCCTTTCTGCCCGGCTTTGACCGCCTCAGTAGCCAGCCGGATGCGTTCTGTAGCCGGGGCGTAAAAGGCCGGGGCGGTTTCAAAGCATACAAAGCGGCGGCGCGTATTGACAGCAGCCACAGCAGTCGTGCCGGAGCCAGCGCAGATGTCTGCCACCAGCTCCCCGGGCCGGGTATAGGTTCTGATGAGATACTCGCACAGCTCCACGGGTTTCTGCGTTGGGTGGATGGTGCGCTGTACGGAAGAAAAGGCCAGCAGGTTTCCGGGGAAACGCAGGCCATCCTCTGATCCACTGCTGGAACGCAGGAATTTTCCATAGTTGGGGCTGTTGTCCCCTGTCCGGGAAATTTTCTTATAGGGCTTGCCCTGTTCAAACTGCGGATCGTAATAGGGCAATTTTTGATAAAACACCAGAATGTTTTCCGTCCGCTTTAGGGGAGCCCGCCTTGCATTGAGAAAGCCAGTACACCTGCTTTTGTACCATACCCATTCATAGCGGAGCTAGAGAGGTTGGATGCCCCAGCACCTTATCATAGGGGCATTGTGCGAAAACAGCACTGCGCCATCCGGCTTGACAGCCACTTGACCGCCTCCCACAGCTCCGGGAGCGGGAGCGGCACATCCCAAAAGTTCCGGGTAGTGCCATAGGGCGGATCGGTAAGGAGCATATCAACCGAGTGCTTCGGCAAAGAGCGCAGCCCTTCAATCCCGTCCATCAAAAACAGCCCCTCCGGGCAGGCTGGAGACTTCGGGACAATTTGTCTCGAGGTCACATCACCTGTCATCCCGGACCTCCTTTTTCTTTGCCGGGGCGGTTCGGGCGGCATTTTCCTTCCCGGCCTCCCTTGCGGCCTGTGCCATCTGCTCCTTGATCGGGGTGGGGCGGACTGCCTCGGCCCGGGCGATGAGCTTTTCCACCGCTGAATGGTACGCCTGGCTCCCGCCGCATTGAGTCGCTCCTGGGTGGCCCGGTCATTGATCCGCACTGTGGAGCGGTAGCCCGTCCTGCTGGTGGGATCGGGTTTGCTGGGAGCCCCGAGGAAAATCCCGTTCTTACCATCCACCACCTTGAAATCGTCAATCACTACACCGCCATAGTTGACGCTGGCAAAGCCGATGAGCTTGCCCTGGGGCTCAATCGGGCGAACCGTGACTTCGATGGGAACAGCGGCCTCCTGCAAAATTGCGTCCGTCCGCAGCTTAACAGCCTCGTCCACCGTCACGCCTTTTACCTCGGCCAGTTCCGCAATCGGCGCATCGAACAGCCAGCGCCGCTCCTCGGCGGCGATCTGTTCCGGGGTTAATATGACATCCTTATCCAAAATCATTTCCTCCTTTCCCGGCCTCGGGACAAATTGTCCCGAAGTCCGTCCGTTTAATGCGCCCCGAAGATGCGCTGGGCGATGCCGCCTGTCTTAAACAGCATGAAGCACAAAAGAACCGTATAGCCTACGGTTCCCCATATCGCTCCAATCGGATCGCCGCCTGTGGCGATGCCTTGGATGAGCACCGCATAGATCGCAACACAGACCAGTATGAGCATCCCTTGAAAGCCCACGGCGAACAGGGATTTTAGGTAGTTCTGCCTGTACCGCCCAGCTCTCGGTTGGAAAGCGTGGCAACGGGAAGGGGGGCCAGACTGGTCATTAAATATATTTCAATCATTCTTCCGTACACCAGAACAAAAATGATGATCCCCATAATCTGCATGGTCAGCCCGATCACAGAGGACTGGAGCCACAGGCCAAGGAGCGGCCCCAAGTCCATGCCCTCCAGCGTGGTTTCCAGCTCCGCCAGCATATCCGGCGTAATGTCGGTGGAGCCTTGGATGAGCCCCGCCGCATCCGCAATCACGCTCTGCGACACATCGAACACCGCCATGACAATATCAAAGGTGTTGGAAAGAATGAGGATGGCACAAGCGGTTTTGAATACCCATTTGTAGATATTCGCCACATCAAACTCGTGCATATTGTTCTTTTCCAAAAGCATCTGTATCAGCTCGTAGGTGGCAACAAAGGTCAGCACCAATCCGGCAATCGGCAGGATCACCGTTTCGGAAAGCTGGCGGATAAGGGAGAAAACCCCGGCGTTCCATGCCGCCGGGGTAGTCCCTACCTGTACCGCAATCTCTCCGACTTTGGCATTGACGGTATCAAAGAGCCCTTCGAGGTTCCCCATGATACCGCTGATCAACAGCTCTTTCAGCCAGTTCGTGAGCCAGTCGGTGAGAAAATCCATAAGCCCTCCTTAGAACAAGCCAGACAGCAGGGGGATCAGCGTGGTTCCCAAAAGGATGATGCCGCCGCCAGCCATGAGCTGCTTCATGCCCTGGCTCTTGGAACCTGGGTTGTCCGATCCATAGCCCTCCAGCAGATTGACAACGCCCCACACGCCAAGTCCAGCGCCGAGGGCTACAACAAGAGTCTGCAAAGTATCAATAGCGGAAGTGAAAACTGCATAGAGCCTCCTTTCTCCGGGGTATTCCCGGCCATGAAAAAGCCGCCATTTCTGGCGGCAGGTTACATACTTCGGGACACTTTGTCC
>ENA-OQHA01000144-OQHA01000144.1-human-gut-metagenome-genome-assembly--contig:-NODE-144-length-38142-cov-10.420808_pt1 | contig 38142 bp, 37 predicted proteins | sample MGYA00242558_ERZ504707 | MGnify/ENA primary metagenome ERZ504707 (study PRJEB26092, sample SAMD00036197) | human gut metagenome | host: Homo sapiens | study: EMG produced TPA metagenomics assembly of... | reverse complement strand
ATGCCGTTGACGCGGCCGGAGCTCCGGCCGGACGGCACCGTCACCCTTGGCCGCTGGAACGCCGGCGTGCGCGGACAGGGTCGTGAAGCACTGTTCTCCGCACACAAGGGGGTATGGTTTCATATACGTTCGGCGAGCGCGAATTCGTGCTGCGCCGCCCGTCGATCACCACGTTCCGTCCGCTGACGGACAACGATCGCGGTGCTGGACACGCTTTCGAACGTGCCGCGTGGGCGGTCGCAGGAAAGTATGCGCGTTGCGTCGACTGCGCGATCGCAAATCGTGGAGAAAATGCCGTGGAAGCCACGTATACGTACGAATTGGCGATTCCGCAGCGCACGAAAGTGACGGTCCGTTACGTTGCCGACACGGCCGGCCTCGTTTCGCTCGACGTCGAGTATCCAGGCGAGAAGAACGGCGATCTGCCAACGATTCCGGCGTTCGGTATCGAATGGGCGCTGCCGGTGGAATATGCGAACCTGCGATTCTACGGCGCCGGTCCGGAAGAGACGTACGCGACCGCAGGCACGCGAAGCTGGTGTATGGAGCACGACGGCTGGCGATGATTGCGCGCCGTACCTGCTGCCGCAGGAAACCGGCAATCATGAGGATGTGCGTTGGGCGGAGATCACGGACGATTCCGGCCACGGTGTGCGCGTGAAGCGCGGTGCCGGCGCAAAGCCGTTCGCGATGAGCCTACTGCCGTATTCGAGCACGATGCTGGAAGAGGCGCTGCATCAGGATGAGCTGCCGAAGCCGCGTCACATGTTCCTGCGTCTGCTGGCCGCGCAAATGGGCGTCGGCGGCGACGATTCGTGGATGTCGCCGGTGCATGAGCAGTACCAGCTGCCCGCCGACCAGCCGCTCAGCCTCAACGTTCAGCTCAAGCTGTTCTAAGCTAAGCCAGCTTCAGCCTCAAGCATAACCGCCGATTCGCGGCATAATTCCGGCCGACTTGCCAATAGGCAGGCCGGCCGATTCTGTTGATGGCTGAAAACAGGCAGGGTGCCTAAAATGAAAGCACGTCTTTGAAGCAAACGACGCCTCAAAGCATGTTTTTCTGAAGGAGGGCATCATGAGCTATCCAAATATGAATCCCGGCAATCCCAACGACCCCAGTCAACCACCGCAGCCGGGATACGGCGCCTATGCACCGAGCCAGCAAGCGCAGCAATCGCAACAGCAGAACGGTCCACAAAGCGGCGGACCAGATGCCGAGCAGACCCCTCGCTATTCCGGCAATCCATATGGCAACCCGTACGGCAATCCGTATGGATATCCGTACGGTAATCCGTATGGTTACGACCCGAATAGCCATAGCAACGACGGTGGCGAGTGGGAGCCGGTAAGCCCGTTCAAGTTGGTGGAATCGTGGCTGCCGCAACGCGCGAAGAATGCCATTCGCGGTGTGTACGGCGTGCTCGGCGTGATGGCGATTGTGCTCGGCATTGCGCTACTCATCTGGCCGGGGGTGACGCTGAAGATCGCCGCGGTTGCGTTGGGCGCGTATTTCGTGATTTCCGGGGTGATCCGTATCGTCACCGCAATTGTGGAGCTCGGTCTGCCGGGAGGCTGGCGCGTGCTTGACATTCTGGTCGGCCTGTTGCTGACAGTCGGTGGCGTGGTCATGCTGAAGAATGCGACCCTGTCCGGCGCCATGCTGGCAGTGCTCGTCACTATGGTGGTGGGCCTCGGCTGGATGATGGAAGGCGTGATGGCGCTGGTTGAGTCGTGGCATATGCCAAGTTCCGCATGGGCTGTGATTTACGCGCTGATTTCGATTGTGGCCGGCTGCATCATGCTGTTCAGCCCGCTGGCCTCCACCGGTTGGCTGATTCTGTTTGGCGGATGCGCGTTGGTTGCACTTGGCATTGTGGCGATCGTCCGCGCGTTCACGTTTGGCAAGGTCGGCAAGTCCGGCAAGAAGCGCTAACTACGCATAGTTCTCCCGTATAGGCGATAAACATACGGGAGAACGCGACGTGCCGTACGATTGACATGATTTTATAGTCGCGCTATGCTAAGTGAAACGTTTCGACGAAACGATTCGATAAATAGCGGATAGAACGGCACAAGAGGGAGGCGAGACGCATGGCAGGCATCAAAGACGTGGCCCGCGAAGCGGGAGTTTCCGCCAGCACCGTCTCCTATGTACTATCCGGCAAGCGTTCAATCTCTGCGAAAACCACCGACAAAGTCATGGCCGCCGTAGAGAAGCTCGGTTACACTCCGGACGCCAGCGCCCGTAAGATGCGCGGCATGCGCAACCAGATCATCGCGTTGAGCGCCCCGATTCGAGGCGACATCAACCAGGCCAGGTACAACGCCTACTTCCTGCGCACCGCATGGGCCGCAAGGAATGCAGGGCATGACGTGATGTTGCTGACCGGTCCGGACGCAGTGAAGGATATCCGCCGCGTGACGCAAAGCAATCTTGCGGATGGCATCGTGCTGCTCGACGTGGAGCAGGATGACGAGCGCACCGCTCAATCCGGCACTTTTTCCAAGCCGTGCGTGGCTATCGGCTATCCGTCGTCGCACGCCGCTGCGCCTGCGTGGACATCGATTTCGCGCTGATGGGCCGCAAGGCCGTCGACTTCCTGTACGAGAAGGGACACCGCACCGTCGTGTTCCTGCGCAACAACGAATCCGACTACAACCGCCATTCCGGTTACGTCGTCATCTTCCGCGAAAGCCTGCTGGCGCACGCGAAGGAGCTCGGCATGACGGTCATCGAATCCGAGCATTACGAAGCGGACAGCTTCGACGCGCAGCACTTCGTCAGCACCGTCTTCGCGCACCCCGACCGCCCGACCGCCATCATCAACCAGGCGAACGCAAGCGTCCTCAGCCAGGTGCTGATGGCGTTGCACGACGCGGGCATGTCGATTCCGCAGGACGTTTCGGTCCTGTCGTGCGGCACGTATTTCGAAGGCGAGCCGACGCGCTTCCCCATCACCGAAATGCCGGTCATGCCGGAGGAGCTGTGCGCCGAAGCCATGAACTGTTGGTCTCCGCCATCGAGGAGCACACCGACATCAAAGGTTCCGTGGAACTCATCGAACCCGCGCTGAAGCGACGCGGATCCGTTGCGGAAGCGGGGTCCGGCGGAACAATATAGATTTTCCTGCGATTACCGGAAGGCAGAGCGGCCGGACGGAATCGCAAGGCAACATAATTTCATACGGATAATCGAAACGTTTCAATGACGATATAACGGTCTCCGAAGAAACCGAACAAACGAACAAGCCGGGCGAAATCCGGCGAATCCAAACGGACCGCGGAATCGCACGCACGTCATCGAAACGTTTCAATACAACCAGATGTGAGCCGTGCCGCAGGGCGCGCCTCAAGAAGGAAACAAGGAGAATAGCAATGAACATCAAACGAGGACTGGCCACGCTGGCCATCGCAGCACTGTCGCTGACCTCCCTCGCCGCATGTGGTGGCGATACCGCACAGGACGAGGAAAAGCCGGACAGCCTGTCGTTCTGGTATTACGAAGAGGACGACGCAGGCCAGACCCAGGCATGGCGTCGCGCGGCCAAGGCCTTCGAAAAGGAAACTGGCGTCAAAATCAACTTCGAACGAAAGTCGTTCACCCAAATCGCACAGAACGGCAGCCAATTCCTGAACTCCGACGAAGCGCCAGACCTCATGGAATCCAACCGCGGCAACGGCTCCGCCGGCGTGCTCTCCACCATGGGCCTGCTCACCGACCTCGGCGACTATGTCAAGCAGTACGGCTGGGACAAGAAGGTGACCGGCGCAAACGCAGCAGTCGCCAAGTACGACGAGAACGGCATCATGGACGGCGATACCTGGTACGGTATGACCAGCTACGCTGAATTCCAGCGCGTCTACTACAACAAGGACCTGTTCGCCAAGTACAACATCAAGATTCCGACCACCTACGACGAGTTCGTGGACGCCTGCCAGAAGTTCGTGGACGCCGGCGTGACCCCGATTGCAGCCGACGCGCAGGAATACGGCGTGATGTGGCTGTGGTGGCAGCTCGTTTCCAAGAATGCCGACTCCAAGTTCATCGACAACTGGCAGCTGTACAGGGGTGACGTCGACTGGAATTCCAAAGTGCTGACCAACTCCGTCAAGACCATCAACGAGTGGCTTGACAAGGGCTTCATCTCCCGCAACGCCACTGGCATGAAGGCCGAGGACACCACGCAGGCCTTCATCAAGGGCGAATATCCGATCTACCAGACTGGTACTTGGAACCAGGGCCGTTTCGTCAAGCAGATCAAGTCGTTCGATTGGGACGCGGCCGTCATGCCGGAATCCAACTACGCAGTCGGCTGCGCAGGCAACCTGCTGGTGATTCCTGAGAAGTCGCACCACAAGGATCTGTCCGCCAAGTTCATCGACTACGTCCTCTCCGATGATGTGCAGAACTTCCTCGGCAACGCAGGCGGCATTCCGGTAGCGGCAGACACCAGCAAGATCACCGACGCGAAGAGCAAGGCCATGATCGAGGAATACGATTCCTACGCCAAGGACGGCAAGCTCAGCTACTACCCGGATTACGCGGCCTCCAACCTCACCGACGCGGTTCCAGCGGAGTTCCAGGAGCTGGTCAACGGCACCAAGAAGCCGGCAGACGTGCTCAAGAACATCCACGAGAAGTACGACACCGGCGTCGAGGACATGGGCGTCAAGAACAACTAAAAACAACCGATCCTTCCTTTCCATTCCAACTCCAATAATGGTGCGGCCCGCCTTCGGGCGGACCGCACCAACCCTTTCCTCCCCCATACATTCCGCACGTCGCATCGCGCCAAATCGTGCGTCATCACAGAACAATCCATCGGAAATCCCTCGGATCATCAATATTTCAAAGGACTTGCAATGTCTCAAAAGACCAAGCACGAAGCCTCCATGTCGAGACTTCCCGGCAACCGCTCCGCGAAATTCGTTCCATACCTCATCCCCGGCCTCATCGGTCTGTTCGCGGTAGTTGTTGTTCCGTTCATCTGGAACATCTACCTGAGCTTCACCCGCTGGCGTGGCGTCGGTCCCGTCAAGTGGGTCGGCCTGAAAAACTGGAAACGCCTGTTCTCCGATTCGACGTTCTGGATTTCCTTCGCTAACTCGTTCTGGATCATCGTGGCTATCGTGGTCATCCCTACCATCCTCGGCCTGTTCATCTCGTCTCTGCTCACCGACGTGATCCAAAAGAAGTTCGGCGGCAAAACCGCTTCCTTCCTGCGCGCGCTGTTCTATTTGCCGCAGCTGCTTCCGGTGGCCGTCGCCGCAATCATCATGGGCTGGATCTTCCGCCCGGAGGACGGTGCCGTCAACGCACTGCTCGCCAAGATCGGCTTGGGTGCATTGCAGCACAACTGGCTGGGCAGCCCTGACAGCGCACTGCCGATCCTCATGTTCATCCTGGTGTGGATCCAGCTCGGCTACCCGATCGTCATCTTCATGTCGGGCCTGCAGCGCGTCGATCCGGAACTCTACGAGGCCGCAGGTCTTGACGGCGCCAACTGGTGGCAGAAGTTCCGCGTGGTCACCCTGCCGTCCATCATCCCTGAACTGCTGGTGGTCATCCTCACCGCAACCATCGGCGCACTGAAGACCTTCGCTCCGGTCTACCTGCTCACCAAGGGCGGTCCGGGCACCTCCACCACGGTTCCGTCGTACTACTCCTACAACCAGTTCTTCCAGGTGCAGCAGGTGGGCTACGGTGCCGCAATCTCCACAGCGCTGACTGTGGTAATCATCGTCTTCTCCATCGTGTTCACCCTCGTGCAGAAGCACGTCGAGAAGGAACTCGTCTGAGAGAAAACCCGAAAAACAATCGCAAGAACATACTAAAAATCCGAAAAGCAAAGGTGCCATCATGACTTATTCCATGTCCACGGCCGCCGCGCGCAAGGCCTCGAAGAAAACGCAGCACGTGCGTTCCGCAGGTGACTGGATCACCCTGATCCTGCTCGTCGCCGGAGCTCTGCTCGTCCTGTTCCCGCTGCTCGTCCTGACCGTCAACGCGTTCAAGACCTCCGCCGATTACAACGCCACCGGCCCGCTCTCCCTGCCGAAGCACTTCACCATGGAGGGCATCATCTCCTTCTGGACTACCACCAACTTCCCGCTGAAGTTCTGGAACAGCTTCATCATCTCCCTAGTGGTGGCTGTCGCGGCGGTCGTGCTGTCGGTGCTCAACTCCTTCGCGCTCGGCATCGGCAAGGTCAAGGGCAACACCTGGATCGTGCTCGGCATCATGCTCGCCAACATGATGCCGCAGGAAGCGCTGCTCTACCCGCTGTACACCATGTTCAAGCAGGTCGGTCTGTACAACACCAAACTCGCGATCATCATCATCTTCACCATCATCCAAAGCGCCTACGGCACCTATCTGCTGTCCTCCGTATACGGCACGTTCCCGCAGGCCATCCTTGAGGCCGCGGCCATCGACGGCGCCTCTCGCTGGCAAATCCTGCGCAAGGTGGTGCTGCCAATTTCTTGGCCGACCATCAGCGTGCTGTTCGTGTTCTTCTTCGTGTGGACGTGGAACGAATACATGATTCCGATGGCGTTCCTCATGAGCGATGACGTACAGACCATTCCGCTGGCACTCGCCACCCTGCAGGGCCAGCGCACCATGGAAGCGACCACGCTGGCATCGGCTTCGCTGCTGAGCATCATCCCGACCATCATCTTCTTCATCATCTTCCAGCGCAAGCTGTCGCAGGGTATCACCGCCGGTGCAGTGAAGTAACGCGACCCAACAACGCTGGGATGTTGTGAAATAACGCAAAAATAGATACAACCGGCCGCGGCGGCTTTCAGCACCGTGGCCGGCATTATCGACGCGCCCACCGCAAGGGGGATCTACGATAGTCGGCAGTGGTAGGCGGCGCACCCATTTCCGCGTTTCCCAAGCTGTTTAACAAAGGAGAGAACAATGAATACTATGGCGACTTCCGGTTTCGGCAACGGTGCCCTCGATTCGCTAGCAATCGCGACGGACCACGGCCGTACACGTTGCGTCAACGCCGAAAACCCGACCGGCGGCAAGGGCACTGCAGCCACCGCCGCCAGCGCGCTCGGCCCGTCACGTAAGGGCAGCCCTTGCATCCAGACGATCAAGGCGGGCGATTCGGTCACGCTGATGGACGTCGATGGCCCGGGCGTGATTCGCCACATTTGGATGACGGTCACCGACCGCACTTCCCCGACCGGTCCGAACGTACTGCGCAATCTCATCCTCGAATTCTATTGGGATGGCGAGGAGACGCCGTCCGTGCAGTGCCCGATCGGCGATTTCTTCTGCTGCGGTCACGCACAGGCCTGCCGTATCAATTCCATCCCGATCATGGTGGTGCCAAATCGAGGTTTCAACTGCTATTTCGCCATGCCGTTCGAGCACGCGCGCATTGTGCTGCGCAACGATCACAACGAGGACGTGCCGGCCTTCTTCTACCAAATCGACTACACGGAATACGACGCGCTGCCAGCCGATGCGATGCGCTTCCATGCGCAGTGGCGCCGCGAACGCGTCACCGAAATTGCCCGTGACTACACGATTCTCGACAATGTGCACGGCCATGGCGCGTACATCGGCACCTACCTTGCGCTGACCGCGCTGGAAAGCCGCTGGTGGGGCGAAGGCGAAGTCAAAATGTACATCGACGGCGATGAACAGTACCCGACGTGGTGCAGCACCGGAGCGGAAGACTACTTCGGCGGCGCGTGGAGTTTCGCCGACTTCGACGAGCATGGCCGCATGCGCGAGAACACGTTCACCGGACCGTACCTAGGATTCCCGTTCTATTCGCAGCGTCTTGCCGCGCACCGCGAAAGCGACTACTGGGATGTGGCCACACCGTCATGCGCGGCCTGTACCGCTGGCACATTCCGGATCCGATTTATTTCGATTCTGACCTGCGCGTCACCTGGCAGCAGATCGGCACCGAGGAAGCCGGCAATTTCGAGCGGCAGGATGACGTCGCGTCGGTGGCATACTGGTACCAGCTTGAACCGCACACGCCGTTCGATCCAATCGGTGACCGTCACTTCCGTCAGCCCCGCTGATTTACGATTATTCCGCTGATTTACGCCGATATCGCCGTATCGTGCGTTGACATGGGAATGGATATGTTCCGTCTCGTGTCAGCGTACGATACGGCGATTGTGTTGTTATGCGGGCACAGTAATCACATTTTCTTCAAGATAACCCGATGATTTTACAATAGAAATGACGATTGCGGCATGCCAGACGCATACCGACGTGCGTATAGTAAAGGCACAACAGAAAAACAACAGAAGAACGAAGAACAAGAAAAACAACACAATAGCGACGCACCGCACGATGTAGAGAAGAAAAAAGAAGCAAGAAACCAGGCGGTCGTCCGAAAGGAAACATCATGAAGAACAACGACACTTTCAACCAGATCCTCAACTCCAACCTCGCTTCCATCGATCCGGGCTTCGGCCAGTTCGCACTCGCCAAGCCTCCGCCGACCTGATGAAGAAGGTCCTCAACAAGTAAGACCTTCAAGCAGGAAGGCAAGCCGAACCGCGTCAGGCCATCTCTTTGAAACAGACCGCGTGAGGCAAGGCACCGCCGCAGCGAACGCTGCGGCACCGATTCTCTTCTTTCCGATTTTTTAAATCGCATAGCGGGAGCCGCGATTCCAACCGAATCGCGGCCTCCCGCTTTTTCATACGCGCACATGCATCCCTGTCTTGCCGGCAATGTCCATTATTTGTGCCACACAATCACGCCAATACATCGCTTTCCGTCAACTTCGCACGAACTTAACAGCAACTTACCAGCGAACTTAACAGATGCGAAGTTGCTGTTAAGTTATGTTAAGTTGTCTGGCAAGTTCGGTGGCGTATCTACCGCACGCCACCTGCGCAGCGCAACCGCTACAGTTCCTCCATCGCGAGATTGCGGGCTGCGGCGCGTTCGCGGGGGCCGCGCGTCACGTAGAAACCAATCGCCACGATGACGAACATCACCGTGCAGCAGGTCCACAGCACGTGACTGCCGAACGCGTTCAAAATCCAGCCTCCGACAAGCGGCGAAAACGCATTCGACAGCGACCACACCAGGTTGTACAACCCCTGATACGTGCCGCGCACGTCCTTCGGCGCGATGTTCGCCACCGTCGTGGCGGCGATGGGGAACGTGCCTAGCTCGCCGAGCGTCCATAGCACGGTCGCAATCGCGAACGTCGCCCACGAATTCGCACCAATCTGGAACGCGTAGCCAACCGCGGTAATGGACATGCCCAGCACCAGCACACGGGTGTTGCTCATGCGCTGGAACAGTGCGATCGCAGGAATCTGCAGCAGGCACAGAATGCCGCCGTTAATGGTCAGCAGGCTGGAATATTCGTCCGTGCCGAGACCGATCTGCGTCATGGAAATCGGCAAGCCGCTGACAATCTGGTAATACGCCAGCGTGTACAGGAACATCAGCACCACCATCGACATGAGCGCTTGCGCGACGGTAGCTACGCCAGATGGAGAATTGTTGCGATCGCTGCGATTCCGCCGCTTCCGCAGGCTGTTCCACAACTTGTTTCACAGACGATTTCGCAGCACGCCCGCCAATTCCAGCTTCCTTGAAAAACACAATCATCAGCAACGTCGCGAACACCAGCACCGCCGCTTCCGCATAAAACATCAGCGAATAGGAGATTTTGACCAGCTGGTTGGCGATGATCGGGCCGATCGCAAAACCAAAATTCGCGGCCCACGTCTGCAGCGAATACGCGCGCTTTTGCTTGCGGAACGGCACCACGTCGGAAACGTAGGCCGCGACCGCGGGCGTTGGCATGGAGGAAATCGCGCCGTAAATCAGCAGCGCAATCGCCATAATCCATGGATTGCCGATAAACGCCAGCAACACCAGCATCACGGCGGAACCGAGGTTGCCGATGACGATCATCGCCGCCGGCCGAACCGATCGGACAGCGCACCCCCGTACAGGCAGCCGAAAATGCCGCCGAAGCCATACATGGAGACGATCGTGCCGGCAACGCCCGCACTCACGTGCATGTCGGACACGAGATACATGGAAAGAAACGAGGTGACGAAACGGCCCATCCACAAAATAAGCAGCGTGACCCACAGGCCCCAGAACATGATGGGCAGTCCGAAAAACTCTCTCTTCTTTTCCATTCTTTTCATCATACTTGGCCGACCGCCTGCAGCCGAGCCGCTTTTCTGAAGCGCTTTTCCCGAGGCACTTTTCCCGGGGTGCTGGGACAATAGACGGTTATGGGAGCAATGAAAAAAGGACCGACCAAGGGGTCGGGCGGAAAGCATCGTAACGCGCTGAAGGCAAGGGGCCGACCCCCAAGGCCGAAGATCGCGTATATCACAAGGCTTACAAGGCGAAGAAGGCGGCGGATCGCCGCAAGATGGCCGATCCACGACTGGCCGCACGCCGTCGAGCGGCGAAGTTCACTTCGGAATCCGACGACCTCGTCATCGGCCGTAACGCGGTGCTTGAGGCGCTGCGTTGTGGCGTGCCGGCAACCACGCTGTACGTGGCAGCACGTATCGAGCATGACGATCGCACGCGCGAAATCGTACGTCTCGCCGGCATCCACGGACTGCATCTGCTGGAAGCCGACAGGCTCGAAATGGACCGTATCGCACGCTCGTCGAACCATCAGGCGTGGTGCTGAAAGCCCAGCCATTCCAGTATTCCTCGCTGGCAGAGCTCGTGGACCGCGCCGATAAGAAGGCGCGTGCCATGGAAGCAGCCGATTCGGAAAGCGCGCGCATCGCGGCACGTCCGCTGTTCATCGCACTGGACGGCGTCACCGATCCGCAGAACCTCGGCGCAGTCATCCGTTCCGCGGCCGCATTCGGCGCGAACGGCGTGATTCTGCCGGAACGTCGTTCCGCTTCGGTCACCGCCGCCGCATGGAAGGTGTCCGCGGGCGCCGCAGCGCATATGCCGGTGGCTCGCGTGGTGAACCTGACCAAGGCGATCGAAAGCCTGAAGGAACGCGGCTACTACAGCGTCGGTCTTGACGGCGGCGGCGATGCGCTCGTCGGCGAAACCGGCTTCGAAACCGATCCGCTGGTGGTTGTGCTCGGCTCGGAAGGCAACGGCCTGAGCCGTCTGGTACGCGAGGCGTGCGATTCGATCGCCGGCATTCCGATGTCGAATATGGTCGAGTCGCTGAACGCGTCCGTCGCGGCCGGCATCACGCTGTACGCCGTGGCGCGCGCACGTCGTGAAGCGGCTGCCGCAGCCAAGTAATCGTTATATATTTGCGATACATACAAAGAAGCTCAAGCTTTTCCAGCTTGAGCTTCTTTTGTTTTCCTGAGCTTTTCTTGTGTTAGAGGCTCCAGCAATTACGGACCATGCTAACGTGCAGAATCAGTGGCTCCACACCGCCGCGTCGGGATCGTCGTCGGGGTTGTAGCGTCATCATCGGGATCGTTGTACGTGTATTCGTCGTCGATCACGCCGGAATCGGCTTCGTCGTTCAACACGTCCAAATCCTTCTGATCGAGCTTGTACTGCGGCAGCACGTTCTCCACATAGCTCTTCACGGCTTCGGTCATGGACACGTCGTGGCCGGCCTTCTCCGCAAGGAACCAACGATGGTCGAGTACCTCATGGAAGAACTGCGCCGGCTCGATCTGGGAGCGGTATTCGCGCGGAATCATGCGCACGGTCGGCTCGAACACCTCGCGCATCCAGTCGGTGGCCACGATTTCGAGATCCTCGCCATCACGCCACGTGGAGGTGCGGTAGGCGTCCAGATCGTTGAGCAGACGGCGGGCCTGGTTCTCCTGCACGTCAAGACCGGTCAGTCGCAGCAGCTTGCGGTTGGCGTAGCCGGCGTCCACCACGCGCGGACGCACCAGCACGCGCTTGCCGTCCTCGGCGGTCTTCATTTCCAGCTCGTCCACGTCGAAGCCCAGTTCGTTGAGCTTATTGACGCGCTTTTCGATCTTCCACATCTCGTCCGGGCTGAACTTGTCGGTGTCGGTCAGCGCGCTCCACAGCGAATGGTAGCGGTCCACCAGGCGGTTTCCGATTTCGATTTCGTCCACGTTGCTCGGCAGCAATCGCCGGAAGACAGATCCATCAGTTCGCCGATGATGTTCGTACGGGCCAAATCCACATCGTATTCACGCTGGCCTTCGGTGAGGTTCACCTGCAGATCGCCGGTTTCGGCGTCCACCAGGAACGCGGAGAAAGCGTCGGCGTCACGCAGGAACAGCACGTTAGACAGGGACACATCGCCCCAATAGAAGCCGGCCAGGTGCAGACGCACCATCAGCACGGCAAGCGCGTCGATGAGTCGTTCGGCGGTGTCGGGACGCAGGTTGCGGGCGAACAGCGCGCGGTACGGCAGCGAGAATTTCAGATGCTTGGTGACCAGGATGGCTTCCAGCGGCTCACCTTGCGCATTATGGCGGCCGGTGACCACGGCGATCGGCTGCACGGTAGCAGTTCCAGCTTCTGCAGTCGGCGCAGCAGCTCGTATTCGCGTTCCGCCACGTTGCGTGTGATTTCCTTCATGCGTAGACTTCGTCGCCCACGTGCACGAAACGCACCACGTGCCTGGAGATGCCTCGCGGCAGGTTGACCAGCAGGTCCTCAGGCCATGTTGCCAGCGGCTTCTCCCACGGCAGCGTGAACATCTTCGGATTCGAGCTCGCCGCGGTGATCTTCAACGCCTGCGGCTCCGGGCTCTGCGCTGCGGGGTCCTCGGCCTTCACGGAAGTGGCCTTAAGCACACGGGGATCCATCTGTGGCAATTCATGTGATTCCATAGCTCTTCAATTTACCCGCTGACCTACCCACGGCAGGCGGCAAAGGGACTACGAGTGTCACGATGAGAACAGCGGGAAAAGAAAAGCCCCGCACCAACGCGGGGCTTTTCCAACGAGACAATAAGAGAGGAAAGAGAATGTCTCGTTTAATGGTTGACGGACGTTTGCACATCCGCCAAGTATTGGTTCAACCACCCGCCAAGCGTTCCATAAGGAACGCCCGACGGTTGGTTACTCGTTATCGTCTCAGTTCAGACGCAGCTCGGTGGACGGAGCGAACAGGTGCATCTTGGACGGGTCGATCTTGATCTTGACGGTATCGCCGACCTTCGGAAGAGCACGCGGGTTCACGCGGATCGTGGTGAGCTTGTTCTGATCGGACATCATGGTGGACGCCTCAGCAGCGGAGCCATCGGTGATGATGTTGCCGTAGATGTAGCCGTCGGAGCCCAGATCCTCAACGTTCATGACCTTGAGGGAGAAGGCGTTGGCCTCATCCGGGGCAGCCAAGGAGGCGTCTTCCGGACGGAAGCCGACCACAATCTGGCCGTTGTCTTCGGCGGTGAGCTTGTTGACGGCCTCAGTCGGCAGATCCACGGTGTCCTCGCCGATCTTTGCCTTGCCGTTGACCACCGGGTGGGTGTTGATGTTCATCGACGGGGAGCCGATGAAGCCAGCGACGAAGACGTTGGCCGGACGATCGTACAGCTCAGTCGGAGCGCCGACCTGCTGCAGAATGCCGAGCTTGATGACGGCGATACGATCACCCATGGTCAGAGCCTCGGTCTGATCGTGGGTCACGTACAGGGTGGTGACACCCAGCTGACGCTGCAGAGCGGCGATCTGGGTACGGGTCTGCACACGGAGCTTGGCGTCGAGGTTGGACAGCGGCTCATCCATGAGGAAGACCTTCGGCTCACGGACGATTGCACGGCCCATAGCCACGCGCTGACGCTGACCGCCAGACAGAGCCTTCGGCTTACGATCGAGGTACTCGGTCAGGTCGAGGATCTCAGCGGCCTTCTCGACGCGCTTGCGGATCTCTTCCTTCGGGGTGCCGGCGATCTTCAGGGCGAAGCCCATGTTGTCGGCGACGGTCATGTGCGGATACAGAGCGTAGTTCTGGAACACCATTGCGATGTCGCGGTCCTTCGGCTGCATCGTGGTGACGTCCTTGCCACCGATGAGGATGCGGCCCTTGTTGACCTCTTCGAGGCCTGCGAGCATACGCAGGGTCGTAGACTTACCGCAACCAGACGGGCCGACCAGCACCAGGAATTCGCCATCCTTGATGTCGAGGTTCAGATCATCCACAGACGGCTTGTCATTGCCGGTAGATACGAGTAACATGGTCGAATACGACTTCTGCCATGATTTGTCATCCTTTCAGAGGCAGGTACGTGCCTCACGATCCGTTGTAAAGGGATTTTTGTTCGGTGCCTATCCTCGCGGCTTACTACTTTGACAAAGCCACAATTCAAAGCGTTAATTTATTTCTTTGGTTTAGCGAAGGTTCTCTTCGTTGAGCCACGTTCCATGATACATACAACGCTAAAACTGTCAATGCGTGTCGCGAGTCGCGCTGTTTGCCTCCGCTGGCAAAAGGGGATTAACAGCGTAGTAAATACACGCATTTATCGCCATCATGCAAGACAATGGTACGGAGCGAAAGACAGAACAGGGAGGTTGCAATGCGCAATATTCGAATCGGCGTGGTCGAGGACGATCCCGCAAGCTGCCAACTGGTACTTGACTATCTCAACCGATATCAACAGGAAAATGGCGAGCAATTTACCGTTTCCGTATTCGACGACGGCGCACGAATCGTAGAAAAATATACCCCCGTTTACGATATCTTACTGCTCGACATCGAGATGAGCGAAATGGACGGCATGGCCGCCGCGAGACGCATCCGCGAGCGCGACGACAAAGTCGTGATCGTGTTCATCACCGCTGCCCCGCAATATGCAATCAGCGGGTATGAGGTGCGTGCGTTGTCGTACTTGCTTAAACCTCTACCGTGGTTCGCGTTTTCGCAGGAGCTCAAGAAATCGATCGACATGGTGCGACGCAATGGCGACGATTCCATGCTCATCGAAACCGGCAACGGACAGATGCGCCTGAATCTTGCCGACATTCTGTATCTTGAGTCGATCCGGCACACCATCGTCATCCACACGCTTGACGGCAAATACTCTATCAACGGCACACTCAAGGACATGGAAGCCAAGCTTGCCGACTACCATTCTTCCGCTCGAACTCCTGTTATCTGTCAATCTCAAGCATGTGACGGGCGTGGCGGATCAGGATTGCATCATGTCGAACGGCGAGCAGCTGCGCGTGAGCCGGCCGCGCAAGAAAGCGTTTCTGACAGCGCTGACCGATTACATGGGCGGCGGCAGATGATCGGGGCGATCGCAGGCATCGCATATATCGCAAATATCGTGAATATCGCAGATGCCACAAATGCCGCACACATTGTGCACGTGTTGGCAGCGTCGGTACCGTCGACGGTGCCGGTCACCCACACCTTGCCCGACATTCCCCGTTCGTATACCGCCATCTGCGAATGGGCTGCGTGCATGGTGTACATCGCGGTGCTGTACCGACGTGTGCCGTTGCGTCGTTCCATCATCGTCAGCGCGGTCGGTCTGCCCGCGATCGTCGCCGTGCAGTATTTCGACGGCAGTATGCCGATCTGGTTTTGGATCGTCGGCATGCTGCTCGCCTTCGGCTGCATGTACCTGACGATTCTGTTCGGTGCCGGCACCGGCAAGCGCGAAGGGCTGTACATCACGGCACGCGCGTTCGTGCTGGCGGAACTGGTGGCGTCGCTGCATTGGCAGATCGTCGCGTTCATCGGCACACATGACGCTCAAGCCACTTCATACGGTGTGCAGGCCATCGTCATGCTCATCGTCATCTACGCGCTGTGTTTCGGCCTGGCATGGCTGGTGGAACGCGGCAATTTCAGCCAAACCACACCCACGCTACCGACCGCCTCCGCGGCAACCGCGACGGTGGCCATCACCATCGTCACCTTCGCCATGAGCAATCTGAGCTTCGTTTCGACCAATACGCCATTCTCCGGTTCGATGGGCCAGGAAATCTTCTATATCCGCACACTGGTGGATTTCTGCGGATTCGCGATTCTATACGCGCAACAGGAGCAGGCTCGGCGCATTGAAGCGAGCGCGGAAATCGCGTCAATCAACGCGCAGCTGGAAAGCCAACATCAGGAGTACCTGCAGTCGAAGGAGAACATCGAATCGCTTGGTCGGCTCGCGCACGATCTGAAGCATCAGATCGCGGCATTGCGTGCCGAAGTCGATCCGGAGCATGCGGCGGCAGGATTCGAGCAGTTGGAGAAGTCGGTGCAGCGCTACAGCGCCCAGCAGCATACCGGCAATCCCGTGCTTGACGTCATCCTCACCACAAAAGAGCGCACTTGCGCCGATCGCGGCATCAGTTTCACCGCCGTGGCGGATGGGTCGCTCTTATCCAACATGTCGTCGATGGATATCGCTTCGCTGTTCGGCAATGCGATCGACAATGCGATCGAAGCCACGTCGAAGCTGGCCGATCCGGAACAACGGCTCATCAAACTGGCGTTGTTCGAGCAGAATTCCTTCACCGTGGTCCGTGTCGAGAATTATTACGATTCGCGGCTGAAGAAAGATGCCGAAGGCAATCTGCGCACCACGAAGCGCGACGATCAGCATCGGCATGGCTTCGGTGTGAAGTCGATTCGGCACATCGCGCAGCAGTATGGCGGCGAAGTGACGATCCGCACCGACAACCACTGGTTCGTGCTGACCGCGCTCATCCCCCGCCGCACCGGCCTCATGGCCATGTAGGAGGGGTACGCAGATTACCGCTTGACGGGGGTACTTGGACGTGGCAAATGCAGGGCGGCTAAGGGGGCGGCCAGGCGGGAGGCGGTGAAGGCGCTAACGGCTACGGCGAAGCCGATGGGGACGAACAGGTTGATCGGGGCATCGGCCAATTCCATCACCAGGCAAATCGCCATCAACGGCGCCTGCTGCGAGGCGGCAAGCAGCGCGCATGCACCCAGCAGCGCATACATGCCGATCGAATTCGTGTGGAACACCTGCATCCAAAGAATGCCCAGAATCGCACCTCCGGAAGCGCCCAATGCGATGCCCGGCTGCAGCACGCCACCGGAAGCGCCGGAACGAATCGTCAGCAAGGTGACAATCGCCTTCGCCACGAAACTCAATAGCAGAATCGGCAGCACGGCCAAATCGGCCTTCGAGGAGAAACTCAGCTGCGCGGTGGCGCGACCGTTGCCCATGACCTGCGGCACGGCAATCGCCACAACGCCCGTCAGCAGGCCGGCGAGCGGCATCATCCACAGAATGCCCGCTCCGGATGGCTTGTTTTTCTCCGCCCACTGGGAGCCGCGGCGGAACAGCGCGCCGGCGGCGCCAAGCATCAGTCCGGCAACCAGTGCGAACACCATGTAGTCGGGGGTAAACAGGCCGTCCGCCTCGCCAATCAAATAGAACGTGTGCGTGCCCTTGACCAGGCTCGCCACCCATGAGGCGAGCGCCGAGCAGGCGAACGCGAGCGTGACCGTCTCGAGTGTCACGTCGGCGAGCAGGATCTCCACCGCGAAGAACGTGCCCGCAAGCGGCGCGTTGTAGACGCCCGCGAGACCGGCCGCGGCGGTAATGGCCACCAGCATACGCGTGTCCTTCGCGTCGAGACGCACCCAGCGGGCGAATCGTTGGCCGAACATCGCGCCAAGTTCGCGAGGCGCCACTTCGCGGCCGATCGACATGCCGGTACCGACGATGAAGATCTGCAGCAGCACATGCACGATGGTCTGCCAGACCGGCATGATTGCGCCACCGACGGCTTTCTTGACGGATGGCACTTCTGTGGTACGCGTGCGCAGCAGCCACCACATCACGGCCGCGATGGAGGCGCCGACCGTCACGGAGATCGCACGACGGATGGCGGGCACGTTGAACGGACCGGATTCATGCGCATTCTCGATGTATCCAAGCGCGAAACGTTCGACCTGGTACAGCATGAGCGTCAGCAAACCTGCGGCCGCGCCGATCGCGATGCCGACGACGGCCACCGCCGCGATCAGCGCCGGTATTCTGCCGATTTTCGCTGCTGTTCCGCCTCGTCCTGCGATTGATCCGACACCATTGCCTCTCTCACGTTGTGTGTACCTCGTCTCCAGTCCGTCTCGTCATACGTGTTACCGCATCACCATCGTTCCACCGACGGCGGATTTATTCGCCAACATCCCCCACCAGAACATGAATTCCAATGTCAGTCACACAACTTGCGTCTGCATAGTGAACGGCCGATCAGGCTCGTCGTCCTCGGCAACAAGGCCGGCCACATCCGCCAAACACCATAAGGCGTACAGCGGCAGATTCATCGGCGGCAAATATATTGGAATATATAGCATTCAAGACACAAGATGCACAAAATAGACAATTTCAAAGGCTTGTTTTTGCACAAAACAGACGATTTCTGCCACAGCCAAAAGCAAGGAACCGGACCTCCACCATACCTTTCACCACCCACTGCCAGTACCGCCGTGGTGCCCGGCGAGGCATTCGGCGAGGAAGGGCAGGGATTCGTGCGATTGTCGTACGCCGGCGATGCGGATGAGTTGCGTAAGGGACTGCGTCGTATGTGCGATTTTGCGGAGAGGAATCGCTGACGCCGTCAGGTGCATGCCCGTCCTTCGTCGCGTTCACCCACTTTATTGTGTATGTTTACGATTTGTATAATCGTAAACATACACAACAAAATCATACGATGAAACGGCGGCACGTTGGACGGGGGATGGACTCCTAGCTATTCGAATGACTAGCCGTGCACAATAGCGCGTGAAGTCGGAGCCCATGACAACATCTACACTGTCATGAGCGCATAGGCAATCCGCCGTTCGACGTACTGACGAAATAGTTGGGATACTTGTCTGAACTGTAGGTTGCACATATGTGCAACCCCTAGACTGTTCACGCTAGATACAGGCATACAGTATTCGTATCATGCGCAACCAAGGTGGTGACATATGCTCAGCGAACCAGTGAAAGCATTATTTGAGTCCAATACCAACGCCCGTCATGCCGGCGACGCAGACAGACTCGCCAAGGAGCATAAGCCGAACGGAGTGCATGTACTGACGGATCTCCCATATGGCATTCCGGACCAACTGCGCAAATTGGACCTGTACCGTCCGGAAACGCAACATGAACCTCTTCCGGTCATCATCGACTTCCATGGCGGGGGCCTCTACCATGGCGACAAACAAAATACCATGTGTCGCGATATGTATTTAGCGAAGTATGGGTTCGCTGTGGTCAATGCCAACTATCGGCTGGTCCCGCAAATTGGATTCCAAGACCAACTACACGATGCGCTTGACGCAATCATCTGGACGAACGAGCACGCGCATGACTATGGCATGGATACGAATGCTCTGTTTCTGATTGGAGATTCCGCGGCCACCCTGCTTATCTTGTACCTCACCGCCGTACTCCATTCACCGGTCGTCGCGTCACAGCTTGGCATGAGGGAAGCCTACGGAACCGCCCACATCCTTGCCATTGCAGGATGCAGCGGCATGTATCGCTTCGAAGGCGGCGTGCATGGAACTGCGATGGGATACTATGCGGAAGGCTACTTTCCAACGATGAAGGAACGAATTCGCATCTCCCCCTATCTTGATGTCGATCGCCTTGTAGTTGACGGCAATCTTCCGCCCTTCTATCTGCAGACCAGCACCGAGGATTACCTCGCGGACAACACTCTGGAATTCGCAAGAATCCTGCAATACCGCCATCATGATTATGAACTGCGATTACTCCCAAAAGGTCTTGACCACGCTCTCGTACACGACTTCGCGGTCAAGGAGGTCGGCCTGGAGCATAATGAGGAATCACAGCAAATCGTAAAAGAGGCGGCGACGTTCTTCAAACGGTACCGCCCAACGACCAGCTAGGAAAGGACGCAAAGGACGCCATGGAAGAACGGATTCGCTCCACCCACTCCTCACTGGCAGTATTCGTAGGCTGTTGCGCCATGTCCTTCATCGGCTTCGCTCTCATCACCAACACTTCAGGGCTGTATTTCGACGCCATCAGCCGTGATTTACATGTGGGTCGAGTCAAGGTCAGCCTAACCGTATCGATTCGATTGATTTGCAGTGCCATCTCCATGGCCGTGTTCAGTCGCTTTTCACATCGCATTCGCTTGCGCCCCACACTTATCGGCTGCATTGGTATCTGCGCCGTGGGATTCCTGCTTTGCAGTCGGGCGTATGCCTCTGGCAGTTCTATCTCGCATTCGCTGTGATGGGACTCGCCTATGTTATTCCGATAACGCTGATGCCACCCATTCTGCTTGCGGCATGGTTTCCCACTCATTTCGGCACGGTCCTTGGCATAACCGGCTGTTTGTCAGGATTGGGAGGAGCTATATTCAATCCTCTGATTTCGCACGTCATCGCGTCATATGGATGGCGATCGGCATATCTACTGACCGGTGTGATGCTGATGGTGCTGCTACTCCCCTGCTCCTACCTGCTTAAACCATATCCACATGGCAAGCTCGACACTGCGTCTGCCCCAAACGCCAAACCTGCGCATAATACACGGACGAAAAGCGGGCATCTCATCGGTATGCTTCGTTCACCGGCGTTTCTGCTGCTGTCAGCCGCCATGATTTTGCTGCAAATCGTATCCGGCATCAATCAGCATATTCCCGCGTACGGGATTTCCATCGGACTCACGCTTACACAGGCCGCTTGGGTGGTCACGGCCCGCATGATTGGAGCCAGCGTCGGCAAACTTGCCATAGGTTCGACGCTGGACCGTGTCAGACCGCAATTCGCAATCACGCTGTTTGCCGCCATCGGAACCACAGGATGGTTCAGTCTGCTTTTCGGAGCCAATCTGGAAGTTGCGATCACTGCAAGTTTTCTGGCGGGAATCGGCCAATGCCTGCTCATGATTGCACTTCCCTGGAGCATACGCCGCGTATTCCCGGGAGATGATTATGCCCGCGCGCTGTCCGTCATCAACGCCACCGGCCAGCTGACCGTAGCCATCGCTACCACAGTTCATGGATTGATTTTCGACATGACCGGCGGATATGGAGCGTCATTGACGCTCAACGTGCTGTTGTACGTGCTGGCAGCAATTGCAATCATCACGGTGGCGCACGGGCATACCCAATCTTTCCGGCACCCTAACGGTGATTAGTCCATATCCAATAACAACTCAGCCATTCCCTGATTGGTAGCGAGTGCCGACATCAGTCCACCGACCAGGCATGCGTGCAGTGCCCGCGCACGCCACGTCTCCCAAGCGACTCCAATGACCAATGGAATGTCACGAAACCGTTCGAAATCGATGCTGATGGTGCGCTCACACAGACTGGTTCGCACATGATTGCCATCCATATCGATATGATGTCCGCAAATATGCCCGACCACTCCCTTTTCCTGCAACTCCCGTGCTACTGCAGCGTCTTCGAACGAATGGAAGATTTTCCGGAATGCCCCTGCCGAATCGCTCCCACACCGACAATGGCGATATCGGCTCGGTTACCCAAAGCCAAAGTCATGGCGATCAGTTTCTCCGAACGCACAGCCTGAGCAACTTCCGCGGATCCCATGATCAGTGGCGCAGGAAGCAACGAGTAGGCGCATCCCAGACGTTCTGCCATCATTCGGCAGATTTCCGGAGAATCAGTCAACGAGTTGGCGGAAGACAACGAACCCAGCATCTGAGTCACATGCGCACGAGGGTAGTCAAGGGGAGGCAAGGCTCTGATTGTCGCCGCCATCGGCGTCCCGGTCGATGTAACGATCAACGAATCCGGTTTGAGGTTTTCCATCAGCAGCTGCGCCGCACATTGAGGCACTAGCATCGATGCGATGTTGTCATCGTATGAATATGCGACGCGTACCGTTTTCAATCCGTATTTGTCCCGAAGATTCTCCTCAAGGGATTGCAATCGTTGCAATGGGTGCCCGATGGTAATCTGTACGATTCCGGTTTCCCGTGCTTCAGTGAGCATGCGTGACACCGATGAGCGCGAATAGCCGACCTCTCCGGCAATCTGTGATTGATTGAGTCCCTCGTCATAATACATCTGCGATACACGAATCAGCTCTTCGATATGCTGTCTGGTTTGCATCGACGCAAGCGCGGAATCTTTGAACATATGTGCATATTATCTCCAACACCCATACGAACATGCGCGATAAGCATACGTTTTGAGCCCATCATCAGCCGATACTCCGGTAAACCAGCAGTGTGACGTGCACATATTCTCATTCATATCCCAATGCCATTTCACCCTCAAATTAGTCTATAACCGGCTCAAGGAAGAACCGGGCCCCGCGTTACCGAAGGGCGATCTTCGGGTGATGCGGAAGGAACAGAGGGAGAAAAAATACCATGTCGAAAGTATGGCAATACTTGAAGCAGCATGCGTATGGCGCACTCACCATAGTTACGGTGTTGTTGTGCATTCTGGGCAGCTGCATCGCGAATCTGGCACAGACGGATTTCGGCAACGTCACCAAAGAGAATCTGACCATCGAAACATCATCCGGCCATAGGCTCGGCGTCAACATGCTCAAGCCCAAGACCGCCACCAACGACAAGCCGGCACCCACCATCGTGTTCGCGCATGGCGGCAACGGTCTCAAGGAAAAGTGGGATCTGTACCAGATCGAATGGGCACGTCGAGGCTTCGTCGTGTTCTCCTTCGATCTTTACGGACACGGCGACTCCGAGATTCTGAACAACACCGAATGGCTGGTCAACGGCCGTGGCCTGTATGACACGGTAAAGTACGCGGCCACACTTCCATTCGTGGACAAGGACCAGATCGCCGTATCCGGCCAGTCCCGCGGAGGCAACACCATTCACGAGACGATCCTTCTTGACAACAAGGCCAAGAAGCAGCTGATCAAGGCCGTGCTGTACGTCAGCCGCGACGCCGTCTACAAAGACAACGAAACTCAATCGTTCGGCTATGTGCCAGGCAAGACCACTTCAGCCCAGGCCGCCTCCAAGAATAACGGCGAGTACTTTAATTATTACGGCAATCGCAATGTAGGCATCATCGCCGGTAAATTCGACCAGTACTCCTTCAAGGAGACCGACAAGACGACCGGCAAGATGCTGCCGAATCCGGATTATCTCAAGCACAATAACGCCAAATCGTTCCTGAACTTCGGTATCACGCCTGACTCTTCGACTGCCGACGGCGTCAGTGGCAAGTATTATACGAAGAAGGTCGATGGCAAGGAAGCATTCCGTGTCATCTATCTGGAAAACGGCTTCCACACTTCGCAGCTCTTCCAGTCGTCTTCTACGCAGCTGCCATGGAGTTCATGGTCAAAGCCTTCAATGTGAACACCTCGTTGCAGTCGGGCGACCAGATCTACCAGTGGCGTATGATCGGTAGCACCATCGGTTTCATCGGCATGTTCATGTTCGCCGTGTTCTTCGCTCTGTGGCTCTCCCAGATGCCGCTCTTCAGGGGAACTTCTCGTGGCAATGCATCATGCGTGTCGCGGAATCGCATCCGGGAACCAAGGCTTGGGCATGGGGCTGCCTTATCGTCAACACCCTGTTCGCCACCGTCAGCACGTTGTTCCTGTACTACAACGGCGTCGACACCCATATCGGCACGTTCTTCAGGCAGGGGCAGGCACTGTTTGCAGGCTCCATGCTGGCGATTTCCTCCGTGTTCACCGCCATTGTCACCTACATCTGGTACCGCTGCTTCGCTAAGAAGAATGGTATGAACATCGATGAAATCGATTTGAAGACATCTGCTTTCAGCGTGTTCAAGACCATCATGCTGGCTCTCACCGTCACCGGCGGCACTCTGCTGTTGGTCTGGGGAGCGCAGTACTTCTTCAAGACGAACTTCTCGTTCCTGTACTGGGGCATCATGCCATTCGGCTCCTTCAAGATCGTGGACATGCTTAAGGTACTCCCGATCTTCCTGATTGGCTACGTGATTTCCTCCATCTTCATCAACTGCATGAACTACAACACTTCCTATGGCAAGAACAAGATCGTGAACATCCTGGTACTCGCTCTCGTCACCGCCGCCGTGCCGGCACTGGTGTCCGGCGCAGGCTGGGCCAAGTTCATGCTCACCGGTGTCAATGACCTGTTCGGCGCGGCCTACACCCGCATTCCGGACAGCATGTTCCTCACCGTATTCCTGCTGTTTATTACTCCGCTGACGGCTCGCGGCATCTATTCCAAGACCCGCAATCCGTACCTCGGTGGCATCATCAACGCGATTTTGGCCATGGTAATCACCTGCGTGAATTGCCAGGTCGTTTTCCCGGCCTGATCGCTAGATAGCACGGCATGACAAAGGGTGGTGGCTCATCGACTGAGTCACCACCCTTCTTATTTGCAAGGTACGCTACGCCTTCCAACGACATCAGGCGCGAAGCAGGCATGAAAAACCCGCCCGGATTTTCCGGGCGGGCAGGAAGGCAGGCAGGAAGAAAGGAATTCAGAATAGAGCTACTTGGCGGCCTCCTCGCTCTTGGCCGTCTCCTTGGACTTGCTCTTCGGCATAACCCAGAACTTGAGCAGCGGATAGCTGACGATCACGGCAAGCAAGGTGTTGACCACGGATGCGATCGTGCCTGCGATGCCGGCGTTCATGCCCCATCCCTGGCACAGACCGGTCACGTAGCCCGGCAGCACAAGGTTCACCACCACGATGATCACGGCGAGGATCACATACTTCCAAGCGGCGTCCTTGAAGCTGGAGTCGGACTTGAAGACCCACTTCATCTGCACGAAGAAGTTCACCACCTGCGCAAGCACCTCGGCAAGCAGGAAGGTGAGGAATCCACCCAGACCGTTGCCCTTGGTGTCATAGTTGAAGATCAGGAAGTGGAACGGCTGCGTGAGCCCCAAGCCGGAGATGAAGATGGCGGTGCCGATCCACGTCACCACGAAACGGGTGATGGTGGAGATGTTCGACAGCACATTGAACAGGATGAACTCCCAGATATTCGGATGATCCTTGATCCACTGGCGAATCGGTCCGGCCTTCTTCTCGCCGGCAGCGGTTTCGGCCGGCTTCGCAGCATTGTTGTCAGTCATGGTTCAGCTCCTTTGCGGTGCGCTTGTTGGCGGATTGGTTGCGGAAGAAGCCGGCGATCACGCCGCCCAATCCGCGGAAGGTATGCCCGTTGGCGATGTTCACGATGGCGTCGACCATCGCCGAGTCGACCATGCCTTGGGTCATCTTGCTCATGGCGCGAGGCGGCATGTTCAGGATGAACAGGGTGTTCAGATCCGGCGAGCCGGTCTTCTGGCGGATCTTCGCTTCGCGCTTGGTCAGTGTCTTGGCGACGGTACGCGCCACGAAGCCCTTGGAATCCACCCACGACATGATCGGATCGTTGACGCCGAACGTCGTCGGCTTGCCGTGGGCAAGCACCTCATGGCCGAACAGCACGGCCATTTCGGTGTCGGTCACGTCCTTGACCCGGCCGGTCAGATAGTGGCCGAGCGCGGGATCGGCGGCGCAATCGGCGGTCGTGCAATCGCCGGCCACGGTGTGAGGAATCGCAAGCGGCAAATGCTCCGCATTGTCGCCGACCAGCAGCGTCCATTCGCCGCTTTCCGTCTTCCATGCATTGGCGGCAACATCGAAATGACGGAACGTGTAGCGGTCGAAATCGATATGCACACTCTTGCTTTCATGCGCGGCCAACTCTACCTTGACGAAGCCCTTCAGCTCACGGTCGGGATGGAGCACGCCACCCTGCGGCGCGCGCACATACAACTGGGCCACGGTGGAGCCGGCGACATCGGAATCATTGGTGACGACGAAATCCACACCGGTCGCGGTGGCGGTGATCGCGCTGTACGTGAACGTGGAGTAGCTCAGACCGTAGCCGAACGGGAAACGTACGGGCACGCCCACGGTCTCGTAATAGCGGTAGCCGACGAACGGGCCCTCGCGGTAGATCGCGTCACGCCCAATGGCCGGATACCAGCCGGAGCTTGGGCAATCCTCGTATTGCATCGGCCAGGTTTCGGCCAAATGTCCGGATGGGTTGACTTCGCCGATCAGCGCACGCACGGTGGCGGAAGCGCCGGCCTGACCGGACAATCCTACGTACAGCATGGCCGCAACATCGTCGAACCACGGCAATTCCACCGGGGAACCGGCAACGAGCACGATCACCACCGGTTTGCCGGTCTTCGCCAACGCCGTTACGAGATCGTTCTGCACCTGCGGAATCGCCATGGTGGATCGGTCAAGGCCTTCGGATTCACTGCGTTCGTCGAGGCCAACGACGGCCAGCACCACATCCACGGCGTCCTTCTTGGCGAGCGCGACGGCGTCGTTCAGCAGCACCTCATCCGGCTTGCTTGGCGGTCGTAACCCTGCTCGTAGCCGGCCAATACCAGTCCTTCGGCGTTCTTGACCTCGTCGAGGATGTTTTCCTCCTTGGTGGCGTTCACCTTAGATGAGCCGGAACCCTGATAGCGTGCGGTCGCGGCCATATCTCCGATGACGGCCACGCGAGTGCCCGGCTTGAGCGGCAGCGTGGCGGCGTCGTTCTTCAGCAGTACGCTGGAATGTTCCGCGACCTTCTGGCGATATCATGGTGCGCCTTCGCGATGTCGTCCGACAGCAGATCGTCGCGGCCGACGCCGACGAGCTTGGTCGCCGCCGCGATTTTGGCGACTTCCGCGGCACGCTTGTTGATGTCCGCCTCGGCGAGCGTGCCCGCTTTGACCGCGCCTTCCAGCTCGCGCACGGAGGTGAAACCTGGCGACGGCATTTCCAGCGAGCCGCCGGCTTTGACGGCTGCGACTGCGGAGTTGGAGCCGCCCCAATCGGAGACGACCATGCCGTCGAAGCCCCATTCGTCGCGCAGGATCTCCTGCAGCAGATGCTTGTTTTCGTGGGCGTAGACGCCGTTGACCTCGTTGTAGGAGGTCATGATGCTCATCGGCTTGGCCTCGCGCACGGCGATTTCAAAACCGGTCAGATACAATTCGCGCATGGTACGTTCGTCCACCACGGAGTTGCTGGCCTGGCGGCGCAGCTCCTGACTGTTGACCGCGAAATGCTTCGGGCATGCGGAGACGCCGTTGCTCTGGATGCCGCGAATGAGGCCGGCGGCCATACGGCCGGCGACGATCGGATCTTCCGAATAGTACTCGAAGTTGCGTCCGCACAGCGGGTTGCGTTTGATGTTCATGCCCGGGCCAAGCAGCACGTTCACGTCGAGATCGTGAGCTTCCTTGCCGAGCGCCTCGCCCATCTCTTCGGCGAGCGCCGGATCCAGGTGTTGGCCACGGTGCAGGCGGTCGGGAAGCAGGTGGCCGGCTTGGATGCGCCGATGCCGAGGTGGTCGCCTTCGCCAAGCTGCCTGCGCACGCCGTGTGGACCGTCGCTCATGACGAAGCCGGGAATGTCGCGCGATCGTTGCCGCGCGAATCCCATTCGGATCCGCCGGACAGCATCGCCGCCTTTTCAACGATCGAAAGATCTTCAAGTTCCATGGGTTCTCCCTCGCACTAGGTGTTGCCAAAACCTGCTTTGCCGAGCCTGCCCTGTCCGCTCCGCCCGACTGCGCTGTTTTCTTGCGATTTTCCCGCTGCCGTACCGCGCTGCATCGTGCCGTGCCGCACGCGGGATTTCGCCGCTAGTTTGATTGAACCAGCTTTTGTCGCACCACCACTGCCGTATTACACAACCTGTCGTTTTGCACGCACAATCGGATATCCCCAAACTGATTTCAGAATCAAAGGAACTCACATGGCAGATAGCACTCTGTTTGGAATTGGCATCTGATCGACGACGTCGACCCAGCGTACGATTTTACCGCTCCCCCGCGCTTTCGCATGCGTTCCATACACACCACACGGCGTAGGAAATGAGTGGGCAGATGGTGGCGGAAATAATCACGTCGGTCGGATAGTGCAAGCCGAGCAGTAGTCGCGAACAGGCAACCGCCACGACAAGCGCGACAGCGCCAATGATCGCCCTGCGGAGGAATACCCGTCTTCGGTTTGCACGCCCGTCATCTTCTCCGTCGGGGAAGCATTTGCGCGCGAAATTACGTACGGTAAGAATCATCATGACCGATACGATCACCGCGGCCGCCGTGTGGCCACTCGGAAAACTTGGATCGCCAGGCAACAGACCACTGCCGACGGACGTGACCGGACGAGGACGTTCGACCAGCCATTTGACGCCGGTCACGTACAGTATTGGCGCCGCCGACACGACGACATCGCGGATGACGACGCGCCTGCTGCCGGTAATACGCAAATCGACAGCGGCAAGCGCGGCGACGATTGTGATGCAGCCTACCGTTGAAAATAGGTACGCAAGTACTGCGGAGCAGTCGCGCAACCCTTCTGGCAGCGTCGCTAAAGTCTGCAAAATATTGGTTTCACGCGTTGTTGCGATTGCCGAATTGCGCAGCGCGACGCCAATCATAGGCACAATGCCGCACAATATGGCGGTTGCGATTACCACAGCCGCCGCTCTCGCGATCCTTCTGTTCTTCATATGCATAATTCCAGTTAAACATAGTTCACCGTGCCGTTGCCATGTGTTCACATCCGGGGTATCCCCGAAAATCGACGGATTATCCTTCAGGGGCTTCCCCGACACGCGCGCTGCAGACGGCCGCGCAACGCAAATATGACATACCTGCACGGAAGTACCGCGAACGATGCGAGAATCGAAATTGGCGTTTAAGAAGGAAAGAAGGAAATATGACCGAACCGACAGCACTGACCATACGCCATATGAAAATCGAGGATTATCCGCTGGTATACGGACTGTGGACGCGATGCACAGGTTTCACTATGAGGGATATAGACGATTGCAAGGATGCGATAAAGACGTTTCTCAAACGCAATCCCGACACCTGTTTCGTAGCCGAGGACGATGGCGGAAGGATTATTGGAGCGATTCTTGCCGGTCACGACGGAAGACGGTCGCGCATCTACCACACGGCGGTTGACCCCGACGCGCGCGGTAGGGGCATTGGCTCGATGTTGGTGGGCCGTGTGGTTGAAACGCTTCGTGCGATCGGCCTGCCGAAAGTCGCCGTCGGTGTGCCCGCAGACAACGATGCCGGCAACGATTTCTGGGAGCATCAGGGGTTTGCGGTCCGTGACGATTTGGTCTATCGGGAACTACCTCTCTAATACAAGCCGTCCGACAACGAACCGTCCAATACGCTCGCACTTTGTCTCTATAAGCCCGGTTCCGCACTTGCAGCCCGCAACAAATATGTTCTGTATATCAAACGTGTTCAAAGACCATGCAATGGAATATCAGACGGAGGAAGACCCGTTCGGAGCGCTTAAGAGAGACGAGCTGCTGTGACGAATTGCGATACGGCGATGTGGCCATGGCTGACCTTGTCATCGTTTTCTCTGAAACATCCGGCATCCTCATCTCACACTTTTATGAGCGAGTTTTTGCCCTTCCGTAACATTTCATGAGGGAGAGCCACCCTTCCATGGCCACCTGCGCACCCTATGCACCCCTTAAAAACGGCGCCATTCCGCCATGAAATCACCCCCTTCATCCAAGCATGGCATTGCGCACCCCGTCAAAACATGGCCGTCATCCCTGGTTTCCCGATTTCCGCACTTTTCCGGATACCGAGCGGCACTGTTCCGACCGCGCGACTGCATCAAACGCCGATTCCGACGATTCTACAGATTAACGGTAAAACGTCGCGCGGCGACCCGGCCGCTTGCGGAATGGAGGTCAGGCTTATTCCGCGGCGCCCTTCAACAGCATCGCGCCAATGCCCTCACCTTGGTGACGCAGGTCTATGGCGAGCCTGCCGTCCCCATCCATGGTCACAATGGTCCGCACGGCCGATCCTTCGCCAAACGCCGGCGACATATGAACATATTTTTAGGAAACGACTGTTCAGCGCTTGCCATCCGCTTCATTCAGATACCGATATACAGTGGATTGCCCAACGCCCATCATCACCGCAATTTGACCGACCGTACCATTACCCGTCAAAGGCATGGAGTTTCGGAACGTTGATTACGGGACGGGTTTTGAGACACTTTCCGCCGGAGTGTCGGAGACAACTCCCCAGTCCGGTTTACGCTCCGAAAACGTCCGTTTTCGAAATGGTCCAAGACGCATTCCGATGGTCCTAGTCGGATTCACCAAGTGTTGCATGTTGCATTCGGTACAACATTTAAGAATTCACAGGACCACACTCATCCAACAACGAACCGATTTCGCGACATGGCGACATGACAACAGATAACGCCCAGACACCGCGCGACCGGTCTCATTCCCATCACCCGGCCACGTCAAACCGTCGTCGTTCCACGAAGACAGCCGGACCCGCAACCCTTCGTCGGACTCCACGTCCACCTGGCAAGGAGCCAGCCGGTTCCATAATCCTCATCATCAAGACGCTAGACTGTCTTACAAACCGGAAAATCATACCGTCCGGCGGCAATCGGGAATGGAAAGGCGATGGCAATGACGCGCATCGAAGACGGAATCCAGGATACGGAACCGATCCGGTTCCTCGAACTATTGGGACTCGACGAAGAGGACCTAGCCGGCTATAGCATTCGTCTGAATGGCAGCAACCCGGAATGGGGCAAATGGAGTGATCTTCCGACGCCTACTATTTCTCCTATGATGACCTGATGAAGTGGATTTTCACGAAGAAATGGCCAGATAAGGATAAGGCAACAGCGCAGATTCACACACGTAAAGTCCTCCAGTTCATTCAGCTCAAGCCAGAGAATCCCCACCCCACACAATGGCTGTTCGTCGGAGCCTACGACGTCCTCGACGAGTACACGGAGAACGACGGCAAGATTCTATACCGTTACAATGAGATCCCGGAATACGCCTCGCTAAAGGCCAGGGCGGTAGTGTACTACAAAAGAGATCCGGGTTACACGGGAGTCGTCTTTAACCTGTCCAACAATGAAGAACGACGCCGGGATTTTCTCAAGACGATGACCCTTGAGAAAATCGCTCAATCCCACGTATCCGCGTTACCGTTCTCTGGATACGAGAACGTTCGGTTGACGCACCGGCAGCTCGTGGCGGCCGTGAACAACGAGGAATGGCGGGCGGCCCTCGGCAGCGTCCAGGCGGTCTATCTGCAGACCGATAGACGAACGGGATGGCATTACGTGGGGTCCGCCTACTCACGGAAAGGAGCCTCGCACGGTCTGCTGTCGCGTTGGAAGGAATACGCGTCCGGAGACCACTCCGGGGGAAACAAGCAGCTCAGAAACCTCGGCGCCGGATACATCGAGAAGAACTTCCAGTACTCGATCCTGGAGATCTTCGACATGAACAAGTCACCCAAAGAGATCATCGACCGCGAACACTGGTGGATGGACACCCTCGGATCCGTCCGTAGAAACAACGACGAAGTACCCCACGGATACAATTCCGTCGCCGAACGAGAGAACTCCGACCAACACGAATGATCCTGTGGGTAGCTCCTACCGGCTGAGGCTCGCGGTGCCGGCCGTGACCTCGCCGAGGGTGGGAAGCGGCACGCTCGCCGAAATAGGCGACCGTGTTCTTCGAATCGTCATGTTCGAGGTCCTTCCCGCACCACGGCCCGTATTTATCGCCCGCGGCGCATCCAAGGGATTCCTGTCTAAATTCCGACATATCCGAAATGATTACGGACTGTCAATCTGAAAAAGCAAAGCCCATCCCCTGGTCGAGAAACCTTCGAACGAATACGGATATCCGTTTCCAAGACGCGCAAGGACACGTTCCGCCGGACATCATTTCGGTTCGCTAAGCGTTTTATGTAACGCTGGTGCAAACACTTAAGAATTCGGCCGCCATCCGCGTGGAGATGCATTCCATCCTCCGTCCGGCTTGGAATACGCATCAAGTCATTCCATTGTGGCTAGACATCCAGCGAATCGGGTCAGACCGAGTTCGCGCAGGCGTCCAGCACGCCCCTCCCCGCCGGCCCGCCATAACCCGGCTATTTTCTCGAGTTGAAACGCACTTGGCCGACAGGGCCACTCGGGAAAGGCAAGGAATGACGAAACCGGCGTCGATACAGCAACGTATCAGGAGACGCTTGACACGTTAAGGGAGATGCGACCTTACGGGAACAGCAGTGCTGCGTTTTCGGCGTATGCCAGCCGCGAGCATCGGCCGCCGGACGGACATGTTCTTCCAGATCGAGGGCTATACCCGTTTTCTATTGAATCCGCCAAATCAAACGAAAGGGCGCACGTTTCAAAACGTGCGCCCTTTCATGTAATGGATGGAGAGGAAACGGCTTCTATCTGGCCATGACCCCCGTTCTCGCGATTGATCCCAGCCAGTCCAGGGATGGCTTCGGATGGCGTTCGAAGGTGTCCCTGTCCCAGGAGGCCAGGCCGAACGTCGGGTGAACGAGCCCCATTCGTAGTTGTCGAGCAGGGACCAGTGGAGGTATCCCCTCACGTCGATGCCGTCGTCCATCGCGTCGTGCATGCCGGCTATGGCGCCGAAGGTGTAGTCGATCCTCCGGCGGTCATCGGCAGTGGCGATGCCATTTTCGGTGACGATTATCGGCGTGCGTTTGGCGACGTTCCAAGTATGGCGGATGGCGATGCCCAGCGCCGGCGGGAAGTACTCCCAGCCGGTGAGGGTGCGTTCCGCGTCCTCGGGGATCGGTACGGGGCCATCCTTGCCGATGAAGGTCCTCAGATAGGCCTGCACCCCAATGAAGTCATCCCCGGCCGCGGCCTCGGTGAAGTAGTCCTCGCGCGGGTACTGGTATTCCTCCATCTCCCGTTCGCATCCGGGCATGGCGTGGAACGCCTGGCAGGCGATGGTCCACCCGGACTTGATACGCGGGTTCTCGGACAGTATTTCCCTGGCTTTCCTGTGCGCTTTGACGAGCGTGGCGGAGATGTCCGGATCGGGCGCAGGCAGCGAGGCGGCCACGAAGTCGCTGCCTTCGGTTCCGCCACGGGTCAGCGCGACCATGTTCGGCTCGTTAATGGTGCAGACCCAGGTGACGTCGTGGAGGATCGGCATCACGTACCGCACGTACCGGGCGAAGTAGTCGACGGCATCGGCGTTGAGCCATCCGCCTTGGTGGCGAGCCACAGCGGCAGTGTCATGTGGTTCAGCGTGACCATGGGCTCGACGCCGTTCTCGTGGCACGCGTCGATCATTTGGCGGTAGTGCAGCAGCTGCGCTTTGGAGAAGCAGCCCTCCGCGGGCTCGATGCGGGCCCATTCGATGGAGAAGCGGTACATGCCCAATCCGGCGTCGGCGAGCATTCTGATGTCCTCGCCGTAGCGGTGGTAGCTGTCGGCCGCGTCTCCCGACGGTTCGCTGAGATCCGTGCGTTCGGCATGCTCCCTGGCCCACCAGTCGCTCGCGACGTTGTTCCCTTCGATCTGGTGCGCGGCCGTGGACGCGCCCCAGATGAATTCCGGCGGGAACTCGTATTGTTCTTTCATGACATGTCTTTCTATTTGATGCCCGTTCCGGCGACGCCCTGGATGAAGTAGCGCTGCAGGAATACGAACAGGAGGAGGATCGGGGTGACCACCAGTACCGCTCCGGCGAGCAGGACGCTGTAGTTCGTGGCGTTCTGGCCGGTGGAGTAGAGGGACAGTGCCACGGGCAGCGTGTACTTCTCCTCGGTCTGGGCCGCGACCAACGGCCACAGGAAGTTGTTCCAGGAGGACAGGAACGTGAGGATGGACAGCGTCGCCAACGGCGGCCCGCACTGGGGCAGGACGATCTGGAAGAATATGCGCAGCTCACCGGCGCCGTCGACCCTCGCGGCCTCCATCAGCGCGTCGGGGATTCCGGAGATGAACTGTCTCATCAGGAAGACTCCGATGGGCTGGCACAGGAACGGCAGGATGAGCGCCGCGTAGGAGTTCGCGAGTCCATGTTCGAGATGATCACGAACAGGGGGACGAACGTGGCCACGCTCGGAACCATGAGCGTCACCATGACGGCGCCGAACAAGATGTTCTTGCCGGCGAAGTCCATCTTCGCAGGGCGTATCCGACCATGGAGCAGAGCACCATGTTCCCGAGGACGGTGATCACGGCGACGACCATGCTGTTGGTGAAGTAGGTACCGAAGTTCAGTTCCCCGAACCATTTCGCGAAGTTTGCGAGCGAGGCGTGCTCGGGCAGGAGCTTCGGCGGTTTGGCGAGGATCTCCCTCTGGGTCTTCAACGAGCCCAGCGCCATCCACAGGAACGGGAAGATCCAGAAGACTCCGATCACCGCGAGGACGCAGTAGGAGAGTCCACGCCCCTTGACGAATCGGCGCCAGAGCGACTGCTTGTTGCTTTGCGGCCTCGAGGCCGCGACTGTCGTGGCTGTCATCTCAATCCTCCTTGAGAATGCGGAACTGGAGCACGCTGACCAGCGCGATGATGATGAACAGCACCCAGCTGGCTGCGGAAGCGATTCCGTACTGTCCGAAACCGAACTTCTGGTACACGTAGTACGCGGCGGAGAGCGTCGAGTCGAGCGGCCCTCCCTGGGTCATCACGAAGGATTCCTCGAAGAACTGCAGGTAGGCGACGGAAAGGAGCACGGCTCCCAGCAGCAGCGTGGGCTTGAGCAGCGGAAGCGTGATGCTGCGGAAGGTGCGCCATTTGCCCGCGCCGTCGATGGCCGCGGCCTCCTTCAGCTCCTCGGGGATGGCCTGCAGGCCGGCGAGGAAGATGATCATCAGCGTTCCCATGTTGCGCCAGATGGTCATGACCATCAGCGCGGGCAGTGCGTAGCGGGTGTCGTGCAGCCAGTCCGGTCCGGCAATGCCGAAGACGGCCAAGAGCGAGTTGAGCAGGCCGTCCTTCTGGAGGATGTACCTCCACACGACGGAGACTGCGACCACACTGGCGACGACCGGCGCGTAGAACACCGCCCTGAAGAACGCGTTGAGGTGCTTGGATCCCTTGTTGAGGGCCACCGCGAACGCGAGGGCGATCACCATGGTGATCGGCAGGCCGACGAGCACGAAGATTCCGGTGACGCCCAACGCGTGCAGGAAGCGACGATCGTGGAACAGTGCGATGTACTGGTCCAGTCCGACGAAGTTGACGTTGAACGGGGTGCGGAGGTCCTTGGAGGTGATGTCGGTGAAGGACATCGCCATCGAGGACAGGAGGGGGATCAGCATGAATACGCAGAACACGACCACGAAGGGCAGCGCGAATCCCCATGCGAGAATCGTGCGACGGCGGCGGAGAACGTTGCCCGAGCCCTCCGTCTTCGTCTTTCTTGTTCCGAGGCTCATGGGATCAGTTCCCGGTTCCGATGGAGTCGGCTTCGGACTGCAGGTTCTTCAGCCCTCGTCGACGGTGACCTGTCCCTTGTTCATCTGCTCGAGGATACGATCCGCGGCGGAGGATACCTGGGCCCAGGTGGACAGCGCCGGCGGAGCCATGGTGTTCTTCAGCTGGTCGCCGAATGCCGAAAGCTTGTCGTTGCCGGAGAGCGCGTCATCGTCCCATGCCTTCTGGGAAGCGGCAGATCGGAGGACTTCTTGTACCATTCGGCCTGCACCTCGGGTTTGCTGGCCCACTGGATGAACTTCCACGCGGACTGCTTGTTCTTGGAATCCTTGAACGTCACAAGGTCGCAGCCTCCGACGAAGGACGTGGCGGGACCCGAGGATTCGTCCATCGACGGCAGGACGACGGTGGCGTACTTGGATTCGAATCCGTCGCCGCCCAATTCGTTGATCTGGCTGACGGCGGTCGGCCCCTGCAGCATCATCGGAGTGTCACCGGACACGAAGTTCGCTATGTCGCACCGGAGCTTACGTCGCGTTGACGTTCGCGACGCCGTCCTTGTAGAGACTGGTGGTAAAGTTCAGTCCCTTCTTTATGCCAGTATCTTCGAAAGTCCATTTCGTCTGTTCCTCGTTAGTCAAGGACGCCCCGGCCGAGTAGGAGAACGGCAAAGTTCCGAGGAACGCGTCAGTGCCAGATGAATTGAGGCTCATGCCATATTTGACCCCGTCGACCTTCTGCATGTCCTTGGCCATCCGCTTAAGCTCATTCCAAGTCTTCGGAGCTTTGTTCCAACCAGCCATCCCGGCAATGTCGGTACGGTAGTACAGCACTCTGGTGTCGATGTACCAAGGCACGCCGAGCTGTTTCCCGTCGACCTGGCCGGCAGCCCTAGACCCGTCGGAGAAGTCGGACATGTCGAGGTTGTCAGGCACGGTGGAGAACGAGTTGGAGAAATCGGCCATCCAGGTGGTGCCCATCTGCGCAAGGTCGGGGCCATTGCCCGCGGCGATGGCGGTCTGGAGCTTGTCGTGCGCGGAGGACCACGGAATCGCGGTGACCTTGACCTTGACGTCGGGGTTCTCCTTTTCGAATCCCTTGACGAAATCGCCCAGCAGATCGCCCTCGTTGCCCATGGCCCAGATGGTCAGGTCGCCGGTGGCCTTGCTTGAATCGATGGTCTTGACCGCATCGGAATCGGAATCCGCGTTGTTCGCGGACCGTCCGCACGCGGACATACCGGCAATCATCGCCACACTGGCCATGCCGGCCACGACCGCTTTGAAAAATGGCTTCCTCATTGAAATCTCCTTTGATTCATATCAATCTAACCGCTTAGATTGATATTACAATTTAAGCGCTTAGATTTAAGGAAGTCAAGGCGACACGCCCATATGATTTATGCGCTTAGATTTTTTGATTGCATCCGCAGCTGCCGCGCACAATGAGGCGGACCGGGAGTACTCGTCTTTCAGCCTTCTCCCAAGGCTCCCCGTTCCTGGAAAGCAGCATGCGAGCCGCCTCGCGCCCCATGTCCTCCATGGGCTGGCGGACGGTCGTCAGCTGCGGTTCCATCAGCCGTCCGGCGAGGATTCCGTCGAATCCGGTGACGATGACGTCGTCGGGAACCCGGACACCGGCCTCCTCGAGGAGTCTGATCACGCCGAAGGCGGTCTGGTCCGTGCCGCAGACCAAGGCCTGCGGCAGTCTGCCGGATCCTATCGCCTCGCACAAACCCACCATGTATTCATCGGACGTGGCGAAGGAGTCATCCAACAGCGCGTCGCTGGAATCGAGACCACGTTCCTCGAGGCATTTTTTAAACGCGTCATAGCGCGAGACGACGTCATCAGCGTCGGTACCCCTCGCGCACGCTCCACCATTGACACCACCGACGAATGCCATATCGTTGATATGGTGGACTTCGACAAGATGGTCGACGATCTGCCTCATGCCCGATGCGTTATCGCATTGCAGGTATGCGGCAGGCAGTTTTTCATCGCCCACACCCACCATTACAAGCGGAATGGTCTTCGCCAACATGGAAAGAGGAAGCGTATCGTTATATCCACTTGGCATCAGCGCCAGACCATCAACGCGACCGGCGATATCCGTTACCGATCTGTGATCATCCCTTTCCGAGGCGGCTCCCATAAGTATTCCCTTGCCACTCTTCCAGCATTCGAGTTCGAAACCACGAAGCACCTCATCAACGTATAACGGATATACAAGAACGTTGGGTTCGTCACCGTCCAGAGGCTCGTCGATGGATCTGGGGGAAACATCAGGCCAATCATCCTCAAGGTTGCTTCCCTGAGGTCTTTCCAGCAGCATATCGAACGCGTACATGCCCAACGTGCCCGTCCTGCCTTTGGCAAGGCTACGTGCGTTGCCGCTGGGAACGTAGCCAAGCTCCTCGGCGACCCTGAGGACCTTGGCCTTGGTATCATCCTTCACTTTGTCGGGATGCCTGAAGGCGAAGGAGACCGTCGCGGTAGACACACCCGCCTTCTCTGCAACGTCATACACCGTAACTCTTGCCATAAGACCAGTCTAAGCGCTTTGATGCATGGGACACACACGAGGTCCCAAAACCATAGTTTTTCCGGTCTTCTAACAGGAATCCGCGGCGCCGAAGAGAAAAAACCAGGAGTGGAAAGGATTTCCATGCCCCTGCGGGAGACCTGGGAATCAGATGGAAATCAAGGATGGAAAGACGGGGTCCCCGGAAGCCAAGCCCCACGGGAGTCCCGGAAGGAAGAAGGAAATACGGGAAATAAAAAAGCCCTTCCGGGAACCCGCATGGGGTCAGCCGGAAGAACCGGGAGGAGGAACAAAAGATTCGGGGATAAAAAATGGGGTTCCCGGAGCAGGATGCTCGACGGGAACCCCCAACGTTTGAAGCGGCGGCGTGCTACTCTCCCACACCCTCTCGAGTGCAGTACCATCGCCGCGCCTGGCCTTAGCTACCGGGTTCGGAATGGGACCGGGCGTCTCACCAGGGCTATGACCACCGCAAATCTAAC
>ENA-OQHA01000143-OQHA01000143.1-human-gut-metagenome-genome-assembly--contig:-NODE-143-length-38674-cov-3.792409_pt1 | contig 38674 bp, 49 predicted proteins | sample MGYA00242558_ERZ504707 | MGnify/ENA primary metagenome ERZ504707 (study PRJEB26092, sample SAMD00036197) | human gut metagenome | host: Homo sapiens | study: EMG produced TPA metagenomics assembly of... | reverse complement strand
CGCTGGTGGGCGAGGCGCTGAACATCCCCGCAGACGGATGTGCTGCCTGCCTCCACCGGTGTCATCGGCCAGCCCATGGTCATTGACCCCTTTGCCCGGGGAATCCCGCCGCTGCCGCAAAGCTGGCGGCCACTGCGCAGGGCAGCACCGATGCAGCCACGGCCATTATGACCACCGATACCCACAAAAAGGAGTACGCCATCCAGTTTGAGCTGGGCGGCAAGACCTGCACCGTGGGTGCCATTGGCAAGGGCAGCGGCATGATCGCCCCCAACATGGCCACCATGCTGGCCTTCTACACCACCGATGCCGCCGTTTCCCCCGCTCTGCTGGAAAAGGCCCTCAAGACCGTGGTGCCCGGCACCTACAACCAGATGAGCGTGGATCTGGATACCTCCACCAACGATACCCTGATCATCATGGCTTCCGGTCTGGCCGGAAACCCCGAGATCTGCGAAGAGAACGCCGACTACGATGCTTTTGTGGCGGCCCTGACCGCCATTGCTGAGCACATGTGCGCCGAGCACGCCGGTGACGGCGAGGGTGCCACCCACCTCATCACCTGCGAGGTGACCCACGCCCCCGAACTGAAAACGGCCCGAGCCGTCAGCCGCAGCGTGGTCTGCTCCAACCTGTTCAAGGCCGCTGTCTTTGGCCGCGATGCACTGGGGCCGCATCCTCTGCGCCATCGGCTACACCCCCGGCGATTTCTCCATCGACAAGGTCTGCGTCTGGCTGAGCAGTGCCGCAGGTGAGGTCTATGTCTGCGAGAACGCCGCCTACCACCCCTACAGCGAGGACGAGGCTGCCAAAGTTCTGGCGGAGCATGATATCCTTGTCAAGGTGGATATGGGCACCGGCGATGCCAGCGCCAAGGCATGGGGCTGTGATCTGACTTATGATTATGTGAAGATCAACGGGGATTATAGAACTTAATGGAACTCCTCCAGTCGCCTGCGGCGACAGCCCCCTCACGGAGGGAGCCTGAAAGCCTCCCTCTTTGAGGGAGGTGGCATCGCGTAGCATGACGGAAGGAGTTCGTCTTGGTGAAAAACGAATGCCGGAGCAAGCGTGCTGGCGGCAAGGAGAGTATATGAAAAACGAAGAAATGGCCCTCCTGTTTTCGGAGGCGACCCCTTACATCCAGAAATACCATGGCAAGACCATGGTCATCAAATACGGCGGCAACGCCATGATCAACGAGACGCTGAAAAACGCCGTGATGAACGACCTTGTCACCCTGACCTGCTGGGGTGCGGGTGGTGCTGGTGCACGGCGGCGGCCCGGCCATCAACGAGATGCTGAAAAAGTCGGCGTGGAGAGCCATTTCAACAACGGTCTGCGGGTGACCGATGACGCTACCATGGAGATCGTTCAGCAGGTGCTGGCCGGTAAGGTGAATAAAGACCTTGTGGCAAAGCTGCGCGGCCGCGGCGTGGGCCTGTGCGGCATGGACGGCCAGATGCTCCGCTGCACCGAACTGGACCCTGCTCTGGGCCATGTGGGCGAGATCATTCATGTGGACCCCACCCTGATCTCCACCCTGCTGGACGGCGGCTATATCCCCGTGATCGCAACAGTGGGCATGGACGATCTGGGCCAGGCCTATAATGTCAACGCCGATACCGCCGCCGCACAGATCGCCATTGCCCTCAAGGCCGAGAAGCTGGTTTCCATGACCGATATCGCCGGCCTGCTGCGGGATAAGGACGATGAGACCACCCTCATCCCCGAGGTGGAGGTCAGCGAGATCGAGGGCTTACAAGGCTGCCGGCATCATTGCGGGCGGCATGATCCCCAAGATCGGCGGCATGGCCGATTGCCATCTATCAGGGAGTTCACGAGGCGGTCATCATCGATTGGCCGCGTGCCCCACTCCATCCTGCTGGAGCTGTTCTCCAACCGGGGCTCCGGCACCCGGTTTTACCGCCGCAGCCATCAGGAATAAGGCTTGCTGAAAATTATATCGGGCGATATAATAAAGATGAATAGGCTCCCCCTTTGGGGGAGCTGGCGAGCGAATGCGAGACTGAGAGGGCGAGGACGCTAACCAAGGAGGGTATATCTATGGATTCCGAAAAAGTCATCAAGCGGGACAACGAATATGTCCTGCACACCTATAACCGCAATCCCATTGCTCTGGAAAAGGGCCACGGCCTGTATGCCGAGGGCCCTGAGGGTCAGAAGTATCTGGATTTCACCAGCGGCATCGGCGTGAACAGCCTGGGCTACTGCGACCTGACCTGGGCCGAGGCTGTCTCCGAGCAGGCCCATAAGCTGCAGCACACCTCCAACCTCTATTACACTGCTCCCTGCGGCAAGCTGGCCAAAAAGCTGTGCAAGCGCACCGGCATGAGCAAGGTATTTTTCGGAAATTCCGGTGCCGAGGCCAACGAGGTGCCATCAAGGTGCCCGCAAGTACAGCTTTGATCACTACGGCAAGGGCCGCGATGTTGTGATCACGCTGGTCAACAGCTTCCATGGCCGCACCATTGCCACCCTGACCGCCACCGGTCAGGAGGTGTTCCACAACTACTTTGGCCCCTTCAACGAGGGCTTTGTCTATACCACCGCCGGTGACATCGAGGCTCCGGGACTGGTGGACCGCCATACCTGCGCCATTATGCTGGAGCTGATCCAGGGCGAGGGCGGTGTGATGGCGCTGGACCCTGAGTATGTGCAGGCTGTGCGCGCCTCTGTGATGAAAAGGACCTTGTCTCATCGTGGACGAGGTGCAGACCGGCGTGGGCCGCACCGGCACCTTCCTGTGCTGTGAGCACTACAACCTCAAGCCCGATATCGTCACGCTGGCCAAGGGCCTGGGCGGCGGCCTGCCCATCGGTGCCGTTCTGCTGAACGAAAAGACTGCCGAGGGCATGGGCCCCGGCAGCCATGGTTCCACCTTTGGCGGCAACCCGGTGGTCTGTGCCGGTGCCAACGTGGTGGTGGATCGGATGGATCAGAGCTTTCTGGCCAATGTCAGCGAGCGGGCCGTCCAGCTGCGCGCCGGTCTGGCCAAGCTGCCCATGGTGAAGAACCTTTCCGGCATTGGCCTGATGGTGGGCATCGAGTTCTTTGGCGGCATCCGGGCCGCGGATGTACTGGCCGCCTGCCGCGAAAAGGGTCTGCTGGTGCTCACGGCCAAGAGCCGCCTGCGCCTGCTGCCCCCGCTGACCCTGACCGCCCACGATGTGGAAAAAGCTCTGGGCATCCTGAACGAGGTGCTGACCGAGATGGAGCAGAAGGCTCCAAAGGAGCAGGCATGAAACATCTGCTGAAAATGAGCGACCTCTCCCCCGCTGAGCTCCACCACATCCTGGATGTGGCGGAGGAGCTCAAGGCAGAGCAGAAGGCCGGGACGACCCCGGCGCTGCTCAAGCAGGAGCGTGGCGCTGATGTTCTCCAAAAATTCCACCCGCACCCGCACCAGCTTTGAGGTGGGTATCTACCAGCTGGGCGGTCTGGGCAATTACATGAATGCCGCCACCGAGCTGCAGTCCGGCCGGGGCGAGCCCCTCAAGGATACCGCCCGGGTGCTGGGCCGCTACTACGACTGCGTGGTCTGGCGCACTTACCGCCAGTGCGATCTGGAAGAGTTTGCCGAGCTGGCCGGTGTGCCCGTGATCAACGGCCTGACCGACTACGCCCATCCCTGCCAGGTGCTGGCCGACCTGATGACCATCCGGGAGCGCCGGGGCACGCTGGAAGGCCAGAAGCTCTGCTTCATCGGGGATGGCTGCAGCATGGCAAACAGCCTTATCGTAGGCGGCCTGCTGGCAGGGATGCGTGTGACCTGCGTCTGCCCCGAGGGCTACCGCCCCGCCGCCGATGTGCTGATGTTTGCCCACAAGTATGGCGAAAAGTTTCACCTGCTCACCGACCCCGCCGAGGGTGTGAAGGATGCCGATGTGGTGGTGACCGCCGCATGGAACACGGCCCCCGGCACCCCCGAAAGTGAGCGCCGCCTGCGGGATTTCGCGGGCTTTCAGGTGACTGGCAGGCTGATGGAGGGTGCAAAGCCCGATGCCATGCTCCTCCACTGCCTGCCTGCGCACCGGGGAGAGGAGATCTCCGCCGCTGTCTTTGAAGAACACGCCGACGAGATCTTTGACGAGGCCGAGAACCGTCTCCATGTGCAGAAAGCCGTGCTGGCCATCCTGCTGGCCGGTCTGTAAAAACGAGAAAGCACCCCGGAGCTGCAGGAAACTGCAGCTCGGGTGCTTATGGTTTCTCTCAGGGTCTGCGGCTCAGGCCGCGGCCTCATCAGACCCTGCCAGCGCCCTTGTCCAGGATCTTATTGAACTGGAGGAAGAAGGTGGTGGCGGTCACGGCAGCGGCGATGATGTCACTGACGGGCTCGGCAAGGAACACGCCGAACACGGGGTTCGCGACCACATGGGGCAGGATGAAGATGAGGGGGATGAGCAGGATGAGCTTGCGCAGGCAGGCCAGCAGCAGGCTGACCTTGGCCTGACCCAGCGCCATAAAGCTCTGCTGGCAGGCAATCTGGACACCGGTGGAGAAGATACCCGCCATATAGATGCGCATGGCCCATGTGGTGTAATCGATCAGGGAGCATCCGAGGTGAAGATGCCGGCCACTGCACCGGGAACCAGCATCATCAGCAGCCAGAAGATGGTGGTGTAGCCCAGGCAGAGGGTCAGCTGGAAGCGGAACGCCTGCTTGACGCGGTCCTTCTTGCCTGCACCGAAGTTGAAGCTCATCACCGGCTGACCGCCCTGGCAGATGCCCGAGATGGGCATGGTGCACAGCTGGGAGCGCTGGTGATCACGGTCATGGCACCCACGGCCACGTCACCGCCGTAGCGGGCCAGGCTGGAGCTGAAGCTGATGGACAGCAGGCTCTCGGTGGAGAGCATGACGAAGGTGGAGATGCCCAGTGCCAGCACGGGCATGATGATCTTTCCCTCCAGCTTCATGTCCTCTTTGCGGATCTTGAGGATGGTCTTGGGGCCGGTGAGGAAGCGGATGACCCAGATGGCACCCACTGCCTGGTCAGCACGGTGGCAATGGCAGCGCCTTTACGCCCATGCCCAGCCCAAAGATGAGGATGGGGTCCAGCACGATGTTGATGACCGCACCGATAATGGTGGTCAGCATACTGATCTTGGCAAAGCCCTGCGCGGTGATGAAGGTGTTCATGCCAAGCACGATCAGCACGCAGATCGTGCCCAGAATGTAGATGCGGCTGTAAGCCAGAGCGTAGGGCAGAGTGGTGTCACTGGCACCAAACAGCCGCAGCAGGGTGGGTGCGGCGGCGTAAAAGACGATGGTCAGGATGACCGAGAAGATCAGCAGCATGGTAAAGCTGTTGCTGACGATCTTTTCTGCCTGCTTCTTGTCGCCCTGGCCCATGCGATGGCGGTGCGGGGGGCACCGCCGGAGCCGATGAGCATGGCAAAGGCGTTCAGAAGCATCAGGATGGGGGTAAACAGGCCCACGCCGGTCAGAGCCGCCGCGCCGATCCCCGGGATGTGGCCGATGTAGATGCGGTCCACGATGTTGTACAGCAGGTTGACCACCTGCGCCACAACGGCAGGGATCATCAGCTGAAGCAGGAGCTTTTTCACGTCACCCGTGCCCATATCCTGCTGTTTTTTCTGCGTTTGTGCCATGGAAAGTGTCTCCTTTGATTTGAGCGAGACGGAGAGGGCTGCCCTCAGAACGTCAGGCCGAAGTTCATCTCGTAGTAGTTGCCTGCGGCATCACGGTAGGCGTAAGCTTGCCGTTCTCGTCCTTCATGCTGTCGGGCATGTAGGCATCCTTTGCAAAGCCGGGCACGTCGTTGGGGCTGATGCAGACACCGTCCGCGTTCACAGCCAGCACCTCGTCGCCCTTGGGCAGGGTCAGGGGCAGCTTGCCAACGGGAGCAAAGCGGCCGAACATCACATCCAGCGTTGCGGAGGGGTAGGTGTCAAAGCCGACGGTCAGAGCATCGGAGACCTTCTCCACATTGCCGACCTCCCAGCCAGCGGGCAGTTGATGTTGGAAACGACCTTGCGCCGTGTGCGTGGACCGCAGCAGCGATACCGGCCAGACGGTTTGCACCCACCAGAGTGGTCTCCTTGTGGGTCTCGGTGGTGGGCTTGCCGCTCTCGTCACGTTGCAGACAGTCTTGTCCTCGCAGATGTCCAGCTCCAGGTAGCCCGGGGTGGCGTTGAAGTATGCACCGGACTGGGGGCTGACCATCAGCAGGGCACCTGGGCCTCATCGGGGGTGTCCACCAGAGTGACATTGCCCAGCATCTCGCGCAGGGCCTTGGTGGCGGCCTCACCGGCCTCGGCGCTCTTGCCAAAGGCCTCAGCGTAGACCCTGGTGCCGTCCTTCAGGGGCAGGGTGCCGTCGTTCTTCAGCAGGACAACGGACTCGCGGTGCACGCGGGAAGCTTCCTCCCAGTCGGCCTTGGTGGCAACGACCTCGGCGGCCTTCCTGGGATCGGCGTAGGTGTCCTCGAACATGCCCTGACGGAACAGCTCGGTCAGGGTGCGGCTGACAGCGCGGTTCAGGCTGGCATCGGTCAGCACCAGATCTTCCTTCTTGAAACCGGCGGGCACCGCGTGGGTGTCGTAGTAGTCGTTGGTGCCGCGGGCATAGCTCTCCTCGCCCAGCTCGTTGTCCAGCAGGCCGGAGATCAGGTCCACGCCGCTCTGGGTGACAGCATAGCCGATGCGCTCAGGCTCGTCCAGCATGTCAACGCCCCAGCACATATTGTGAACAATGCCGGTGTCGGAGTTGATGTAGCCCTTGAAGCCCATCTGGCCGCGCAGCAGGCCGTCGATGAACACCTTGTTGTAAGCAAAGCCGTAGGGCTGGAGCTCGATGGGGTTGCCGTTGAAGTCCTCCTGCGGAGCGCTCTTCTCGGCGCTGGGCTTGGAGTAGTAGGGCATGATGGACTCGGCATTGTGGCGGATGGCTGCGCGGAATGCCGGGATGTGGTACTTCTGCAGGGAGCCGGGGGTGGCGTAGATGTTCCACTGGCCTGCTGCATAGTGGGGGTCAAAGCCGTTCTCGCGGGCACCGCCGCCGGGGAAGTGCTTCACGGTCATGGAAACACCCTCGGGGGTAACACCGTTGCTGCCGCCCTGGATGCCGGGGATCAGGTGTCGAAGATCTCCTCGATCAGTGCGGGGTCCTCGCCAAAGGTGCCGAAGGTGCGCTGCCAACGGGGTCGGTGACGCAGTCGGCCATGTACATGTAGCCCTTCTTCAGCCGCAGGCGTTCCACTCGCGGCGGATGGTGTCGGCAAACTTGTCGATGATGTCGATGCGTGCGGTGCCCTTGACGGCAGCAGCAATGCCCAGGGTGCCGGGATAGGTGGCAAACACGCCGGTGGCATCGTTCATGCCGAACACGACCTCGCCGTTCTCGTTGCGGCTGTTGGACATGACCTGCATGGGAACAAAGTGATCACAGGTCTCGGTCAGGTACTGCAGCTGGTTCAGGTAATCTGCCAGATCCTCGGGCGTGGGGCTCTCGCGCAGGATGACGTGGCGGTTGAAGCTCTTCTTGACCATGTCAGAGGTGCTGGGCAGGGACTGGGAGCCGAAGATGCTGTCGGAGACGTTCACGGGTGCCTCGTCCAGCAGGCCGCTCTCGTCCGCCACGGGCTTGTGGCCGTTGGCTGCCAGACGGGGGGAAGGATACTTGGGGCCCATGCGCCAGTCGGAGGTGAAGATCTGGCCGATCTTCTCGCTGGTGGTCAGAACCTTGACATAGGCCTCGGCGCGCTCAGCCGGGGTCAAGCGCCAGTCGTTGACTGCGCTGACGGTGCCGGTGCCGTCGATGTCCTTGAATACAGGCCGTCCTGCTCGATGACCTTGCGCTCCACGGTGCTGATGGTGGGGCCGTTGGGGTTCTGATAGCGCTTTACGCGCTCGGATGCTTTCACTGCCATAGTGTTTTCTCCTTTTCTTTTGAACGCAGCGGCCCATGCCACAGAGCCGCAGATGCTATACCTATTATAATAGCCGCCGCGCGGAACAACTAGAAATTTTTTGGATATTTCCGCACTTTCCTTGTATTCTTTTTTTGCGCGCGGTTGGAATACAAGTCTGTTTTGTGGAATGTGCTGTACTAGTATCTTGCAATCATGTGCAAAATGACGAACGCTGTTTTTTAAAACTGTTGATTTCGCCCAAGGAGAGTAAAATTGTCCTGTTTTACCTCAAAATTTTACTAACAGAAATTTGACGGATAGTTCATAATGTATACATAAAAATCCCCCGGTTCGCGATGTGGCAGCCGCAGCCCACGGGGGACCGAATGAAAGGCCGGAGTGAGTGGCAGCACACCGGCCGCAGAATTGAAAGGAGAGCTTCTCTATGGCAAAGGTCAAACAGCCGCTTGAAGAAAACGGCATCCACAGAGCGAAAATGTGGGAGATCATGATGTACGCTCTGAACAACACCTCCACCAACACCTACATGCTGGTGGTCGGTTACATCAGCTACTTCCTGATCGGTATCGTCGGTCTGGCATCCGTGCTGGCCGGTTCCATTGTTACCATCATGCGTGTCTGGGACGGTGTCACCGACCCGTTCGTTGGTATGATGGTCGATAAGACCAACGGCAAGTTCGGCAAAAACCGTCCGTTCATTGTCATCGGTCAGATCATCATGTTCGCCACCACCTTCGTGATGTTCAACTTCATCCCCAAGATGGGCACTGGTGTCCGCTTTATTGCGTTCATCATCATCTACATGATCTACATCATTGGCTACACCTGCCAGTGCGTTGTCACCAAGTCTGCTCAGACCTGCCTGACCAACGATCCCAAGCAGCGCCCCATCTTCGCAATGTGCGATACTGTGTATAACATTGTTCTGATGAACATCATGTTCCCCATCATTGTCACCGATGTCCTGGTGCCCAAGTTCACCCTGACTGCCGAGCCAACGCTGCCGAGATCGCTTCTCTGGTGGCACAGAACCCTGCTCTGGCAGCATCGTGGAGAAGTCCGGCGGCAGCCTGTCCGCTTTCTACAACCCCGGCCTGTTCACCACCATGCAGCTGATGTTCGGCGGCCTGTCCGCTGTCTTTGCAGTCTGCGCCATCATCGCCCTGTGGCGTAAGGACAATCCGAAGTACTTCGGTCTGGGCACCACCCAGAAGGTCGGCATCAAGGATTACGTTGACACCCTGGCTCACAACCGTGCCATCCAGATGCTGGTGGTCTCCGCATCTACCGATAAGCTGTTCATGTCCACCAAGAGCAACGCTACCGTTATGATCTGCCTGTTCGGCATCATCTTCGGCAACTATGCCGCATACTCCAGCTACTCTCAGATCACCTCTATCCCCATCTGCCTGATTTCTCTGCTGCTGATGAACAAGATCGCTCGTCAGATGGGCCAGAAGGCATCCATGCTGGTGGGTACCTGGGGCGGCATCATCGGCTCCATCGCCATCACCCTGTTCCTGTTCTTCTTCAACCCCAAGGGCGATGCTTCCAAGTTCTCTCTGCCCGCATTCCGCCTGATCCGTCCTGACACCTGGGGCACCCTGTTCACCGGCTGGACCACCACCGCTTTGATCTTCGTGCTGCTGGTCATCGCATGGTCCGGCGTGCAGGCACTGTCCTCCTCCATCGTTATCACCATGACCGCTGACTGCGCTGACTACGAGGTCTACCGTACCGGTAAGTACGTTCCCGGCCTGATGGGCACCCTGTTCAGCTTCGTGGATAAGCTGGTCTCCTCTTTGGCTGCTACCGTTGTGGCTCTGTTCTACTCCATGGTCGGCTTCAAGGACGCTCTGCCCGACACCATGACTCCGTACTCTGACGGCATCTTCTGGGCAACCATCGGCTGCTTCGTCCTGCTGCCCATCGTTGGCTGGCTGTGCAACGTTGTTGCCATGCACTTCTATCCCCTGACCAAGGAGAAGATGGAAGAGATCCAGGCTGAGATCGGCCGCATCAAGGCTGAGGCTGCTGCAAAGCAGGCTTAATGCCAACCATCTCCCTGCGGAAATTTTGAATCCGGGACAGCGCCGCTGTCCTGCATCGTAACCGGAAATGTCCTGCGGCGAGCCATCCTCTGCCGCGGGACTTTCTGATACCCTGAGACCCGGAAGGAATACCACTATGGCAGAAGAAAACAAGCTGAACCAGACCCCTGAGATCACCCCGGCCCCCTCCGCTGAGGCCCCGGAAAAGGCCCCCACCACCGGCGAGCTGCTGGGCGATGTGGAGCACTACGACGAGGAAAAGGACGATTGGAGCACCGGCTATTACGGCACCGGCAGCCGCCAGCAGGTAACGGACGATGTGTTCCACAAGCTGGAGACCGGCGAAGAGTTCACACGGGATGACTTTATCAAGGCGGAGCTGGCGCTGCAGGATGCCAAGCTGGAAGCCGGCATCGATCTTGAAAAGGAGAAGAGCCCGGGCCTCATTGGTAAGTATCACGATTGGAAAAAGAACCGCGTAAGGCACAAGGTGAACAAAAAGAAGTACCTTCTGCTCTGCCTGTTTCTGGGCTGGTGCGGCGGCCACCGCTACTATGAAAAGCGGTATGCGCTGGCGGCCTTCTACACCCTGTTCTTCTGGAGCGTGGTGCCCTTCTTCCTCTGCGTGACCGACCTTCTCATTGCACTGCCCATGCAGGCTGATGAGAACGGCGACATCCTGATCTGACATCTTCCTCTATTCATTCATTTACCTCCTAGCGCCAGAAAGGGCCTGCGGCATTTGCCGTGGGCCTTTTCTGCGTTTGCAGGCCCGTTCTCCGGCGCAGAACATAGTGGCAGCTAACTGGCGTTGTGCTATACTAGTATATCAATTGATTGTGCAATAAGCACAATAGAATTTTTCACATTCGTGAAACTTTTCCCATAATCGTAAAATTGACCTGTTTTACCTTAAAATATTACTAACGGATATGTAAAAAAAACGTTCATAATATAGACATAAAGCTTCGGAAGGTTGGTACGCAGTGGCAGCTGTAAGCCCCATGGAGAAAACGGAGAATGTTCCTGTGTGAACAAAGGAGAGAATGAAATGGCAAAAATCAGAAGCCTGCCGGATAAGTTCTATGATAAGGACTATGAGCACAACGGCATCCACCGCGTTCCCCTGTGGCGTATCGCAGGCTACGCGCTGAACAACACCGCAACCAACGTTTATCTGATGATGATGAACTACGCTACCTACTACCTGATGGGCTGGGTCGGCGTTGGCATGATGGTCGCTTCCTCCCTGACCATGATGATGCGTATGTGGGACGGTGTTACCGACCCGTTCATCGGCTTCATGGTCGATAAGACCAACGGCAAGTTCGGCAAGAACCGTCCGTTCATCGTGATCGGTCAGATCATCCTGTGCGTCACCAGCTGGGTCGCATTCCATGTGACCCACAAGCTGCCTCAGGCCGCCCGCTTCCCCTTCTACGTGGTCGTCCTGATGGTCTACTACCTGGGCTACACCTGCCAGTGTGTCGTTACCAAGTCCGCTCAGTCCTGTGTGACCAACGACCCCAAGCAGCGCCCCATGTTCGCTTCCTTCGACGGTGTGTATAACACTTTGGTGTTCGCTATCCTGGGTATTATCATTCCCCGTATCGCCAACAGCTACAACGATGTGGGCGGTTACGCATCTCTGGAGTTCTTTGACACCCTGTGGAAGATGACCGCCATCATGTCTGCGATCTTCACCACCATCGCTGTGATCTCCATCGCTCCCAAGGATCGTTCCGAGTTCTTCGGCACCGGCAAACCTGTCAAGGTCGGCCTGAAGGATTACTGGGATACCCTGAAGAACAACCGCGCCATCCAGATGCTGGTTCTGTCCGCATCTACCGATAAGCTGGGTTCTTCTGCAAAGTCCAGCGCCGTCATGGTCGCCATGTTCGCCTGCATCGCCGGTTCCAACCTGCTGCAGAGTAATGTTACCGGTCTGGTGACCATCCCCAGCACCATCGTGTGCTTCCTGTTCATCAGCTTCTTTGCTACCCGTTTGGGTCAGCGCAAGGCCATGCTGATCGGTTCTGTGGGCGGTCTGATCACCAATGGTATCCTGGCAGCTCTGTGGCTGTTCGGTGATCCCACCACCATGACCTCCAACCCCGAGACTGGTGCTCTGAACTGGGGCTACTTCCTGATCATCTATCTGGTCTTTACCATCATCACTGCTGGTTTCCAGGGTATCTCCGGCAACATCGTTATCCCCATGACCGCTGACTGCGCTGACTACGAAGTCTACCGTACCGGCAAGTACGTCCCCGGCCTGATGGGCACCCTGTTCAGCTTCGTGGATAAGATGGTCTCCTCTTTCGCTCCCATGGTCGCCGGTATCATGTTCAGCATGTGCGGCTTCACCGATCACAACCCCGTTATGGGTGACCCTGTTACCCCGGGCCTGCGTATGGGCGTTGTCTTCTGCGCTTACGGCATGATCATGCTGGGTCTGGTCTGCAACCTGATCGCTATGAAGTTCTACCCCCTGACCAAGGAGAAGATGGCTGAGATCCAGGATGAGGTCGCTCAGATCAAGATGAAGACCATGGCTGAGAACGCCTAATTGGTACTTGCAATTTTCTGCGGAAACCTGTAAAATCAAATAGGAAAACCGCTCGCCCTTGCGGCGGGCGGTTTTCTGCTTTTGGAACAAAATTCAGACAAGAGGTACATCGTAAATGGAAGAAAAGACACAGTGGGTAAAGGACCCGGATCATGGGATCATCTGGAACACCATCGACCACCTGTTATACTGGAAAGAACACCGTGAAAAGCACTGTGTCAGCCGCAAGAAATATATGCGCCTGTGCATTCTGGGTGCGTTTGGTGCCCACCAGTTCTATGCCAAGCGCCCGGTGCTGGGCCTGCTGTATCTGGCAACCTTCTGGAGTGGTTTCTCTGCCGCTATGACCATCGTGGACTTCATCATTGCCGTGCCCATGAAACCGGACGAGGACGGCAACATCTGGCTGTAAAAAGCCCTCTGGCGGCCTGCTGGGCCGGAAAGGAAAACACCCTATGGATAATGTCATGCAGTTTCTGTTCAACACCAACCACGAGCAGCCCAGCATCCCGGTCTGGATCCTGCTGATCGTGATCGCGGTCGTGATTCCCAATTACGCCAGATATCGGATGGAGCAGAAGCACTCCAATGATTCTGTTCCCACCCAGAACCCTGCCCGCTCTGCCCTGCGCAAGAAGAAGCGCAGCAAAAAGCGCTGAGCCACAGGCTGGGGCAGCATGGTAAAGACGCTTTGATATTTCATGATTTCCCATAACCGAAAGGGCCCTGCAAATGCCGCAGGGCCCTTTTGGTTTGCAAGAGAGTGTGGGAGATGAGAAAATAGATTGACGGCTGATAGCAAATGTGCTATCATAAGGCTGAGGGATAAGCCGCACATAGAAGAGGAACATGAATGTATACAGTCGAATTTTACGAGAACGACAGAGGCGTTTCCGAACTGTGGGACTTTTTGGAAGAGCTGCGGATAAAAAGCGCATCCAATAAGGATGCGCGAATACAGTATAAACAGATCGTGTTGTATATCCAGCTGCTGCAGGACAACGGAACACGGCTTTCCGAGAATGTGACGAAGCATCTGATGGATGGCATCTGGGAGCTGCGTCCGGGAAATAACCGGGTATTCTACTTCTGTTGGCGGGGTGACCGGTTTGTGCTGCTGCACCAGTTTCGGAAGAAATCGCAAAAACGCCGCGGCGTGAAATTGAACGAGCAAAAGCAGAACGTGATGATTGGCTTGCAAGAAAGGGTGAGTGAATATGAGGACCTGGAACGATTATAAGGAGCATGTGGCAGCTGCTGACCCGGAAATTGCAAAGGATATCCGGGAAGCGGAAGCAATGTCTGCAATCGTGAAAGCAATGGTAGAGCAGCGCAATGCGATGGGATTGAGCCAGCGGGAGCTGGCAGCGAGGTGCGGCATTCCGCAATCCTCGGTGGCACGGATCGAATCCTTTAAGACGATGCCCAATCTGGATACCCTGCTGAAGATCTTCCAGCAGCTGGGCTTGAAATTGACCATCTCGGCGGCCTGATTCATCTTGCCATTTGCCGCATACAAAAACCGCCCCGGCGGCTGCTTTGTGCAGTGCCGGGGCGGTTCGTTCGTTTTTGGTGTTCAGATGCAGGAAGTACTTACTTCTTGATCTTGATCAGCTGTGCGTTCAGGCTCTCGATAAAGCCATCGGGCATGTTGATCATCTTAGCCATAGTCTCAGGGGTCATGCGCTTCATCATATCCCACATGCCAACGCCGGGCTTGATGTCAAAGTTGGTGGCCAGCTTGACAGCCCTGGTGGCGAGAGCCAGAGCCTCTTCGTTCTTGGAGAGATCCTCCATGCTGTCCTTGATGCTGTAATAGCCTCGGGGAACTCCATCGGAGCCTTCAGATCCAGCTGCCGACCTGCTTGAACCAGTTGGCAACGCCCTCCTGACGCTCGTTGAACTCAGGCAGGGTGTAGTAATCGGGCTCCTTCTCGACCTTTTCCAGCGTGATGGAATCCTTCACGTCACCGGCAACGGCCAGGATGGTGTTGAAGCCCTCTTCCAGAGCAACATTGAACTTGAACACGCGGTGTGCAGTCTGCTGGCCGACTTCCTTGCCGTTGACGTACAGCACAACGGTGTCCTGGTTGGAGTAGACCTTGATCTCGGTGGTCTCGCCTGCGCGCTGTGCATGGCGGCGGCCGGCGATGTGGATCATGGGCAGCTTGGACCAGTATGCCTGGTAGACAAAGTAGCTGTCCTTCTTGGTCTTGCGGTCAATGGTCATCAGGCCCTTGTTGTTGCGGCCTGCAACGCCGCCCTCGTGGCGGGCAGCACAGCCAAAGTCGAACATGTTCCAGCAGTGGGTAGCCCACACCCAGGGACGATCCTCGAACACCTGAGCCAGATGCTCGTGGTACAGTGCCTGATACTCCTCGGTGTAGTCCTTGCACTGGGGATCGTTGCTGTGCCAGTTGATGATGCCCTCGGTGCCGTACTCGGAGATGCCGATGCAGATGTCGGGGTGCTCGGCGTGGAACTTGTCCAGCAGGGGCCGTTCTGCTCCATCTTGCCGCCGTACCAGCCGAAGTAGTGGTTGTAGCTCTCTACATCGGTAATGTGATGCATGGGGCCGTCAACAGGGGTGTTGGAGACGTGGGCAATGGTGGTGAGACGGGTGGGATCCAGCTCACGCACCAGCTTCTGCAGGTCGTGGTGGTTGTCCACCAGCTCCTGGCAGATGCCGCCGATCAGGATCTCGTTGGACAGGCCCCAGAACATGATGGAGGGGTGGTTGTAGTTCTGGATGATCAGTTCGGTCATCTGGTGACGGCAGTTCTGGTGAGCGGAGGGGTCCTTCTTAAAGACGCTGATGAAGGGGATCTCAGCCCAGACGGCGAAGCCCAGCTCGTCACATGCATCGTAGAAGTCCTGGCTGTGCTGATAGTGGGCCAGACGGATGGTGTTGGCACCCAGCTCCTTGATGAGCAGGGCATCCTCATAGTGATCCTCAGCGGTCAGGGCGTTGCCCTTGTACAGACGATCCTGATGGCGAGCCACGCCGCGCAGCGGGGTGGGCACGCCGTTGATGGAAAAGCCGTCGTTCGGGGTCACAGTATAGCTGCGGACACCCACGTTGGCGTAGATCTCATCAAAGGTCTCGTTGTTCTTCTGCAGGCGGGCGGTCACGGTGTACAGGTTGGGCTCGTCCATGCTCCACAGCTGGGCATCGGGAACGTACAGGGTGACCTTGGTGCTGTCGCAGGGGCGCACGCCGGAAGCAACTTCGTTGCCGTAGCAGTCCTCGATGCTGTACATCACGGTATAGGCCTCTTCGCCGTTGGTGACCCAGCTCTCGATCTCAAAGGTGGCACCGCCGTCCTCGGTGGGCTTGGGGGTGACCTTGATGCCGGGGCCGCCGAAGTAGTCCAGGTCAAAGTGGGTGCCGGGCACGCTGATCAGGTTCACGCCGCGGTACAGGCCGCCGTAGAAGGTGAAGTCGGCGGAAGCGGGGTACATGGAGGGGGTGTCCTCGTTGGAGACCTCGATGGTCAGCTCGTTGTCGCCCTCGTGGCACAGGTCGGTGACATCGGCACGGAAGATGGAGAAGCCACCCTCGTGGGTGTTGCCACCTGGCCGTTGACCTTCACGGTTGCGGCCAGAGCAGCTGCCAGCACCTCAACGTAGGTGCGGCCGCCAGCCAGAGGCTGCTTGGGCTGGGTAAAGGTGCGGGTGTAGACACCGGTGGTGCGCAGATAGCTGCCGTTGCCGTCCATGCCGTCCACAGCGTTCCAGGTGTGGGGCAGGGTGACCTGCTCGGTGGGACGCTCGCCCTTGGGGAAGGACAGGGTCCAGTTTTCGTTCAAGGAAATGATCTCTCTCATCGATACTGCTCCTTCTGGTTTTCTTCTTTGTTTCGGCGGCCTGTATGGCAGAAGAAATGCCGGAAACAGGCCGGTTGTTGATTTCAGTATAGCACATCAGAGGAGGTAGGGTTTGTACAATCTTTTGGCAAAATAGTAATATTTTGTGAAAATCCAGACGATGATTCCACGATTTTACAATCTGGCCCTTAGAAACGACAGCACAGCATGAAAAGGCTCCCCGAAGCAGAGACGAAAAAGAGGGTGTCCGTCCCCGCAGAGGGAGGCAGCGGCTTCCGCTCATCCCTGACCAGAGGGCCTCTTTGGCGCTGTGGGTCCCTCCGGCAGAAAGTGTTGACGGAACGGCGGCTTTTTGCTATAATTATAAAGCTATGAATATGGAGATGTATCGAAGTGGTCGTAACGAGAACGACTCGAAATCCGGGTGGATGCTTCGCCGGATGTCTCCATATCACACGAGGGAACGTCAATTTTGATGTCCTGACAGGCTTCAAAGCCTGTCTGAACGATGCGTTTTCTAACAATATTCTAACAGCAACTGTTCCAAGTTTCAAGGCCGATTTGCGATATACAAATCGTAAATTTGCCATGAAAATATACTTGGAGATGTATCGAAGCGGTCGTAACGAGAACGACTCGAAATCGTTTTGTCCTTAATCGGGCACGTGGGTTCGAATCCCACCATCTCCGCCAGAAGTCGCAGATTCAAACGAACCTGCGACTTTTTCTTTCGCATCAAGCAAAGAAAGACCGCTTTTTCCTCATCACAGTATGCTTTATACATGAACGATAAATCCATAATTATTTGGGGAGTTTGGATTCTCCCAAAAGGTTCGCAATGACCCCAGCAGACCCCTGTTTGCTTTTGTAATCGAGATGTGCGTAGATGTCAGCGGTGGTAGAAAAGGTGCTGTGCCCCAGCCATTCCTGAACCTGCTTCATGGATACGCCGTTCATCACCATCAGGCTGGCGCAGCTGTGGCGCAGATCGTGGAAACGGATGTGCTTCAGCCGTACTTGGTCAGCAGCCAGTCGAAGTGCTCCGTCACGAAGTTCGGGCGGATCAGCTTGCCTTCCTGATCGGTGCAGACGAAATCCAGATACTCGGTGCTGTAACTCTTCTTGAACAGCTTACGGTAAAGCTGCTGTTTTTCCTTCTGCTTCAGAAGTTCTTCTTCCACAGCCGGGATCAGCGGCAGAGTACGGCAGCTGGTCTTGTTCTTCATCACATCGCTGACCACAGGAACGTACTTGCCGTTCACCAACTGTTCCGTTACCTTGTGATTGATGGTGATGGACTTGCGCTCAAAGTCGATAGAGACCACTTCAACCCCAGTACCTCGCTGCGGCGCAGACCGTAGTAGGCTGTAATGAGGATGCACAGGTGCAGGGGGTCATCCTGCGATACTCCCAGCAGCTGCTGGACTTCATCCTTGGAGTAGAAGTTGGGCCGGAAGCTGTTCTTCTTCGGGCGGTCAACTTTCAGCATCGGGTTGGTTTCCAGATAGTCCTTGCGGACGGCATCCTTGAATGCTTTACCGAAGATGGCGTGGTAGTGAATGACCGTGTTAGTGGTGTAGCCTCCAGCAAGATCTTCTCTTGAAACTCATCCAGCACCTGCGGCGTGACCTCGCGCAGCTTCAAGCCCAGCGGCTCAAAATACTGCGTGATGCGCCCGGTGATCATCCGATTGTAGCTGATAAAGGTTGCAGGCTGGATGGATGCTTTATGGACTTGCACCCACTCGTTGAGGTAGTCCAGAAACAACATCTCCGACTTGTTGACGGGCTGGAGGGGCAGCGGCAGGGGCTTGGCGGTTTTAGCATCTACTTTTTCGTAGCTCCGCCCCGCCCTGTGGGCAGCTCCCCGGTCTTATCATAGTGGAGCAATACTTCCCGGAGCATGGATTCTGCCTTGCGCTTGTTGCCCCGGACGGTCAAACCTGTGGAGATCCACTTGATCTTCCGCTTGCCGTTGGCATCATAAAGATTGATCACGAAATAGAAACGTCCATTTTTCTCTTGGACAGACCCTGTAGTTTTCATCATAAACCTCCTTTGGGTCAACAGGCGTGCTGTCCGTTGCTGCACCCACAGCATACCACATCCAGCGGCGGATTTCCAGCCGGGAAGGTGCTCTGCCCGGTGAGCAGGAACTCGATCACACTCAGCTTCGGGATACGATAGGTGCGGCCGATTTTAAGCGCAAATAGGCGGCGGGAACGGATCAGTTCCCCAACTGTATGGCGGTTCAGACCGAGCATCTCCGCAGCCTGCTGAAGGCTGACGGCATCGGGGTAACCGGGAAACATCTGGGAATAGGCATTGTTAAACTTCATAGGCACTCCTTCAGCATAAGTAGTCTAAGGTCAAAAGTGTGTGCCACCTGCGGTTATATTCTTTGCAGCAAGGCTGCGGTCAGGCGGCAATGTAAAGAGAGCTGGCAGCAATTCCAGCTCTCGCATCGCAGATGGGCTTGCAGCCATCTGCGTCAATATGATATGGGTCTCCCATATTCGCCCTCGGCACCCTAGGAGTGGGGAATCGTCCGGCAGCGGATTCACACCGCACCATTGGCGTTTCAGCCACCCCGTCTTCGTCATGACCGGGCTGCGAATTACAGAAGTACCTTTTGTGAAGTACCGGACGATTGAGCTATTCTGTTTTCAAAGAACGGAGTTATATAGAAAATCCTCGGAATTTAAGGCTTCCGAAAAATTGTCCCTCTAATTGGTAGCCGACGAAAAAGGCCAAAATATAACCTGAAAAAGAAATTTGTTGAAAAGTTCTTGGAAAATATAGCCGAAGTGGCCTCTTGGTTAAAATAACGTCGGTCTACGGGGCGACCGATGGAGGGCGGAACTTGGCAACAATGGCAGTGCCTGAAGTTGAAAGTGGTCTTGAAAAAAGATGCCTCTATATACGAACCTTTGAAATAGGTCATTCCATAGCATCCAAGGCGATTCTGTAACCGAATTGTAATAAGCGGACAAAAGTGAACTCCTAAAAGAAGCCTTCATAATGTCAAAAAGTGTGTTACCTGCGGATAGGTGGCAATGTAAAGAGAACTGGCAGCAATTCCAGCTCTCGCATCGCAGATAGGGTTATAATCCCGTCTGCGTCAATATGATATGGGTCTCCCATATTCGCCCTCGGCACCCTAGGAGTGGGGAATCGTCCGGCGGCGGATTCACACCGCACCATTGGCATTTCAGCCACCCCGTCTTCGTTATGACCGGGCTGCGAATTACAGAAGTACCTTTTGTGAAGTACCGGACGATTGAACTATTCTGTTTTCAAGGAGCCGCTTTTTATAGAAAATCTTCGGAATTTAGGGCTTCTGAAAAATCATCCCTCTAATTGGTAGCCGACGAAAAAGGCCATTCTGCACCCACAATTTATAACCTGTAACCAAGATGTAATCTCTCGAATCGATATTCGCCAAAAAAGAAGCCTTCATATACGAACCCAGTTGAAAGGCCAAAATACAACCACATCTTCGAAAGTTAACAAAAAAGTCACAATTGGCACTTGTGAAAAAAGAAGGCTGGATTTCTCCAGCCTTCAAAAAGTATATATCAATAATTTTTGCTCAGAATCTTCTCAAGCGTATCCGCAAACTTGGCATCCTGCTCCTTCGTCCGCTTTGGGCTCCCCTTGGGGTGCTTTCCGGCACGGAGGAGCTTTTTGTTTTCATAACGCCGCAACATGAGAGCGTCTATGTTGTCGGCGGTGTATTCCAAACCGTTTTGATTCAGCACCCGGGCGCGCTTGGCAAGGCACATACTCGCCAGCCCGTAGTCCTGTGTTACGACAATATCACCCGGTTTTACCCGGTTGACGAGGCAAAGTCCACGCTGTCTGCTCCTTTATCGAACACCAGCGTCTGCGCACCTTCTCGCTCGATTTGGTGGGAGGTGTCGCACAGGATGATGACCGGAACGACAAACTGCTTTGCAATCTGCAACGTCAGATCGACGACCGGGCAGCCGTCTGCATCGATCAAAATATTCATCGGCTTTCCTCCATCACCCACCGAAATGCTCTTGCGGTACGCAAATCGGTGTCTTTGAAATGCCCGCCGCTGTTCCATTCAAGGGTGCAGTCTGCACCGCGCGCTATAAGCTGACTGTGCAGAGTGCGGATATTATCCCCCACCACAGCCATGACGGTGTTTTTCGTGCGTTCTTCCTTGTCACCAAGACTCAGATAAACGCGTTGCGTTTGCATCGGGTACTGCTGTTCAAATTCCATCCAGCCCGGGAACCACACCGAGGGGGAGGCGGCAGCGATACCATAGAACAAATTTGTCTGGGTGGAGGCCCACAGAGCAAACAATCCCGCCAGCGAATAGCCACCCAGAATGATTTTGACGTTTTCCGGGAGATCAAACTGTTGTTTCAGTGACGGAATGACCTGCTCTGTCAGGAAGCGCAATGTCTTCCCGGCCTTACCGCCAAACCCATGCTTCCCCCACACGGCAGGAGACTTCCACGGAGAAAGTGCATCGTTCCAGCTTTCCACGGGCACGGCCGCAAACAGATACTTTCGGTTGCTTTGTGCAATAGCCGCCACTTCATGGTTCATGCTCTGCAACTCATGTTCGCCTGTCATTTGGAGCAGCAGGTATTCCGCATGGGCTTCGCCGTAAATGCGGCAGGGTCTATCTCCGATTTGAACTTGCTTTGCGGTCACGGCAACTGCCTCCTGAAAAATTTTTGATGAGTCCAGTATAACAGCTGCGAGCGGAATTGACAATTCAGATGGATGCAATAGCTTCTGCAAGCAGTGCTTCGTGGTACCATTCTGGTACGCCGAAGCTCTCTTGCAAGCAATGGCTTTGTATATACAAAGCCCCTTGCCTTGCAAGAGCTTGTTGGGCACAGCCCAAACCTGTTGTTCTGCATCGTGCCGATGCAGGCTTCGCGTTTCTGCAAAACGCTCTTTCAGCACTCTGTAAGAGTGCACAGCCATCACGGTTCCGTGATGTTCACAGGGATTGGGACTGCATCCCAACAAGCAGAATACGCACGGCAAATTTGCAATGCCATGCGTGTTTGAGCCTTTGTATATACAGAGGCACTGCTTGCAGATGCTAGAACAATCAACAAATGCAAACTGGATTTTTTGTGAAAAGATACAGGAAAGACAATAAGATTGGTGTTTTGAGTCAAAACGCATTGCCTGCGAACGCGGCAGAGAGTATACTTTGATATAATAAATCATAAGTTGTCGAAGCACTACTTGTCCTTAGCAGAAAGAAGATGAGGAATCATGGCAAAACTGAAAGCGAACAAACCGACTGCGGATGTCCTGATGAATTCCATGCGTGCGATGGGATATTCCTTTGAGGCAGCGATTGCGGATATTGTGGACAACAGTGTCAGTGCACAGGCCCGGAACATTGTGCTGCGATTTCCGATAGACCCGTCCGACTGCTGCGTTGCTGTCTGCGATGATGGTATCGGAATGAATAAGAAAGAACTGCTGGATGCTATGAAATATGGCAGCCAGCTGAAATCCGCCAATCGTTCTGAGGATGATCTTGGAAGATTCGGGCTCGGAATGAAAGCAGCTTCTCTGTCTCAGTGCCGCCGGTTGACTGTTGCGAGCAAAAAGGACGGTAAACTTTCGGCCTATATATGGGATCTGGACATCATTGAGGAAAAGAAAGATTGGTATATGGTTGACTGCTCAAAGGAGCAGATTGCGGAAATCCGATACGTTGACTTCCTGAGCGACAAAGAAAGCGGAACGATTGTTCTTTGGGAGAATTTTGATCTTATTGAGAAGTCGAGTGGAAATGTTTACGCAGAACTCGGAAAACACCAGAACGCAACAGCAGAGTATCTGTCCTTGATTTTCCACCGGTATCTGAATGGTGAGGGCCGGAATCCACTGACGATCATGGTAAACAATTATAAACTGACAGGATTGGACCCTTTCCTTGAAAATCACAGAAAAACGAATGTCCGCAGAAAAATTGAAATTCCAATCAAGGATTCTGAAGGAAAGGAACAGATTGTAAGCGTTCAGCCATTTGTTCTGCCCTTCCAGAAAGACCTGAGTGCAGAAGATAAGAGATTGTCTGGTGGGATTGAAAATTATCGGGCAAAGCAGGGATTTTATATTTATCGGAACAAACGGTTGATAATCTGGGGAACATGGTTTGGCAGACATCGGGATGAACTGACAAAGTATGCCCGGATCAAGGTTGATATTCCGAATTCACTGGATGACATCTGGGGAATTGATATCAAGAAGCAGCATGCCACAATTCCGGCGATTATCCGCAACCGCCTGACGAAAGCTGTTGACGAAGCAATGGATCTTGCAGTGAAGGCACAGACCTATCGCGGACGGGTTGAGAAAGTGGATGAAAAGGTTGACTACATCTGGAACCGCATAAAAGAACGGGATAACCAGTTCGTATACAGGATCAACCGGAATTCCCGGATTTTTGACCTTCTGAAAGAAAAGTGGATGATGAAACATGGAACCGACTGGATATGGTGCTGGACGAAATCGAGAATTCGGTTCCCTATCAGCAGATTTATATTGACAAGTCGCAGAACCGTGTTGATGATACTGTGGATGATGAACGGATTGCTGAAATTGAGAGCAAGGCCAGAATTCTGATAAAGATGTCCATGGATATGGGCGCAGCTGATCGCAATGCGTGATCGGACGCTTGCTCCAGTCCGAACCGTTCTGCAAATATCCGGAGCTGGAGGAGAAACTCAGGGAGGCATGAAATGGGACTCGATATTGAGAAGGTCGCTATGCTGACAAGCATGGTTGATAAGCTGATACAGATGAAACGTGTGGATAATGCGCTGGATGAAAGTGTTGTGGAAGATCTCATCCAGAAATCGCTGTTTATCAGTGGTGTGCCTTACAGCGATGATGAGATTGCAGCAGTCAAACGGGACGTCGCTTATAAATACCAGATACAGGCACATCCTGGTGAAAGTATTCTGGCAGATTACGAACAGACCAACTGGTATGACGACAGGAAAGCGGAAATACAGCAGAACTTCTGGACACGGTACAAGAATTATCTGATTGATGAAAAGCATTTCAGCCCGAATGTGGTCAGCACGCTCGGTAATGATACGCTGGATCAGAAACTGATGAATTATATTCTGGACCCGAAGGCTGACTACGGAAAACCTGTACTGAAACGCGGCCTGATTATCGGCGACGTACAGTCTGGAAAGACTTCGACCTATATCGGCTTTATCTGCAAAGCAGCAGATGCAGGCTACAAAGTATTCATTCTGCTGACCGGCACAATTGAATCCTTGCGGCAACAGACACAGGAGCGTGTGGAAGAAGGATTTATCGGCATTGATATGTCGGCCAATACCACCGGAGGAAAACGCGTTGGCGTGGGTCTCGACAACAAGCCGATACATGCAATGGCATTGACCTCCCGCGCAAGTGATTTCCGTGGGAACTCCAATAAAATTGCAATGTCGCTTGGCAAGGATAAGGATGCGGTTGTCTTTGTCATCAAGAAGAACACCACAACGCTCACTAAGCTGACGAAATGGCTGATTGACCTGAATGCAGATCCGCGGACGCACAAGATTGATATGCCGATGCTGATGATTGACGATGAGGCGGACAACGCATCCATCAATACAAGTTCCGACAAAGAGGATCCGACCAAGATCAATAAGCTGATCCGGAAGCTGGCTGATGTGTTCACAAAGTCCAATTATGTCGGGTTCACGGCCACGCCGTTTGCCAACGTTTTCATCGATCCGGAAACGACGGAGAAAATGGAAACGCATGACCTTTTCCCGGAAGATTTCATTGTGGCACTTCCGACACCCAGCAACTACATCGGACCAACAAGAATTTTTCCGAAGGACGCAGAATTCCATTCGCAATTGGTTTATATAACGGATGCAGGCCGGGAAGAAGAAGACGGTTACTCCTTCTATTTCAAGCACAAAAAGGACTGGAAAGGCAAACTCCCGGAAAGCATGACGGATGCCATCTATGCCTTTTATCTGGCGAATGCAATCCGTGATCTGCGGGGTGATCAAAGAGAGCATAGGTCTATGCTGATCAACATCTCCCGGTTTGTCAAGGTCCAGAAGTATATCAAGGAAGTTGTCGAGAGGATTCATGCAGAAGCATACCGGTCGCTGAAGTACAATCTTTGCAGTGATTTTGAACTGTCCATGAAAGACCCGGTGCTGAACCGGATTTACAAGGTCTGGCAGACGCAGTATGAAAAATGCGGATTTACATGGGATGAAGTTGCAGCAGCGCTTTTCGATGCGATGGAGAAAATCCAGATCAAGGTTGTGAACAGCTCCAAATCTTCTGAAAAGCTTGAGTATCCGAAAAATGAATCCTTGCGTGTGATTGCAATCGGCGGTCTGGCACTGTCCCGTGGTCTGACGCTGGAAGGACTTATTATCAGCTATTTTTATCGGAATACTTGTACCTATGATGTTCTGATGCAGATGGGACGCTGGTTCGGATACCGGCGCGGATATGAAGATCTTTTCCGTATCTGGACGCATAAGGCATCTGCGGAGTGGTATGCGGAAATCGCGGATGCGACTGAAAAACTAAAGGAAGATATGGTGTTGATGCGGGATCTGGGGCAAAAACCGCGTGATTTTGGTATCCGTGTACGGAACAACTCGACAGACCTCAATATCACGGCCTATAACAAAATGCGCAATGCCACGGATGAGTTTGATGTGAGCAGCTACTTTGGAAGTATTGTTGAAACACCATATCTCCGGTTTGATGTGGAAGCCCAGAAAAATAACTTCCGGGCGGTGACAGATCTTGTAAGCGAGTGTCTCTCCAGAGGATATAGCTTTGAACGCAGGGCAACAGGTTCCGGAAGAAAAGGCCGGTATGTGTTGTCAGATGTTCCGAAGGAATTGATAGTAGAACTCATTGACAGACTCTCCATATCGAAGTACAGCTCGTATTTCAACACAAAGCAGATCTCGGAATTCCTGAGCGGATGCACAGACGCATCCATAGATGTCTTTGATGTTGCTTTTATGGACGGAGAAAGTCCGGATAAAGTGGCAGATGTCTGCGGTCAGAAAATCACCTGTGTCGAACGAAAAACCTGTATTATCGACAGTGAACTCGATAGATTGAGTATCGGAAGAAAAGGTAAATTGGGAGGCCCTGGAGATGGTTTGACGGGAATTGTTGATTTCAATGGGAAAACTGCAGAAGAAATCATTGAAAATGCCAAGGCTTCTTTCCGTAAATTCTATGAAAAGGAAAAGGAGTACCATTTGATAAGACAAGGGTATATCCATCGGAGACATGGTTCCGCTTTGTTGAGGACAGAAAACCACTTCTGCTGATTTATCTGATTGATGTTGGTGTAGCGGAGGAAAATCAGAAAAAACAGGAAGCAGAATTCAAAGCTGCAATGGGAAATACGCCGGCAGTAGGTCTGGCATTGGGTCTGCCACGCAATGATGAGGAAGCAGGGCTTACATCCACCCGTTATAAGGTCAACCGTGTCTATAACTGGTTTGATCGGGAGGAAATGGAAGATATCCTCGCAGAAGGAAGGGAAGAATAATGACAGGTGTCATGGAGGAACGTTTTGCGGCTTTTCTGAGACCCGGATATTTTTCGAGAGTGGACAATCAGCATCCGTTGGAATTGTACATTGGTCTGGACGAAAAAGGGCGCAAAGCCATTGAACTCCGGGCAAGGTTCACAGCACGAAAAGTGACGGGCACATCGGCTATTGATGTAAACCAGTATAAGAATGAAAAATATAATACAATCCGCTTTTCCTTGTGTGATGAAGAGATAAAAGGACTGTTCTTCAAATTTTGTGATGATCTGATAGAACAATCGCGTAGCATCGGAGACAAGGGACAAGGATATCAGACCATTGTCAACCGTTTTTCCAGTGGAAGAAATTGTTTGTGGGTTCCAAACATGTATTCCTTACAGAACCCGAAATCATGGGTTTGATCGGAGAAATCCTGTTCCTGCGTGGGAAACTGGCAGAGCAGATCGGGCTGGACAATGCGCTGAAGAGCTGGAGCGGGCAGGAACTCACACATAAGGACTTTTCCTATGGAGATTCGTGGTATGAGGTAAAAACCATTCACCGTGGGATACCGGCAGTGAAGATATCCTCCATCGAGCAGCTTGAAAGCAGTACGGACGGAGAACTTGTGGTTTTCTTTCTGGAAAAGATGAGTGCCGCTTACAATGGTGTGAATCTCAACAAGCTGATTCTGGAGACAAGAAGCCTTTTTGCATCGGATGAAGACCGGAATGATTTTATGGCAAAGGTTGCCCTTCAGGGATATATATACAATGACTACTACGATGACTTCATCTATGAGATAAGAAGCTGCAACCGGTATCGTGTGACAACCGGTTTTCCGAGATTGACGCATGAGTTGCTGTCGGAGGCAATTTGCAAGGCATCGTATGAAGTTCTGCTTCAGAAAATTGAGCAGTACAAACTGAAAGATCAAGAGGCCGTATAATGGACTATCAGGAGTATAAAAAGGAATTTCTGGAATCCCTACGCAACGATTCGGCTATCAACGGGACGGATACGGAGGATGAATTCCTGAACAGGACATTGAGCCTTCTGGTTGACTATGATGAGGTTGACGATCCGGTCCGCTTTGGTATGGGCGATAAGAGAGGGCGCGGAAATCGCCTGATGCGTGCAGATGGGTACTGTTTTGATGAGACAGATCACAGTCTGATCCTGTTCATCAGTGACTTTCAGGATTCAGAAAATGCCGCCAACCTCACCAGAAGCAGGGTTGACGAATTGTATTGGAGATTGTATTATTTTCTGGATGAGGTCTGCAATGGTCGGATGGAGGACTACTTCGATGACTCGGATGACATCCTCCGGGTTGCAAGGATGTTCCGCAAGCGGATGACCTGCAATATCGACGACCCGCAGCTGATTCTGAAAATCAAGTTCTATGTCCTTACCAATAAGGAGCTGGACACAGCCTTGCTGGATGCCAATCTTCTGGAAACAACGATCCGGAAGAAAAAGGGAGCCGCAAAGAAAACCCGCACAACCAAAAAGATCAAGAAAGCTGACTTCAACGGGAAACCACTGGAAATCAACCTGTGGTATCCGGAACGTTTCTATGAAATGGAAATGACAAACAGCAATGAGCCGGTTGTCATTGATATTCAGAAGGATTTTTCTGAAGTCGGAGTCCACGGTATTCCGTGCATAAAGGGTGACATTGGTGAGAACCTTGGGTATGAAGCCTATATTGCAATCATTCCGGGAAAACTTCTGGCCGAGATATACATTGCCTACGGAAGTAAGGTACTGGAAGGAAATGTCCGCGCCTTTCTGGGAACCAGTGGAAGCAAGAGCGTCAATAACGGTATAAAAAGAACAATAAACAACGATGCAACAAAGTTCTTTACCTATAACAATGGAATTGCAACAACCGCAAAGGGCGTGGAAGTTGAGAATATCAATGGACAGGATCTGATTACCAAGATTGAGGATTTCCAGATCATCAATGGCGGACAGACGACTGCAACACTGGCGGATGCGGTTCTGAAAAAGACCAATGTTGGGCTTGAGGGAATTTACGTTCCGATGAAGCTGACTGTGATCGAGGATCGGGAAACGGAAAACGAGGATGGCATCCGTTTCTATGACAAGATGGTTCAGGATATTGCCCGCTATGCCAACAGCCAGAATAAGGTCACGGCGGCGGATCTGTTTTCCAATGACCCGTTCCATATCTGGATGGAAAAGATGTCGAAGAAGTGCCTTGCGCCCCCGGCGAGATATGCGATTCCGACAGGCTGGTATTACGAGCGTTCCCGCAAGAAATACCAACAGGAACAGGTGAAACTTCGTGGCGATGAACTGAAGCGTTTCCTGAAAAATTCCCGAAAGATCAGGTCATCACAAAAGAGCAGCTGGGTATGTACCTGACAACGGTTGCCTGCAAGCCACACATCGTTTCCAAAGGTAAGAACTGGGTCATGAAGGAATTCGGAAATGACATCAGCAAGGAATACCGTGGGAACAATGATTCCTTCAATGAATTCTACTTCAAAAAAGGAATCTGCGCAGCGATTATTTTCCGGACGGTTGATAACTACCTTGAAAGTCATAAGGACAGCGAAAAACGTCCGACGGGCTTTTGGTACAAAGTGGGTGGCTATAAGCTCAATATTGTACCCTATACGATTGCAAAGATCCTCAGCAAGACTCCGGATGGATATTCGCTGAACTGGAATGCAATCTGGCAGAAACAGGCATTGTCGCCTGCATTCATGCACGAAATTGAAATTGTGACCAAGCAGACCAATGACTTCATTTGTGACAGCCATGGTATGATTGTCACGGAATACTGTAAAAAAGAATCCACATGGGAAGATTATAAGACCGATAAAACCTATACCCCTTCAGCAGCCTTTATGGACGAGCTGGTTCCTGTATCGCTTATCAAGGAGGAAGAAACTTCTGCGAAAAAAGAAGCCAAGGAATCCAATGACCTCAAGGTTGTGATGGGTGTGGTCGCGTTGGGTCCTGGATATTGGAGCAAATTGATGGATGCTGGTATCAGGCGTTCGATGCTGTCCTATCAGGAACAGACGTTGTTAAAGCAAGTCGTGCAGCTTTCATCGACGGGAAATATTCCTGTCTCCGCTTCAGGGAAGGTGCCGTACAAGACAATGAACATGATCAGGTCGGTGCTTTCTATCAAGGAAAAACTGGAGTCGGAAGGAATATCAGTCACAAATGGAGAAAACATATAATATTGTTGAATTGTTCAGTGGCATCGGAAGTCAGGCAGCTGCCCTGAAAAATCTTGGCGTAAAGATAAATACAGTCGGAACAAGCGAGTGGGATGTCCATGCAATCGTAGCCTATGATATGATTCATGGGGGAACAGACATTCCGGCAGATATTGCGCGGATGTCCAAGGATGAACTCCTTGAAAAATGAGCCACTATACATTCAGCAATTCAGGAAAGGCACCACTGGAATATGAAGCTCTGCGTACATATTCAGTGGAATCCCTGCGATACATCTATACCAGCATCAGGCGAAATCATAACTTTGTCGATATAAGTGCTTTGGAAGGAAAGGAAATGTCGGACGGAATAGATATTCTCACCTATTCTTTCCCCTGTCAGGATCTTTCCAACGTCGGTGCATTTCATGGCTATAACAAAGGGATAGACAAGGATTCGGGCAGCCGATCCAGCTTGCTGTGGCAGGTAGGAAGAGTACTTACAGAGATGAAGGACGCCGGAAAAACGCTGCCCCGGTTTCTGTTGATGGAGAATGTCCCGACACTTCTCTCCCAGCGCCACAAGAAAAATTTTGAAACATGGATCGGTGATCTGAGCAAGTTGGGGTACGTCAGTAAATACTACCAGCTGAATGCTTCGTCTTTTGGTCTCCCCCAGAACCGCCCCCGCCTTCTGATGATCAGTGTATATGTCGGAGACGATGAAAACAAAAAATCGCTGACGGAAGATTATTTTGCTAGAAAAAGCAGTCCGGAGGATGTTGTGAACGATTTCCATACATCCGGGCACTATAAAGCAATAAAAATCCGTGATCTGCTCCGGAATGATTATCGGAACCCGATCTGGTTTGAGGAGGCAGTGGAGTGTACTCCCAACGATACTGTATCCAGAAGAAAAATCTGGGAAGATAATCCGCAGATTGTTCTGGAAGGAAATATTATCAATCCGGAAATTGATACAATCCGAACGATCACTACCAAACAGGACCGGAACCCGAACTCCGGTAATCTGTATTTTGACAGCGGAATTGAAGGAAAAGGAAAGTTCCGGTACCTGACGCCCCGTGAATGTATGCTGTTTATGGGATTCAAGGATACGGATTATTGGAAATTGAAAAACAATAATGTCGCATTCCATAAAGGTGACCAATTATTTTCAAGAGATAAGATAATCCGGATGGCAGGAAACAGCATTCCTGTGAAATTGCTGGAAGGCGTTTTCTGGCAGATTCTCCAGATTGATAAGCTGATGGATAAAGACGATGGATGTTCACAGTAAGGCTGTCCGGAGCTATAATATGTCCTGCATACATGGCAAGGACACGAAGCCGGAAGAGATTGTAAGGAAATATTTATTTTCAAAGGGATTCCGTTACCGGAAAAATGACAAAAAACTTCCGGGAAGCCCGGATGTTGTGTTACCGAAGTACAGAACGGTTATATTCGTGAATGGATGTTTTTGGCATGGGCATGATGGGTGCAGATATTTTATCTGGCCCAAAAACAATGCGGAATTCTGGCATAATAAGATAAAAACCAATATTGAACGGGATGCCCGGAAGAAAAAGCAACTTGAAGATGCAGGCTGGAATGTGATAGTTGTCTGGGAATGCCAACTGCGTCTGGAAAAACGTGATAAAACATTGGAAGAATTGGAAAGCATTCTCAAAACAAGATTGGAAATGCGTCACAGAAAAGACAGCTGATAAGGAGGACAGTCATTATGCCAAGACTCAAAGGAAGCAAGAATAAAGCGAGAACTCCGGTGGTCATCATTGATTATGCAGCTGAACTGGAGAAAAAAATCTCAGAGAAAAACACCTTGGAAGCAGATATTACAGCACTGGAGGCCGACGTTGATGGGCTGAAGGTGCAGCTCAAAGAGAAGAAGACTGCACTGAAAGCACTTGACAAGGAGATTGCAGCATTGGAACGGAAAAAGTCCCGACAGGATGCTGAAGCGTTGAGGAAAGCCCAGAAAGAAGAAATCGACAAGGTAATTCAGCAGCTTTTGGATGAAGGGATGAGCATGGAAGAAGTTTTGAGCAGGCTGAGAAAAAACTGACAATTTATGGGAAAGGAGTGAATTTTTGTGGCAAAGAAAATTGAGGAACTGATTGAAGATGTCGATAGCCAGATTGTGAATATCCGGACAAAAAGTTTGGATGTGTCCTTCAATGAATTGTATGATATGTATGAAAATGAAGAATTGATTATTGCTCCAGATTATCAACGATTGTTTCGTTGGGAACCGGAGAAGCAGTCGCGCTTTATTGAATCGCTTATTTTGGAAATGCCAGTTCCTCCGATTTTTGTAATTGAGACAGATAATGGTATTTACGAATTGATTGACGGTTTGCAAAGAATTTCAAGTTATCTTCATTTCCGGGGAATAAAATTTGGCGAAAAACAGGACGAATCAACGCCATTGGAATTGTCGGGGTGTGATATTGTTCCGGATTTGAATGGATATACCTTTGAAACACTTCCAAAAGCACTTCAAATCAAACTTAAGAGAAGTTTTGTACGAATGGAAGTGATAAAAAAGGAAAGCGAGCCTTCTTTGAAATACCACATGTTCAAGAGGTTGAACACAGGTGGTGAATTGCTATCCGCTCAAGAGATTAGAAATTGTACTATCAGACTTCTCGGTTCGAAGGGAATAGAATTTTTGGATAAGTGCAGCCAAAATGAGGACTTCAAGGCGGTAATCAAACGAATAGGTGAAGATAAATTCAAAAGCAAATATGATCAAGAATTGGTTCTTAGGTTTTTTGCAGTGAAAAACGATTTAGACGACTATCGTTATCCGGTGACGGAATATCTTACGCGGTATCTTGAAAAAATCACTATAAATGAAGAGATGTTTGATTATCAAAAGGAATATCAAATCTTCTGTGATACATTCCACTTCATAAATAGTGTAATCGGAGAAAATGCCTTTTCAGGAAAAACCGGAAATGGTACGATTAAACAAGAGTTTGTTCTGTACTATTTTGACGGAATTTCTGTTCCGGTAGCATCTTTTGCCGATCGTATTACTTCATATCCTGAACCCTTCAAAATCAAAGAAGCCATTGAAAAGATAAAGTACGGAAAAGAACTCAGATCTTATAAAACAGGTAGTGTGAATGGAATAAAAACTCGTATTGAATTGTTTAAAAAAGGGGTGCAAGAAGCTCTTGACGCCTGATGAATTTCGCGCAGAACTAGAAGAAGAATTAAGATGGAGACAAGAAGAACTGGTATTTTTCAAGAATCAACTTAGTAATATTGAATCGGAAATTGATGCAGATAGATATCGAAAAAGTTTAGTGCTCATTCTTTATTCCCATTTCGAAGGATATGTGAAAATTGCATTGCAGACGTATATCAAGTACATCAACAGTCTTTCTCTGCAAAGAAAGGATGTGATTCCGGCTTTAGCTGCGGCGGGAATGAACAGAGAATTTCTTGCGTACGAAAATCTTGATAGAAAATGTAGTGTTTTTAAAACAGAACTCCCGGATGATACTGCACTTCATAGGTTTTGTAGGAGAGTGGACTTTATTCAGCAGATGGAAGAATTTCAGAATAGCATACTACATCTTGATGATACGGCAGTCAATACGGAGTCGAATCTACGCTATGTTATACTGCAGAAAAATCTTTATAAGCTTGGAATTCCAATCGATTTGTTTGTGGAGCATAAAAAGGACATTGACGACCTCGTAAATCGGCGAAATGGGATTGCTCACGGAAATGCTCATGCCGGCATATCCAATATGGATTTTTCTAATTGGGAAAGTAAGGTTCAGAGAATATTATCTGATATCACACGTTTGTTATATGATTATGCAAACCATCAAAGATATTTAAAAGATCTGTCTTCAAATGATGAGTGATTGTCATATGACGTGCTAAATGCTCCGGAATGTAGAATGAAAATCATTTGTAAACGTCGTGGCGATATTATCGATAGTAAAGTCATTATAACCTTGTAATGTGCAGCTGCGGTCTCTGCTGTGTAGATGGCGGTAAGGACTACTTGCGGCGTGTCATCAGGATCACCGAAGGTGGTAAATATGAGGACTACTGTGAGGAACTTTCAGAATGGATGGAAGTTCCTAACCCGGACGATAATGGCTGAACTCAAATGAACAAGACCTACAGATTGGAGACTCATTCCAATCTGCAGGTCTTGTTGTATCCATCAGTTGATATAAATTGATACTAATTTGTATCAACCTACTTCTGATATTAGGCCATGATCCTTCTTGCCCTGCCATGGGTAGTGTTCTCAAAGGTCTCATCTTCACTGAAGCGCAGCCCAAAAGGGTCTTCCATCAGGCAGGCATTGGTGCTCTTGACAATTTCCCATGCGTTGTAGTCGGGCAGACCCATCATCTCCAGAATCTCTTTGCAATCCATCCGATTCCGGGGAAAGATGCGCTTCTTTGCCCAGACGACCACATCGACCAGTGGGACTTTGCGGCTGCTGCCGATAAAGAGGTTCAAGGGCAGGTCGTACTGTAGCACGCCCTCATTGGCGCAGAGATACTGCCCATCTTCGCTCAGATGAGCGATTTCCCGTTTATCTAACATCAGTTTCAGGTAAGCCATAAAGACACTTCTCAAATTTTGGAGTTCAGGTATTCAACGAGTTCATAGACTGTTGTCAAAGGATTGCTCTGCCGTGAAATTGGTTCAGTGCCTTGGTTCTGAATTTGCTCAGAGCGGGTCTTGGCTCGTTGAACCGCCACGGCCTGCAAAGGCTTTAAGGCATCAAAGTAATCCTTGTTTTTCTCATAATCAGGAAGTCTACCCGGTTGCTTCAGCAATCGAATCAATGCCTGACAATCTTCAACTTCAGCCTGCTGATTGGCGAAATGCAGCAAAAACCACAGCTCAAAGGACGGATTTGAATAGGCCAAGCGGTATCCCTCTTTAGTGCTGATTGTTTGGCACGCAGAAGTACCTCGTTGGAATTATCGTCACGGTCAAAGACGCACCAGATGGAATCGCCTTCATCGGGATAGTAGGGATTATTGCCCATAGTGGCTTTGGCTTTCTGCACAAGCCTGTCAGCAGACTTATACTGGGAAGAAATCGGGATGATGTCGATATTGCAGCCCCGGCTGCGGAAACGTTTGAAATATCGAATCTCGGTTTCACTGCCTTCGCAGATGAGGTATACGACAGGATTCCGCTTTCTGGTTCGGGCAGGCTTGCGACTGAGTTCTTTTATTCTGCCCATACTGCATTTCCTCCAATGAACGGAATCGCCCCATACCGGCCCTGCAAATAGCCTTTGGCGATGTTCTCGCCTTTCCGCGGGGAGAATTCCGTCAAAGCATAAACATCGGTCTGCATCGTTCTCTCATCCTTCTCTGCAAACCAGATCTGATCCCGGCGCAGCAGGGTCAGATCGAGAAGCCCGGTATCGTGGGTGGTGAAAATAAGCTGGGCGTGGTTCGTATTGATGGCAGCATCCTGTACCATCTCGATTAGATGTCGGGTCAGAAGCGGGTGCATACTGGATTCGATCTCGTCCACGACCAAAACAGCCCCGGATTCCAGAGCGGCCAGCCACATCCCGATGCGGGAGAAGAACCGCTGTGTGCCGACCGATTCCAGCCCCAGAGGAAGCCAGAATCCCTTGGACGCACCGTCCCCGGATTCCAACGTGTGCAGGGCAGAGATGATCGGTTCGTCTTTGGAGCCGGTAATGCGGATGTCTTTGATGCCGAGGTCTGCATACAGCATTTCATGCAGGATACGGCTCTTTTCAGAGCCGCCCTGCCGGATAGCAGACAAGGTGGCATCCAGCCGCATTTCGGTTCCCATGAAACCGGTCAGCTTTTCAAAGAACCACAGATAGGCCTTCTCGGTCTGGGGGCAGTTCCACTCGTTGGAGCTGGACAGGTAAAGCCGGTTTTCTGCGGTGCGTCCGGCAAGGGTAAACTGCTCCTGAATATTCTCGCGGAACTGATAACCATTGCCTTCTCTGGAAAAATCAGAGCCTCCCGCCATTGGGCCAGTGATAGAGATACTCGGTCAGGATTCGGGTTTTATCGAAGGAAAAGCCATAGGCATATTTAATGCCGTTGTAGAAGTAGATGACCTCAAAACTGGTGGGCTGCGGAGGCTGCTCTGTAAAGGCAAACGGTTCCTGCGGCAGAGCTTCGCCTTTGAGCAGCTTGGCATACCGCCCGCAGACCATCTCGCGCATGAGCAGGAGTGCATGGAGGACATTGCTCTTTCCAGCTGCATTTGCGCCGTACAGTGCAAGCACTGGTACAAGCTGTTTCTTCTCGTCCGGTGAAATCAGGCAGTCGGACAGACTTTTATCTGTGGATGCCTTCATGCTGATGATGGCGGTGTTCCTGATAGAACGGTGGTTCGTGACAGAAAATTGAAGCAGCATCGCAAAACCTCCCAAGTGTTTTCTGGATTCAGTATACTCCATTCTTGGCAGGAAATCAAATTTTAATTTTGATATTTGCAGAAAAGATTCAAAATCGAAAGATAAAATTGAGTTCGGGCTTTTTTGATGCTGAAGCAGAAATATGAGGAACGGTTGAAATCACTCTGCGTACACGATCTCCCTCACCACCACCTCCTCCGCCTGCACTTTCAGTCCATTCATATGGGCCGCCCAGAGAAGCTGTGCGCGCTCTTTGTCCGGCGCGGGGTACTTGTCTAACAGAGTGGTCATCGTGCGTTCCAGCCACTTGCAGGCCGTTTTCTGGACATCCTGCAAATGCGGCCAGAGCGAACCGTTCAAAAGCATCCGGTTATACAGTACCGGCCGCTGGGTCTTGAGATAGGTCAGGCGCATCCGGGCGTACTTGCCCAGAGGTTCGCGGCTGTCGGTCTGCGGCAGGGTGAGCAGGGGCAGCTGATATTCCCCAACCTGTGCGAAATGGATCTCGGTGCGGACGGCGTTCGTGTTCTTCATGGAAATTCTCCTTTGCATTTTCAACAGGTGTTGCGTTCTTTGTGGAAAACAGCGCTTACTTCTTCCGATTCTGTGCGGTCAGCCAGTTGCCTTGCGCCTGATAGTAGTGCTCCATCGTGGTGGGGGCGTTCAGGATGGTGGTGCGCAGATAGGCCATGATGTTCTTGATGGACTGGGTGGTGTTGGACATCACATCGAAGATGTACTCAACGTGCTGGCTGGTCAGCTTGTCCAGCCGCAGCCGGATGGCTTTGGTGGTCTGCGGCTGCTTGCCGACGTACTGGGTCTGCCGAGGACAGCAGTACATCTCCACAATGTTGTCCAGCAACTCCTCCAGCTTGTCGGGATCGTATCGCTGGGCAAGGGTGTCGATCTCCAGCTTCTCCCGGAACTCCTCCCGCACCTGTGTTTCCATCTGGTCAAAATCTGCGGATTCGTCTGTCTGCCCTGATAGATTAGTACTTTGTCTTTTAGTATTTTGTTTATTAGTATTTTGTTGTGTTGGATTCTCCAACGTTGGAAAACCCGACATTGGATTTTCCGATGATGGTGAATTGGGCACTGGAGCAGGGCGTTTTTCAATCCGTTCTTTCTGTGGCAGTTCAAAGACTTCATAGTTGTAGTCAATAATGCGGCCACGAGCATCACGGACTTTGCTCCGACACAGATACCCGCCATCTTCCAGTTCGTGAACCGCACTTCTCACACTGTCGATGCCATCCCTGCACCCGGTTGTCAGCCCTTTCAGGCTGTAATCCCAATCGTCCGGCAGGGAGAGCATATAGGACAGCAGTCCCTTGGCCTTCAGGGACAGCCTCTTATCCTGCAGGTGGTGGTTGCTCATGACGGTGTAGTTGACATTTTTATTGACGCGGAATGTTGACATGGCGGCTTCCCTTTCAGCCCGGTTTGCGGGCAAAAGAAAACGCAGCATCTCCCGGCTTTCGGGAAACGCTGCGTTCAGACAGAGAAGCCTGCTGTGAGCTGGCACAGCAACGGCAGCACTGTAATATTCTAACGGACATCTAACGGAACTGCACCTGAAATGCAGCCCCTGACGCTCCGTGTGAAAGGAGGATTTTCTAACGGCACTTCGCAAAAAGTGGTTGATTTTTGCCTGTAAATTGCGATGATGGGCCACTTTTGCGAGGCGCAGAAAATGCCGGCAACTGCCAATGACAGCCGAACGAAACCAGTTTCATCCAACCGGTTCAAAGACTCGAAATCGTTTTGTCCTTAATCGGGCACGTGGGTTCGAATCCCACCATCTCCGCCAATAAAAGGCACCGGCTTAGCTGGTGCCTTTTTGCGGCTAAGATGGTGAGGATGAGAACAGGGCGGCGGCAGAGTGCGGCTGCTGGTCTTGTTCTTCATCACATCACTGACCGCTGGGCGGCCATCGGTATCAATTAGAACTTGTCGGGGCAAGACCCTCCATTTGCTTCGCAAACGCAAATTGTCATGTGTGTTCCTCCATCACCCACTGAAAAGCCTTTGCCGTACGCAAATCAGCGTCCTTAAAGTGTCCACCGCTGTTCCATTCAAGGGTGCAGTCTGCGCCACGCTCTGTAAGCCGACTGTGCAACGTGCGGATATTATCCCCTACCGCAGCCATGATGGTGTTTTTTGTGTGTTCTTCTTTATCTCCAAGGCTCAGATAAATGTGTTGTGTCTGCATGGGGTGCTGCTGTTCAAACTCCATCCAGCCCGGAAACCACACAGAGGGAGAAGCGGCGGCGACACCGTAGAACAAATCGGTCTGGGTGGATGCCCACAGCGCAAACAATCCCGCCAGCGAGTAGCCGCCCAGAATGATTTTGACGTTTTCCGGGAGAGGAAACTGCTGCTCCAGTGTGGGAATGACCTGCTCCGTCAGAAAGCGCAGGGTGTCCCCAGCTTTGCCGCCGAAGCCTTGCTTTCCCCACACGGCAGGGGCTTTCCACGGAGAAAGCGCATCGTTCCAGCTTTCCACCGGGAGAGCTGCAAACAGAAAATTCCGGCTGCTTTGTGCGATCGCCGCCACTTCATAATCCATACTTTGCAGCTCATGCTCACCTGTCATTTGGAGCAGCAGGTATTCTGCATTGGCTTCGCCGTAAATGCGGCAAGGTGTGTTCCCGATTTGCATTGTCTGTGCGGTCACTGTAGCAGCCTCCCGAAAAAATTGGTAAGCCCAGTATAGCAACTAAAAAATCGTTTTGCAATTCAAACGGTTTTCAGAGCAGACGCAAGCGGCACAGAGGTACATTCCCCTCTGCTCTCTGGCAAATTACAGCGCGGATGTGATATAATGGAGAAAAAACACCGGGGAACGGCACAAAAGACGGGGGATGCAGGATGAAACAGAGGCAGCGAGAACAGGTTCAAAGAGGCTGTGCGGTGGGCACCGTGTGCTGCTGGCATGGCTGTGCCGGGTGCTCCCGCTGGAGGGGATGCCCTCCGGCCTGCAGGAAGCCTGCGGCATCCTCCGGCTGTGCAACCGGCAGATGTTCCGGGTCTACCGTGCCCTCTCCGGCCGGGATCTGCAATCGCTGAAGGAGCTGTACCAGCAGGTGTGGGCTCCCGCCCCCGAGGCTCCGGTGC
>ENA-OQHA01000142-OQHA01000142.1-human-gut-metagenome-genome-assembly--contig:-NODE-142-length-38758-cov-4.549818_pt1 | contig 38758 bp, 54 predicted proteins | sample MGYA00242558_ERZ504707 | MGnify/ENA primary metagenome ERZ504707 (study PRJEB26092, sample SAMD00036197) | human gut metagenome | host: Homo sapiens | study: EMG produced TPA metagenomics assembly of... | reverse complement strand
CATTATTTGGGGTCATTTAGTGTGAAAAATGATTCATTCCACAAATTGGATAGAAAAGATCATGGAGGGTGTCGGTATTCACTAGATGGATTCTCAAGAAGCATATGCACGAAAGTTCTGCACGCGATAAGTATCTTGCCATTATGAAGCCCTACCTTCTGATGTGGCACAGTAGCAGTTGAAAACAGCTCAGGTTACCTATTGCAATTCTGACTATTTGGAATATACTTGTAAGTATCAAATTATTTCACTGTATGGGAGGAAATTATTATGGCAAGACCCAAGGGAAGCAAGAATAAGGCTCGTACTGTAAAGGCCAGCGTTGATTATGCAGCCGTCGTTGCAGAAAAGACCGCTGAAAAGGAAAAAATCGAATCTGAGGTTGCTGCGCTGACTGCAAATCTCGATGATCTGAAAACACAGATGAAAGCCAAGAAAGCAGAATTGAAAGCCGTCACCAAGGAACTTACCAAAGCCGAAAACAAAAAAGCTGCCGCCGAAGCAAAGGCAATGGAAGAAGCAAAGAAAGGCGAAGCAGAAGATGTGCTGAAGAAGCTGCTGGCCAGCGGTATGACGGCTGAGGAAATCCTTGCAAAACTCCAGTAATGCAATATGGGGGGCAAGTAAACATATCTGTTCGAACTGCGGACGTAAAATGAAGCAGCAGTTCATTGGCCTGTTCCACTGCAAATGTGGCACGAGCTGGCGGCGTGACATAGGATTTTTTGAGCGCACTCCAGACATGGTGTTCTCGCTGGAACGCAAAAAAGTCGGAAACAAAGTCAAGCAGCTGCCGACGATACGTCATAAGTAAGCAAGACCACCAGCCGTTTCCGGCTGGTGGTCTTTTTTGTGCTTAATCCTCTGTAATGCCGAGATATTGGTCAATCTCCATGATGCTTTCCCACTGATCTCAACCAGATCTTCAAAGGCACTACGGTTTCGCCCACCTGCAAGGTGCGGAACACTGGTCGATGCGGTCCGCTTTTCCGGTCAGCGTGATGTAGTTGCCCACTGCGGGAATCTCCGGGTGGGCGGTATCCTCTTTGAAATACCGCACTGTGATGGTCATGCCCTTGGTGACCTGCATCAGCCGATCGGACAGAGCCGACATTTCTTCCTCGGTCAAAATGCGCTTGGTCACCCGCTCGGTGCGCTGTTTTTCTGCGGCAAGCTGCTCATCATAATACTGCTTCTATTTATCCTTTGGCAATCTCCAGATAAACGCTAATCTCCATGATTGTTACCATTGAAGGAATACCACCAGAACGGTGTCCAGATTTTCAAGTCCAAATCAACTTGGATAAGACCACACCAATCGGCATCGTAGAATTTGCACGCTGCCTTTAGAATCTGTCGGGCAACTTCTTCTGGCGAATGTTGGTCATAGCATAGTTGAGCTTCCAAAGCCTTCACAGTGTGTTCAATGTCAAGCGCACGCTGAATATCATCAAAATTGCGTTCTTCGGATTCCGATGTAGACTGCAACATGATAATGCCTCCAACAAAAAAGCACAGCATTCTAGCTTCATCCGCTCTATACGGTGAAGTCAAATGCTGTGCTGTATTTTATCATGCAACCGCAAGAGCTGAATGAAATTACTTTTTTACGATGGTTTTGATAAATGCAGCAAGTGCATTTATCTGCTCGGAATCGAATTGCTGGAGTTGATCGGTAAGAGCATTCATTCCATTGGAAGGTTCCTCACTGAAATTGAAAAATTCCTGTGGAGTTACGTTGAGGTACTCACATATATAAAAGAAGTTCGACATGGTAGGAAAGGTAGTTCCACATTCGATTGCACGAATATATCCGGGATTTTGCCCAATGGAAAGACTCATGTCTCTCGCAGATACTCCCTTTTTCGTGCGCAGTTCAGCGAGCCGCTTGGAAAACTGTTCTTCGTACATGAGCAACCACCATCCTTCTTTACTCTATTGTAGTCTAGAGGACAGTCAAAAATGAGTGGTTGAATCTATAATTTTAATTTGAAATAATCAACTATGCATGATAGAATATTTATCAAGCCGATTGGATGCTTTGGAAGGGCTGGGGGAAAATGATCGACTATAATGAAATAAGCTACACGGAAATTGAAGATTGTATCGAGGACGCAAAGAAAGGGTTGCTTAGTCCATATTGGCAAGGATACGCAGAAAGAGAAGTTGATTCTTTGAGACTGACTGATGGCTCGTTGCCTGAGCGAGCCGAACAGTTATATAAAGAACTGAAAACAATCCTGCATGAAGTTCACCAGATAACGGATGACTGAAGAATTTAGTTTTCTAAGATTATATCCAAAAAACGCAAAATGACGCACAGCTGTAGCTTTTTGCGCGGCGCCGGTGCGGCGGACAGAAAAAATGGCTGTTCGCACAATTATGTGGAGCGCGAGTAGATTGAATTTTGTATAAAATGACGGAACGAGATCTCCTTTATAGTGGGGACATTAAGTGAATTTTTAATAAATAACGATGGTGCGACGAGATGCGAAAATTGCTATTAACCGAAAATTTTGAAAAAGAAGGCTTGACAAGCGTAATTAAATGTGTTATTATTTCAATAGTTAATAATGGAAAATTGTATATTGACGAAGTATACCCTTTTGTGGTAGAATCCAGTTGTCTTCAGGACAAGTGGATTCATTGGTGTACAAACTTGGGCCTGTAAGACAAAAAAGTCTTGCAGGTCTTTTTTTGTTTCCTTTGACATCAATGCAATCGTTCCTCAGCAGAGCCGATCATCTGCGGAGGACGAAAGAGAACGGAGAGAATACTATGATTCAGGTGTTATCCAAAAAGAAGAAGGATTTTCTGGCGTGCTGCACTTATGTGACCGAAGTGGAGTTTGAAGTTGCAGAAGATGGTCAGCCTACCCGCTGGCTGTGTTACAGCGATGCGGACTTTGCCGGCTTCATCGTGACGGACCGCAGTGCGATGATGGACGAGTCGAAACCGACGGAGTATTACCAGCAGATGCAGGTCCTGGAGGAGTACGAGGATCTGGAGACGGCAAAAGGGTCGAAGTACTATGACCTGTTTGCCAGATGCAGGAAATTGCCGAGGAAAGCTGAGACCAGTCCATAGAAGAACGTTTTATCGGACAGATAAAAGCGTAGAATCATGTCAGAAAATCAACCGAAAACTGTGGGAAGCGAAAAGGGGTACTGCAAATGAGCATCTTCATTGATCTGGAAATGAACACCACCGATGCACGTCTGGTACATAAGAAAGATCTCCGGAATGAGGTCATCGAGATCGGCGCAGTGCGGATGGACGATACGTTTCACCCGCTGGACCGCTTCCGCATTTTCGTGCGGCCCCAGTACAACGGTGTGATCGAGCGCAAGATCTACAAGCTCACCGGCATCAGCAACGGTGCCGTGAGTGATGCAGTCTCTCTGCCCGAAGCACTGGATGCGCTGGAAGCATGGTGCGGTTCGGACGGCTGCGAGATCTACGCATGGAGCACCAGCGACCTGTGCCAGCTGCGCAAGGAATGCGGCTTTAAGGGCATCGACAGCGTTTTTCTGGACGAGATGGTGCAGTGGCACGATTTTCAGGAGGACTTCCGGCAGATGCTGGGAGAGAAAACATCCTCTCCCTCAGCAACGCCATGCACCGGGCAGGGCTGGAGCCGGAAGGCTGCCTGCACGATGCTTCGTGGGACGCTTACAACAGTGCCCGGTTGATGGAAACGGCTCATTCTCCGAATTTTGCGGCAGATGTGGCAAAGGCACAGGCTGCCTGTTATCAGGAAGCTCCCAGAATGCAGGGCGGGCTTCCGCTTGATGTAATGAAAAAGCTGGCGGCTCTGCTGCAGAGCAGCAGCCGGAACCCGCAATGGCGGTGTAATGGGAAGGAGCAAGGATTGTGATGATGGAACATTTGTGGAATTCGTACTATGTACAGATGCGGATCACCTACCGGGAGCATTCTCGTGACGGACAGGTGAAATCAAGAATAAGAACATTTGACTGCGACAGCCATATCGCAGAAGCCGTTCGGCTGCTCAATGAGAAAGGCTATGCAACAGGCAACTGTTGCGAAGGTCATCCCTACCGTGTTATTCCGGACAACAATCAGCGCAAATACAAGAACACGGCGTACTTTGAAGGAGGATATCTACAGTTTTGCAGCATCGAAGACAAGAAAGTTGTTCTCGCAAAACTAAAGGAAAAGAGCGATTACTTCTCAGAGGATACGCACAGCAAGATACCCGGCATTATGTCCAGCTTATATTGGGAGCCGATCCGCAGCGCAGAAGTGGATGGACACAAATATAGCGTTATGCGGTATGAGACCCTGACAAAGATTTTCAAGGTCATTTATCAGGACATCTGGAAAACGCTTCTGGAGGTAGCGCAGGAGCTTCCTCATAAGGAAACGGACGATCCATGGATCTTGAAAGCGGAAATTCTAGACAAACCGCTAAAGCCGCATTTTGCAAATGTTCAGGGACTTAAAACATTTGAAGAAGTATAAAAAGTACAGGAGGAACGACCATGAACGCACAGAAGTATTTTGAGCAGCACGCCGAAGAACTCATTGCCAGCTATGCAGGCAAAAATGTGGTTCTCTTTTTTCGTGGTTTTGTACCGGCCAATGTCCGCTGGCTGGCACATCGCGAAGATGCGGTTTTGCCGGCAGGCAAGATTCTGAACGAGGATGGCAGCATCAGCATTGCCAAGATTGATGTAGCCAAGCGGAAGCTGGTGCAGAGCCTGATGATGCAGGAAGAAGGCGTGACGGTCGGAATTTATGAGGAAATGCTGGCCATCCTTCAGAACGTACAGGACCCCAAGGAGATGTTCGATGCGGAGTTCATCGTGGTGGACAACAACGCCTTCCCTGCCTATGTGCCCAGCTGCATCCCGGCAGAGGACGCCGAAGCGCTGTACAAAGCGTACGAGAGCGAAAAGACCGAGTTTGGTTCTGCGGAAGTTCTCAGCCATTACTATGCAGCCGTCCGCACACTGGATGAGCGTTATTATGTGGCACTGTTCAATCGGCATCAGGGCGAAAATATCCGCTGTGTTCCGTTCTATCAGAAAAAGCAGTCCGTTTTTACGGACGCACCGGCAACGCTGTCCCACGAAATTTCTCCGTTGGTACTGGCAGACCAGTTCTTCTGCGGCGAGGTGGAAGGTCCGCTGGTGCTGCCTGTGGAGCGGGAACAGAACGCCAAAAACAATACCTACGATGTGCTGTCTTTGTGGCAGCACAGTGCGGCGCGACCTTTGCACTGAACTGCGCCGAGCACAAGGAGCAGGTGGAACCGGAAACCATAAATCGGTATCGGGCTATCCTCAAGCAGTACTGGGGCGCAAACGCCGATTTCCGTATGCTGGACTTCTACAAAGACCCGGCGGCAGGAACCGAGACTATGCAGATCAGCCAGGGCGAGATCATCAGCACCCTTGTCAAGCAGTGCGAGCTGGCATTGGATGGCTATCAGGATTACTCCAATGTGTTCCTGACCGCTCCCACCGGTGCGGGCAAGTCCGCATTCTATCAGGTGTCTGGCATCTATTTGGCACAGGTGCATCAGGCAGTGACCCTCGTTATCACTCCGTTGATCGCCCTGATGCAGGATCAGGTCAGCCAGCTGGAAGCCCGCGGGGTGCACTGCGCCACCTTCCTCAACTCCAATGTGTCCCATGAGGAGCGGGAAGAGCGCCTGAACGCCATCCATAAGGGCGAAAAGTCCATTCTGTACATTGCACCGGAAATGTTGCTGACCACCTCGCTGGAGACCCTGCTGGGCGGCCGCAGACTGGGCCTGTTCGTGGTGGACGAAGCTCACACTGTTACCAGCTGGGGCCGGGATTTCCGTGCGGACTACTGGTTCATGGGCGATTATCTGGAGCGCCAGCGCAAAAATGGACTGCACTTCCCGGTGCTCTGCCTGACGGCAACGGCTGTGTTTGGTGGCAGGGATGACGTGGTGCAGGACACCATCAGCACGCTGGGACTGAATCAGCCCATCCTATATCTGGGCCGTGTCCGCCGCGATAACATCGACTTTGATATTCACTCGCTGGACAAGCAGACGGATGAGAGCGTGATGAGTTTAAGGTGAACCATGTGGCGCAGAAGATCGCAGAATATGTGGCAGAAGGCAAAAAGACACTGGTCTACTGCCCGTTCCGTTCTACGGTGGACAGCATTTATCAGGCGGTACCTTTCAGTGTAAAGGATAAGTCCGCCGTTACCACGCAGGTATGGAACGGGGAGAAAAGAACGCTGCACAGGATGCTTTCAAGAACAACAAGGCAATTGTGATGATCTGCACCAAAGCATTCGGTATGGGCGTGGACGTGCCGGACATTGTGCAGGTGTACCACTATGCCCCTACCGGAAATCTGGCAGATTATGTGCAGGAAATCGGTCGCTGCGCTCGTGACAAGAACCTGCGTGGCACGGCGGTGGAAGAATATCTGCCCGGCGATCTGTCACAGCTCAAGCGTCTGCACGGCATGGGCGAACTGCGGCAGTTCCAGCTGCGAGAGATGCTTCACAAGCTGTACTGGATGTACAGCCAGAAAAAGCACCGTAATCTGCTGGTTTCTCCGGATGCGTTTAGTTATCTGTTTGATTCTGGCGAGGTAGAAAATCGCGTCAAAACGGGTCTGCTCCTGCTGGCAAAGGATCTGGAGGAAGCATACGGCTTCCCGGTGCTGGTAGTGCGTCCCAAGGCTATGTTTACAACCTGCTATGCCAACGTGCCCGAAGAAATCGAGGAAGAATTCCTTGCCAAGTACGGCGATTTTGTCAAGAATCTCTATGACAACACCGTGACGGTCAATCGCAGCTTCAGTCCGCTGGCATCGGATGTGGTGGTTCGCAACAGTGGCAGCATCTATGAGATTCGCATGGGCGACCTGTGGGAAAAGTATTTCTCGGATATGACCTTTGGTATGTTCAAGGCCAAGTTCTTCAAAGGTGAACTGTTTGCACAGATGGTACGAACCGTATCTCGGTGCGGGTCAAGACGCAGATCCATTATGGTCAGGACTTCGATACCACCCGCGCAAAGCTGCGTCAATACATGGAAGCGGTTGCTCAAGTGTTTGATGGCTACCGCAAGGAGCATAAGATGTTTACAGCAGAAGAATTCCGCCAGAAGGCACAGGAAGCGCTTGGCGCAGAAGTGCTGAATGCTGATTTTGCGAAAGCACTGCTGGAACTGTTTGTGATGGATGTACAGGCTGATCCTACAAGGCGTGAGGGTGACCGCATGAAGTTTATTCAGGCAACGCAGCGCGGCGGGAACCGTATCGGTCTGCTGTACCGCGTGACCAATGGAAACTACTTTTCTATGGCCAACTGGATGGATCAGAAGCTGGTCAACTGTGCCCCAACCGGGAAGAAACGGAGTACATGGGTTATATCCCTGCCACCATCGGCGGCAAGCAGAACCCGGTCATGCGCCTGTTGGCTGTGCTGGAGATCTTCGGGCTTGCAAGCTATGAGGTGCGCGGCGGTCAGAATCTGGAAATTTTCGTTCGTGTCAACGACCCGCAGAAGATCCGCAGCCTGTCCGAAGACCGTCGCTATAAGAACCTGCAGCTTCAGGAAATCCATCGCCGCCATGTTGCAGCAGAAAACATGATGACTGCTTTCCTGACCAGCGATCTGACCACCAAACAGCGCTGGGACCTGATCGAGGACTACTTCCTTGGGCATGACGAGGTTGTGGCACAGGTGCTGGGACTGAACGAAGAAAATTGAAGGAGGTCGTTCAAATGAAATTCAATAAAGGTCTGTTTGATTTTATCGGCTACATGAGCTTTTTCAATCCCGTTGGTACGGGAGCTGCTGGGGACTCAAAGGCAAATCGGGAAGTACTGTTTGACGATGTTCAGGAATGTTCTTCCGCTGAGGAATTTGCAGAAAAACACGCAGATGAGTTTGATAGCGTGGAAGATGCAGAAGAGTTTTGGGAGGATAACTGAGAACTTCGCTGCTCCACGAACTTCGGAACATCTGAAACGATTTGCTGAGTTTTGCGAGATTTGTTTTGTGCAGAATGTCTATCAATTGAGGATAATTTAGCTACTTTATGAATTGACAAAGCTTCGTATAAACGATAGACTTAAATATAATTGTACATTATATAAGTGATGGTGTTTTATGAGCAGCAAAAAGAGACAGGATCAGTATACTGCCGGATTGGTATCAAAGCCCTTCTGGTTCTATGAGTATAAAGCCTATGTTAATGAACTTTTGAACGGTTCATCGGCAGACGAAATCAGGAGCAGTGCTTTTGAGAAGCACCTGTTTTCCGCAGCCAAGGAGTACCGTGTAAAGGAAATTCTTAATTGTGTTTCGCGTCGGGTGACACAGTTTGATCAGGATTGGCAGGAACTTTTCGGACAGCAATCTGTTATGGTGCAGAGAATGATGGTTCTGCTGTCTATTATGGCAGACGACAAACTTTTCTTCACCTTCATGTACAGAGTATACCGTGATAAGCTGATTGTTGGAGCTGAATCTTTGGAGTCGAGCGATGTGCTTGCGTTCTTTCGCTTGATGCAGAACGAGTCTGAGGAAATTGCTCAGTGGAAAGACACGACCATTCGCAAGCTGACACAGACCTACAGTAAACTGCTGAACGATGCAGGACTTCTTGCTGGCGACAAGATGGTGCCGCCTCTGCCCAGCTCTGCATTAAAGCAGTACCTGAAGGCACATGACATGAACGCCTATCTGATGGCAATCACAGGAGCAGATGAATGAATACGGCTGATAGACTGAATAACCTTGATGCTTTTTTGCACACAATTTCCGAGGAGAACCACGCCGGACTCGGCGGTGAAGCTGGCTACTATGTGTTCAGCTATGACCCGAAAGATGAGATGCGTATTCGGCAATGGACAAAGAATGAAATTGAGCTTTTTCGGAGGGCACATCGTCCGGTTGTGGAGTTTGACCTCTACAAAATCATGGCGGAACTGCTGGTTGAAAAGCATCCACGGCAAAAATACGAAGACCTGGAGATGCGGACCGGCAGCATGACACGCGTGGTGAATGCGGCGAACAGTGTTTTGCAGATCGGACGGCCGATGGACCTTATGCTGGACTACATTGTGAAGCGCATCCCACAGGACAATGCTGTTATCCTGTTGACCGGTGTTGGAAAATGCTACCCACTTTTGCGTTCTCATAAAATTCTGAACGACTTGCATGACCGGCTTGCACAGGGGATTGTTCTGATGATGTTTCCGGGACGATACGAAGATGGCTACCTGTATTTGTTCGGCGATGTAAAGGATGGCAATAATTACCGTGCGAAGCTATCTGATATGGATGTGTAGGAGGAACTGACATGAATATTGGTCAGATGTTTGCAAAATCGATCAACCGCGAAATCAAACCGGTGGTCAAGCCCGGTCAGGTTGATGATGCAACTGTCAAGCTGGAACTTCAGGAATATGTTGTGACACAGGAGCTTCAGAAACATTTTGCTGCATTCTTTTCAAATTACCGTCGAGGCATTGGCGCAGATACTGATCGTATCGGTGTCTGGATTTCCGGCTTCTTTGGAAGTGGTAAATCTCACTTTCTAAAGATGCTGTCTTATCTAATCAGCGATAAAGAAGTTGCAGGCAAGCCTGCATTGGAATATTTTATCGAGGACGATAAGATTACGGACCGAAGGTTCTGGCAGACATCCGCGCAGCAGAAAGTGTCAGCACGGACGTGATCCTGTTCGATATTGCCTCCAAGAGCCGCACCAGTAGTGCCGCTGCACGCGATGTGATCACCATGGTTTTTCTGCGGGCATTCAACGAGAAACTGGGTTATTCCTACCAGTATCCTCGCATGGCAGATCTGGAGCGGAAGTTGGATGCAGATGGAAAGCTGCAAAAGTTCCGTGACCGTGTAGAAGAACTGGAAGGCAGCAGCTGATGATGCTGTGGCTGGCATCGACCTTGCACAGGATTCGTTTGTGCAGGCACTGGTTGAGCAGGGTGTGATGAGTGAGGAATCTGCACGCAGCTGGTGTGACCGTGTGGGCGAAGAATACAGCATCAGCACGGAAGATTTTGCCAAGCTCGTCCGTAAACATATTGAAAGTAAGGGCAACGATCATCATGTGGTTTTCTGCGTGGATGAGGTTGGTCAGTACATCGGTGATGACTCCAATATGATGCTGGATCTTCAGACGCTGGAGCATGATCTGGCAGTTCAGTGCCATGGCAAAGCGTGGATTCTGGTCACCGCACAGGAAGCCATTGATAAAATTCAGGCTGTCAATAATGTAGACTTCTCCAAGATTCAGGGCCGCTTTGACACCCGGCTGTCCCTGTCGTCCAGCGATGTGGCAGAAGTTGTCAAGAAGCGTATCCTGAAAAAGAATGCAGAAGCGCAGGCCGAACTGAAAACGTTTTATCCCAGAAAGGCAGATGCCCTTGATACGTTGCTCAAGTTCTCTGGCGATATGCCTGAAATGAAACTGTACGAGAATGCGTCTGATTTCGCAGAGGTGTACCCCTTTGTTCCCTATCAGTTCAATCTGCTGGGCAAGGTGCTGGATGCTGTCCGTCTGTTTAGCAGTCCCGGCAAAAACAGCTCCTATGGCGAACGCTCCATGCTGAGTATGTATCTCAGCACCGCCAAGAGCCTTCAGAATCAGGAAGAAGGCATCCTCGTCCCGTTCAATGCATTCTATCAGGGCCTGTCCGCATTGGTGGACCACGAAACTGCCATTGCCATTACCAACGCACAGCGTAACAATTCGCTGAACCCCGACCATGCAGAAACCTGCTTTGAGGTTGAGGTACTCAAAGTCCTGTTCATGATCAAGAATGTGCGGGAGTTTGATAAGCCTACGGTGCAAAACATCGCTACCCTGATGGCATCACGGACGGATGAGGACCGTTATCAGCTGGAAAACCGGGTGGAAACGGCTCTGAAAAAGCTGGTTCAGGAGCAGTTGGTACAGAATCTAGGCGATAATTACATCTTCCTGACCAATGAGGAGCAGGAGGTCAACAGAGAAATTGCGAGCCGTCGGCCGGAAGATTCCGAAATGAACCGCGAACTGGCAACGCTGATCTTTGATGAAAACTACCGCGCGGACAAGTACCGTTATCCGTATCTGAATGGCCGTTATTCCTTCGGCTTCAATCGGAAAATCGATGGCTATGATGCCCTTTCCCGCCCAGACAACAGCATTACAGTCAAAATCATCACCTCCCGTGGCGATGATGCAGATGAATCCCGCCTGAAGATGCTGTCCTCCGGCGAAAGCGGCGACCACACCATTTTTGTGCAGCTGCATGACGATACCCGCCTGAACAACGAGCTGCGCATGATGCTGCAAATTCAGAACTATCTGCGCAGCGGCACCGCAGGCCGTATCACGAAGTATCGCGCTATCTGCGAGGCAAAGCAGGAAGAAGTGGAAGAACGCCGTCAGAATGTTAAGGTGTTTCTGAAGCAGGCACTGTCGGAAGCGGATATTTATGTGTACGGCTCCAAGCTGTCCGGCGGCTCCCGCGACTTTGAGACACGCCTGAACGATGCCCTGAAGCAGCAGGTGGAACGTCTGTTCAACCACCTGACGGACATTGACAAGTCGGTTTCGGAGCAGGACATCGGCAAGCTGTTTGCGGATGCCGGGCAGATGCGGCTTGGCGGTGACGGTACCGGCAACAGCCGCGCCTTGGACGATGTCCGTACCCGTATTGAGCGCAATTCTCTGTCGAGAACGGTGACGACCTCGCTGAAAACGCTGCTGGGCATCTTTACCAAGGAGCCTTATGGTTTCCTGCCGGTGGATGTGGAGTGGCTGGTTGCACGCCTGTTTGCAGATGGCATCCTGACGCTGACCATGAACCATGAGCAGCTCAGCCTTTCCAGCCGGAATGCGCAAGAGTTCCAGCGTCTGTTTACCAGAGTGGAGTCGCAGGAGCGTTTGCTATGCGACATCCGCAAGCACGCCACCGATAAACAGAAGCGCCTTGTTCGTGATATGATGCGCGACCTGTTTGAAAAGGGCGTTTCTTCGGATGACGATGAGCAGCTGATGGCGGATTTGAAAAAAGAGTGTACTGATCTGCGGGAAGAGCTGCGCAGACAGCAGGCAACTTACCGGGAGGAATCGTATCTCCCCGGCAAGAACACCGTGGATGCGGGCATTGCCTGATGACCTCGCTGATCGACCCCACCACGACGGAATCCTTCTACACGGCACTGGAAAATGCACAGGAGGATTATCAGGACTTCAAGGAAACTTACGAATCCCTGCGGGACTTCTTCAACGCCGGCAGATCAAGGTATTCCGTGAGGCACACGATGCTGTGGAACTCTACATGCGCAATCAAAGCCGCATTGATGACGGTGAAGTAAAGAACGCTGCGGAAGGAATGCGTAAGATTCTGAGCATGGCAGAGCCGTATGACAAGATTCGGAATCTGGCGGTTTTGCATACGACATTTCAGGAAAAATACCGTGAGCTGTTGGATCGTAAATCCGAGCCGGTAAAAGACTATGTGGCGGACTGCTATGGACGTGTTCTTCAGCATCTGAATACGCTTCGCTGCAAGGAGCACTACTGGTCCTCTGTAATCGCAGAGCGGGACGATGCGCTGGAAAAGATTTGCAGCACCAATAATCTGGGCGATCTCGAATTGGCAAAACTGGATGCGAATCGGACAAAAATCAACTGGATCAACACTATCGACCAGTACGAGGCTGCACACCAGCCTGTGGTGCAGACCCCGGCGGCAAAGGTGTCGGGCGGTGTTCCTGCAAAGGCTGCGCCTGCTGCCCCGGTGCGCCGCCGTGTCACCGTCAGCATTCAGGAAGTGACGGATGAGTCGTGGCAGATCAACAACGCCGCAGAACTGGACGCATACATTGAAAAGCTGCGCCATGCCCTGAAGCAGAAGCTGGACAATGGCGATACCCTGAACGTGGATATTTGGTAAACGAAAAGAGGAACACTATGGAAAAGGCACCCATCAAGAAGTTTGCGGTGGAAGCACGCCGCAAGCTGATCGCAGATGTGACGTTCCAGCTGGAGCGGTACGGCATCACCGAAAAAGGCATCGTGGAGCCGCAGACCAGCACGGACAAGGAGCTGGTGTTTGACCTTGGCAACGGCAATGTCCAAACCATTCGTGGCGTGCGGGCTGTGAACCAGTATAAGAACCTTGCTGCCCATGTGCGCGGCTTCTATACCGCCGATGAACCGAAAAAGGAGCTGGAACAGTTCATCGAGGAGATCGCCTATACATGGTTCAACCGGCTGATCGCCATCCGCTTTATGGAGGTCAACCGCTATCTCCCGGTGCGGGTGCTTTCCAGCGAGATCACCGGGCAGAAACTGCCTGATCTGGTCAAGGCACCTTTCTCCGGCGATCTGGAGTTTACCGAGGACGAAAAAAGCGCATCTTCGAGTTGCAGGATGCCAACAAGGAAGATGACCTGTTCCGTTTCCTGTTTTTTAAGCAGTGCAACGACCTGAGCCGCATCCTGCCCCGGCTGTTTGAAGATCTGGACGGCAGCAACAGCTTCTCCGAGCTGCTGATCGTGCTTAGCTTCAACGACCCCAACGGCGTGGTCTACCGTCTGGTCAACGAAGTGGACGAGCGCTGGTTTGACATCCACGCCACCGACGAGGACGGCAAGCCGATGGGTCAGGTGCAGATCATGGGCTGGATGTACCAGTACTACAACACCGAACCCAAGGACAAGGTGTTTGCCGACCTGAAAAAGAACATCAAGATCAGCAAGCAGAACATCCCGGCGGCGACCCAGCTGTTCACCCCGGACTGGATCGTGCGCTATATGGTGGAGAACAGCCTTGGCCGTCTGTGTACGAGGGCCACCCCACCTTTGATAAATCCGACTGGAAGTATTATCTGGACGAGGCCCCGCAGGAGCCGCAGGTGGAACAGCAACTGAAGGACATCCGTGCCCAGTATGCAAAGATGGAGCCGGAGCAGCTGAAGGTCATCGACCCCTGCATGGGCAGCGGCCATATCCTCTGCTACCTGTTTGACGTGCTGATGCAGATCTATTTGGACAACGGTTACTCCAAGCGGGAGGCCGTGCGCTCCATTCTGGAAAACAACCTCTTTGGTCTGGACATCGACAAGCGTGCTGCACAGATCGCTTACTTCTCCGTGATGATGAAGGCACGGGAGTATGACAGCAATTTCTTCAGCCGCAGCAATATCCCCCAGCCCAGAGTGTACGACATTCAGGAGTCTAACTGGCTGGGCGGTGCCTATAAGCACGAAATGGGCAATTTCCTCAACTCGCAGGAGCACCGGGATACCCTCAACTATCTGTTGGATGTCTTTGTAGATGCCAAGGAGTACGGCTCCATTCTTCAGATCAAGCCACTGGATTATGAGGGCTTGAAGGAAGCATGGGAAACCAGCGCAGCCGCTACGGCGCACGATGCTAATATGGCAATGTGGTATGATGCCGCAAAGGATACCGTTGCACAGCTCATTGAGCAGGCTATTATGCTGTCCCAGAAGTATGATGCTGTGGTGACGAATCCACCGTACATGGGTGGTTCCGGTATGAATGCCCGACTGGTGGAGTTTATAAAAAAGAACTACCCTGATAGCAAAAGTGACCTGTTTTCTGTGATGATGGAGCGCAGCGACGCACTTGCAAAGCAGGATGGTTTCACGTCGCTTATTACAATGGAAAGCTGGATGTTCCTTTCCAGCTTTGAAAAACTGCGCGATAAAATCAATGATTTGAAAACCATCGTTAATATGGTTCATATGCCGTACCTTGGAAAGGGCGGTACTAGCCTCGGAATCAATTTCGGAACTGCGGCTGTTGTAATGAAAAAAGGACATATTGCAGATTATTCAGCGCAGTATGAGTATACGGTTTATTACGAATGCGATGATGATGGAGTGCCTTTGGTATTCCCGACAAAGAATGAACGCTGGAAAACAGCAAAGCAGGAGGATTTTGCAAAGATTCCGGGAAGCCCGGTGGCGTATTGGGTGAGTGATACTATCATATCATTATTCACAAATAACCAATTACTGGAAAGTAGATATGAAACAAAACTTGGAATGTCCACAAATGATAATGGTCGTTTCTTAAGACATTGGTATGAGATTTCAATCTGTAAAGCTTGTTTTCATAGAAAAAATAATGATCTGAGTGAATTTGACCAAAAGTGGTTCCCATACAACAAGGGAGGTGCATATAGAAAGTGGTATGGAAATTTGGAGTACGTTATCAATTGGGAAGAGAATGGTGCTGAAGTCAAAGAACTTGCAGCCAAATTATATGGGAGTTTTTCGCGTACCTGTAAAAACACACAGCATTTTTTTAGAAAAGCACTTACATGGAATTTGATAACGACAGGTAATTTCTCATGCCGATACTTGCCAGAAGGTTGTGTGTTGGGCGATGCAGGGCCAGTCTGTTTTGCGGGTGAAGATGACAAAACTATTCTTGCGTATCTCAACTCGACTGTAATTGGATACATTCTTCCTATAATAAATCCAACTATAAATTGTAGTACAGGCGTTATATCAAGTCTTCCAGTGCTTTCAAGTGAGGAAATACAAAAGAGTAAGAATAGGGTTTTGCCTCTATGTGATAAAAATATCGAGTTGAGTAAATGCGACTGGGATGCCTTTGAAACCTCTTGGGACTTTAAGAAGCACCCGCTGGTGTAAAATACGGTAATGCCTGATGGGAGGTGTGAAAATGGCAGGAACGGACAAGGCAGCCGAATTGTATGCATTTGTTAAAGAGTATGCGCAGTTGAAATTGGAAGCTGAAACCAAGAGATATGAATCCTTGATTCAACAGGCATCCAATATGCAAGCGGCTTTTTCGTTTTCAACTGCAGCATTATTTATGGTGGCAGCAATCGTTATTGAGTATCGTGGAAAGCTGAGTCTTACTTATTTTCTTTGGATGTTCGCATCAATCACTTTCTTTTTGATGCTGAGTCTCTTCTTCTCTGCGTCGGCTCAAAGCAGAGGTCAAATCAAAGATTTTGCAGATGTTGGAGAATTCAGAAAATTTGTTGAGGATCACTACACTGCATATTTTTCACAGGCTCAACGGGATAAAGCAATTGCAGAGCAGATTGAGAAAGTTCAGTTAAGCGCAAGCCAGAAAAACGATGAAATGGCCTGTAAAATAAGATGGTCGATGAGGTTCTTCTATATTGCGTTAGGGCTGTCGGCTTGTTGGTTTGTAATAAGTGTTTGGATACTCTATCATTGAAAGTTGGAGGTTAAAATATATGTCGAAGGATAATGAAAATAAGAATGTTGAGGCATCTTCACAAAAAGCTGAAGCGGCATCTACAGCCAATCCTATGAAGAGTGTGCAAACCATGCCACTTCCTACGAAAATGGCGTACTTTAGTGAACAGGGAACGAAGAAAAATGACGATTCCAAATGAGCAATCTGGAATTTCAAAAATTGATTATGAGGTTCATTTATGAGTAATACAACGAAAGCAATGCTTTATGTGAAAATTGCTGAAGACAAGTGGGCCGAAAAGCTAAAGGATGGCTGTGCATGGTTCGGTACAATTAACGGCTATATAAAGAAAGCGGAGGAAGAACACAATGACGAACAGGGAGATAAATACGAAGGTGTTTTTGCCCGTCTGAAAAAGGGCTCACCTGTAATAGAAGAATGCTTTGACCGCTATGGAGATGATTTGGAGTCATTTGAAGAAAACGGTTTTGTCCTCCTTAGAAGAAAGTCCAGCAAAAGAATGTGTGCATTCTGCGTTTATGGTATTCATGAAGGTAGTAACCTGGAAATCATTTCTGAGGAGCCGTACAAAGATGGACTGGTTCTTGCAGAACTAAGGCACGTTATTTCCAAAGAGATGTTCGAGAAGTTTCTGAATGGTAAGAAGGTCGAAGAGAGGAGGCTACCGGTGTCTATATGAGCCCAGGCCACCTTGATGAAGCGCTTCAAAAGGCCATGGAAAGAAAAGGCAGAAAATTCCGGCGTGGTGTGGTTGTCTATGATATTGACCTGACAACAGAGTTTTGTTTGGACTTGGATAATGTTGTCAATGAAAATTATGGTGAACTTTTCCATAAAAGAAAAGATTTGAGTTATCAGAATGAATGCCGTACCATCATTTGGAATAATGACCCGGAGAAGAATGGGATTGCGGTTCATTATAAACGTCTCCGTAAGGAAAGTTGCTTTATCGTTGAGCACGATAAAGCAGGGCATGAGTTGGAATTTGTTTGTTCCATAAAAAAGCCTGAAAATTAAAGGTATATATGACACAGCATCAGAAAAACCTGAAAAATATTGTTGGCACCTTTGCCATTGAGGGCATGACCATCAGCAAGGCCACTCGCAGCAACCTTGACCGCATCGGCAGCGGACAGGCCAGCTGGCAGGAGGTTGTGGATGGATTGTGTTTAAAGTATGCAAGGAAATGATTTTCTGATATAGGAGAAACTATGGCGGAAGTAATTCGGTTTAGCAATGGTCAGATTACGCAACTCAGTCATCTGTTTGGCGATAAAATAATGACCGGTAGTGAAATAACCAGTGTGTTGAATCGTGTCGGCATTCAGGATAACAGTCATCACTCAACAAAGTGGCGCAGACTGGAATACACATTCATAGAACGTCAAGAAACGGATAAAGCCGGAAATGTGATTCTGCGGTTCATTCAAGAAGTACTGGCCCCGGTAAACTATGTGCAGAATCCGGATGCCTTTGAAGAACTCCGTTCGGAGTTGAACGGTATTCTTTCATTCAGCGGAATCCAGTATAGAGCGGATGGGCAGTTTGAAAAGATTTCGGTAGCAAAGACCATCGGAGACGCTCAAAAAAGAGTACAGAGCATTCTGCCGAAGCTGCGTCAGCGGGGAGTTCATGGGCGGGTTCTTAAGTATTGCAACGAAGAATTGTTGAAAGAAAACTACTTTCATGCAGTTTTTGAAGCAACGAAAAGTCTGGCAGAACAGGTTCGGCAGATGACGAATCTAAAAGAAGATGGAACCGCCTTATATGACAAAGCCTTTTCGACCTCGGCTCCATACCTCGTATTAAACAACCTTCAGACGGAGAGCGAAAAAAGCCAGCAAAAAGGTTTTTGCCTTATGCTGAAAGGAATAAACAGCATGGTCAGGAATGTGACCGCACATACACCCAAAATCAAATGGATCATCGAAGAAGACGAAGCAATCGATATTTTGACGACGATATCTTTTTTACACAAGAACTTAGATAACTGCCAAGTGGTGCGGATGGAGCAGTAGTTTTTATAGGGAGAACATACGCTCAAATTATAAGCGCTAATTTAAGACGAAGGAGAACCGCCATGCCATATTTAGATAGTGTTGAAGAACTTCTGGAAGCGAAGGAAGGCGAACACGTCCAGTTCAAAGAAGCCAAGAATCGGTTTGACTTTGGTGAGGCGGCAAGGTGCTGCTGCGCTTTGGCGAATGATGGCGGTGGCAAGCTGGTGTTTGGTATCTCGGATAAAAGACCCCGCAGTGTGGTGGGAAGCCGTGCCTTTGAACAGCCAGAGCGCACCCGCATGGGGTTGATCGATAAGCTGAAAATCAATGTGGATTTTCAGTTGTTCACCTATGAGGAAAAACGAGTTCTCGTTTTTGATGTGAAGAGCCGCCCGATCGGGATGCCGGTACTGTATGAAGGCGTTGCGTGGATTTATGACGGCGATACGCTGTGTCCAATGCCGGAAGATATGCGCCGCCGCATCTATGATGAGATTGGAACAGACTTCTCCGGCAAAATTTGTGAGGGCGCGACCTTTGACGATCTGGATGAGACTGCGATTGAAAATTTCCGTTCCAACTGGATCGAAAAAAGCGGCAATAAACAGCTTGCAACACGGTCAAGGCATCAGATTCTCATTGATTGTGGTGCCATCACGGATAGTGGCGTGACCTATGCAGCTCTGATTTTGTTCGGCAAAAATGAAGCGCTTACTCGTTTTTTACCGCAGGCTGAAATTGTTTTTGAATATCGTTCTTCCGAAGCATCTGGCCCTGCAAACCAGCGGGAAGAATTCCGGGTGGGCTTCTTTGCGTGCTATGACCGCATCTGGGAGCTGGTCAATTTGCGGAACGACAAACAGCATTATCAGGAAGGTTTTTTCGTATTTGACATCTTTACGTTCAATGAGCGCGTCGTGCGAGAGGCCATTCTGAATGCAGTCAGCCACAGAAATTACCAGTTTGGCGGCAGCATCTTTGTGCGCCAATATCGGGACAGACTTGTAGTTGAAAGCCCCGGTGGCCTGCCCTTTGGCATTACGCTGGACAATATACTGGATCGTCAGTTGCCACGCAATCGCCGTATTGCAGAGATTCTTTCCCTATGCGGCATGGTCGAACGTTCCGGGCAGGGCATGAATCTGATGTTCGAGCTAAGCGTACAGGAGGCAAAGCCGCTCCCAGACTTACTGGTACGGATGAGTTCTTTGTCAGCGTTACGCTGAATGGGCTAATCATTGACAAGGCGATGCTTTCGGTGATCAATCGCATCAGTGAAAGAAGTACAGAGCTGCTGTCCACGGAAGACTTCTTGGCCATTGATGCGCTTTACCACGATCGTCCGCTCAATGGAAAAATGCAGGCGCGGCTGCCCCGGCTGGTCGAAATGGGTATTGTGGAGCATATCGGCCGAAAGAAATATGTCCTTGCAAGAAGCCTGTATGCGGCAACAGGAAAGACCGGCGTGCATACAAGACACGTTGGTCTGGACAAAGATACCAATAAGGCGCTACTGCTGAAACATATCCGGCAGAATAACGATGTTGGAACTCCGTTCAAAGAGTTGCAGCAAGTTTTGCCGGGTCTTACTCGTGGACAGATACAAAGGCTGATGCAAGAATTGAAAGATAGCCATCAGGTGTATCCTCAAGGAAAAACAAGCGCGGCACGTTGGTTTGCCAATGTTTGATGCAGAGGGCATTTGGATGCATGTTTAGAACCAACTTGCATCAAACTTGCTGCAAACTTGCATCAAACTTGCCGCAAAATTAAAACGGACTTGCAACCTGCCGGGTAGTAGTTGCTGCTAGACAGAGAAGGAATAATAAAATGGGAAAACTGATAAGCGATAAATTTGCCGCATGGAGGAAGAATGTGAGCAGCGTTTCCAGCAGCTCAAGGCCAACGAGGAAGAACTGAACCGCATCTTTATTGATATTTACGGTTTGCAGGATGAGTTGACCCCGGAAGTGGAAGACAAGGATGTGACCGTGCGTCGCGCCGACCTGACCCGCGAGATCAAGAGCCTGCTTTCCTATGCAGTGGGGTGCCTGTTCGGGCGGTACTCGCTGGATGTGGATGGGCTGGTGTATGCCGGCGGCGAATGGGATGACAGCAAATATGTAACCCTCAAGCCGGTAACAGACAATGTGCTGCCGTTGTGCGATGAGGAATACTTTGGCGAAAACGACCTTGTGAACCGCATCGTGGAGTTTGTCCGGGTGGTGTACGGTGCCGATACGCTGGAAGAAAACCTTGCGTTCATTGCAAAGGCGCTAGGCAACAAGGGCAACACCAGCCGCGAGATCATCCGCAACTACTTTTTGAAGGATTTCTTTGCGGACCACTGCAAAATCTACCAGAAGCGGCCCATCTACTGGATGTTCGACAGCGGCAAGAAAAACGGCTTCAAGGCGCTGGTTTACCTCCACCGCTGGGATGCCGATACCACCGGCCGCGTCTACAACAACTATCTCAGCCCCCTGCTGCGCACCTACGCACAGCAGATCGTGCAGGAGAACAATGTCATTTCCAGCAGCAACGATGCCCGCACGGTGTCCACGGCGCAGAAGCGTCTGGACAAGCTGAAGCTCCAGCAGGAGGAGTGCGAGAAGTACGAGAAAAATATCGCCCACCTTGCCGCCCTGCGCATCACGCTGGATCTGGATGACGGCGTAAAAGTGAACTACGTCAAGGCGCAGACCGCCGCAGATGGCAAAAATCTGAACGTACTTGCGCCGATTAAATAATGTGAAACCAATACACCGGGGTGTTGCAACACCGCTCCGGTGTATTGGTGTTTCTACGATATTGTAAAGGAAAGATGAAAACCCATGGCTAAAACGACACTGCGCCAGATCGAAGAACGTCTCCGGGGAATGTTTACACCGGGAGAGCAGCGCAAACTGGTATTCTGGTACGATGAATCGGCCAGCTTTGAGAACGAAGTGAATCAGCTCGACCTCCCCGGTGTGACGGTATACCGCATGGAGCCCCGCACCCAGTTTGCCACCAAGTGGATGCTGGAGATCGACCACCCGGACGAGAGCTTTCTGATCTATGCGCCCTTTGCAAAGCCCCCACTGGAGGAAAACCATCTTGCGGATATGCTGTGCTACTCGCAGGAATACTCCACCGACAAGGCGACCATGATCGCACAGGACTTTGATCTGGATGAAAGAACCCGGCTCTTTGTGCAGGAACATATCAACTTCTTTGCAGCGCAGGATCGCACGAAACGGTTCTACGATCTGGGTACGCCTGCCTATACGGAAGAAACCTTTGCGCTGGCCATGATGGCGGTGCTGTGCAAGTGCCCGCCCAAGCCGGAGGAACTGGTACGCCATGTTCTGCGCGGTGCGCTGGATGCCGGGAACGAATCCTTGCAGCTTTTTGAGAAATTCGGGCTAGCAACGGATTTCTGGTTGGTCTGCAAACGGCTGTTTGGCTACAATCCGGCCGGGAAGAACCTGAAAGATCTGGTCACCTGCCTATTTGCCACCTATGCTGCCCACGCAATGGACATTGATGCCCCGGATGAATGGCTGGATCGCAGCCTGCCGCAGGAGGGCGAGGTTCTGAATTTCCTTGACAGCATGATGAACTATCTGCCAGATCAGCCGTATTTTGAGCGGTTCTCAGCAACGGCTGCGCAGGAGCTGAACGTCATGCAGGTTCTGGGGCAGTTGCAGCACACGAATCCCGACTTATTGCTGGACTGTACGGTGTTCGCTGCGGCAGAGACACAGATCAGCAGCTGGATCATGAATCGCCTGATGGAAGAAAACACATCGGCAACCCTGAAGGGGTACAGCATCCGGCAGATCTGCGAGGAGCGCAGCAAGACCTACTTTGGCGCAAAGGATGCCCAGAAAGAGCTGTATTGCCTGCTGGCCAATGCCTGCACCGTTCTGGAGGCAGTGCATTTCGTCCCGGCAGATGGCGTTGATGCACTGGCGGCGCAGTATAGTGGCAGCGCATGGCAGGCGGATACGGCTTATCGGAAGTTCTACCTGAGCTATGGAAAAGTCATCCGTACACAGGAGATTGAAAAGCTGCAAGCACTTGTGGAAAAAGTGTATACCAGCTGCTTCCTCGATCCACTGGCGGTGCGTTGGTGCCAGAGCCTGTCCCACGATCTGACCACCTTCCAGACGGAGCGTCAGACCCATTTTTACAGCAAGAATGTCAGTGGGACACGGGAGCGCGTGGTGGTGTTTATCTCGGATGCCATGCGGTACGAAGTGGCACAGCAGCTTTTTGAAACGCTGGCGATGGATGCAAAATGCACGGCAAAGCTGACCCCGGCTGTCAGCACAGTGCCCTCCTATACACAGCTCGGCATGGCAGCACTGCTGCCTCATGTCAGTCTGGAGCTTCAGCTGACAGCACCGTAACCATCCTTGGAAAGAAAACGGTGGGCACTGCTGCACGGGAAAGCATCCTGCAAGCGGCAGAGAAAAACAGCAGCTGCATCCAGTTCGACCAGATGCAGAATATGCGCCGCGACGAACTGCGCAGCTACTTCTCTGGCAAGACGCTGGTGTATGTTTACCACAACCAGATCGATGCCCGCGGCGATGAGGCCCGCACGGAAAACGAGGTCTTTTCTGCCTGCGAGGAGGCTGTGGAAGAACTGTACAAGGAAATCCGCCGCCTGACCGACAATGCGAACATCCGGCACTTTATCGTAACGGCAGACCATGGGTTCCTGTATAAGCACGACCCAATTATGGAGAGCGATAAAGTCATCAATCTGCCACAGGCAGAAATCAAAAACAAGCGTTTTATGATTTCTGATGATACGCAGCCGGTGGCCGGAGCCGTGGGCTACCGCTTGGGGGATGTGCTGGATACAGCGGATAACCGCACGGTATACACCCCGCTGGGCAGTTCTATTTTCAAGTGTGCTGGCGGCGGGCAGAACTATGTGCATGGCGGTGCCTCTGTGCAGGAGATGCTGGTGCCGGTGCTGGACGTCCGCACGCAGGCCGGGCATGTTGAGACCCAGAAAGCCACCGTTTCGCTTCTGCCAACCCCTGAAACGCTGATGGATGGAAAAATCACGTTGAAGTTCCTACAGACAGAACTTGTGACGGATACTGTTCTCCCGGCGGTGTATGAGGTCTTTGTCGTCAACGCAATGGACAATCAGGTGTCCACCAAGCGGACGATCCGAGCAGACAAGACTGTGGGCTGCGCAGATGAAGAACGCCGCACAGAGGTCACGCTGACTTTGAAGAAGCTCCCGTATTCTCGTGAAAATGACTACTATTTCCTGCTGACGGACAAGGATACAGGTGCTGTTGTGGAAAAAAGATCTGTAAAAATTGATATTGCTGGGGCCAAAAAGGAGGAATAAAAATGAATATTGCTGAAGTTGTGGCAAAAATGAACGTTTACCTTCTGAATGCGGCGGATGTATGTCGCAAATGGTTAGAGCCACGTCTAAAGAGCCTTGAACCAAACGATTGGTGGAGTATGATCGTTCTCCCCAGCTTATCAGAACTTCAGCAACAGAAAGTGAATGAAAGAGGCATTTCGACGCTGCAAGGACTGGATTTACAGGCTGTTTTGACTGTGGCAAGAAAGAATATCTATTCATTCCGTAATATCGAATTCTACACGGATTATTATGGAATGAAGGATAGCATCCGAGCTATGTTTGAAGTACGGAATGACTGGGCGCATCCTACTCCAGAAGAAGTAACTTTGACTATGACGAAAACCGATTTGTCAAGGTACATTGATTTTATGGAGCGATTTGGCGGTGATCGTGTAGAAATAAACGAAGCTAAGGAATTCAGGGCCTCGGTAGAAATGCCAAACTATGGAAATCCCATTCGGATTCAGGAACCGTCTCCTTGCCCGGCTGACCGGCCTGCTGCTGCGGTCGCAAAACCTGCTCCTGCAGCCAAAGTGCTGGCAAACCCGTTTGAGCTTGGAGTGATCGTCAAGAAAAAGAGTGATCCGAGTCAAATTGGGCCAATCGTTGGCATCCAGGCAGTGGCGAAAACACAGAATATCAGGTTTGGATTGGGAATTCACGAGAAACGCTTTATGCGGATCAAATTCTTCTTGCGGATGCTTCTCCAGAGCGCTGCAATGTCACCATCGATGAATTGAAGATTCTCCTGACTGCTCAGCAGCTCTGCAGCCCCACCAACGACCAGCTGTACTCCCTGAACGCAGCCCGTGTGGATTTTGTTCCCTATCAGTTCCGCCCGGCCCTGAAGATGATCCATGCGGAACGTCCGCGAATTCTTGTTGCAGACAGCGTCGGTGTTGGTAAAACCATTGAAGCCGGCCTAATCCTCCGTGAATTGCAGGCGCGCAACGATGATTTCGAGTCGGTACTGATCATCTGCCCAAGCCGCTGGTTGCCGAACACAAGTGGCGCTCTGAGATGAAGCGCTTTGATGAAAACTTTACGGAGCTGGATGGTGCTTTGCTTCGGGAGGCGATCAACGAGTGCGACAAAGATGGAGAATGGCCGGTTGCTCTGCGGAAAACGATCCTGCCGTATTCACTGATGACCAAGGAGTTGCTTACGGGCAAAGGCCGCCAGAAAGGTCTGCTTGATCTGGAAGAACCGGTTCATTTTGACCTGGTGATCATTGATGAGGCTCACCACATTCGCCACTCGAATACAGGTGCTTACCGGGTTGCACGTTATTTTACAGACAATGCAGATGCCGTTGTTATGCTGACAGCAACACCGGTTCAGACAGACGATGATGACCTGTATACCTTGCTGAACACTCTCCGCCCGGATGTGATCTTGGACAAAAAGACCTTCAAGGAAATGCAGGAGCCGAATGCAGAGATCAATGCGGCAGCAAGATTGATTCGCCATCAGGCAGAAAACTGGCGTTCGGAGGCTGCAGAGCACCTTGCCTGTGCCGCGCAGACCAGCTGGGGACATAGTGTCATCGAAGATAACCCGACCTATAAAAATGTCATGGCAACGCTCAAGAGTGCGCAGCCGATCGACCGCGCAACGCGTGTAGGGCTCCTTCAGGATGTGGAAGGGCTACATAGCTTTGCAGACATGATCAATCGTACCCGTCGTCAGGATATTCAGAACGATTTCTGTGTGCGCCGCCCTCAGAGCGTTTCTGTCCATTTACCCCGGAGCAAAAAGAACTTTATGAAGCACTGATGGATTTTGAAAGTCATGCGCTCAGCTATCTGCACAACAATGTGCCGCTGGAGTTTATGATGAGCACGCTCATGCGGCAGGCTTCCAGCTGCATTTTTGGTCTTGCGCCGTTGCTGAAAGGTATGGTCACGCGCCGTCTGGGAGATATCCTTTCGGATTGCTGCGATGAAGAAGGAACTGTTACTATTGATGAGCTTGAAAGTTGAACATGGGTTCGTTGGAGACAGAGTTCCGTGCAATGGCAAATCATGTGATTGAATTGTCGGAAAATCTCTCGCAGGCGGATGAAAAGCTGGACAGGCTGTTGGAAGTTGTGGAGAATAAGAGCCACCAGCAGAACAACAAGATCATCCTGTTCAGCTCGTTCCGTCATACGCTTCGCTATATAGAGCAGCATCTTGCAGAAAAAGGATACCGTGTGGCGCAGGTGAACGGCAGTGTGAAAGACGAAGAACGTCTGGCACTCCGCCAACGTTTTGAACTTCCGGTGGACAATGCCAATGCGCTGGACATCCTTTGTTCACAGAGGTCGGCTGTGAAGGTCTGGACTATCAGTCTGCGATTTTATGATCAATTATGATCTTCCGTGGAACCCGATGGCAATCGAACAGCGAATCGGTCGTATCGATCGTCGCGGGCAAAAGAGCGATACCGTTATCATCTGTAATCTTGTAACAGAAGACACGATCGATGCAAAGATTTATCACCGTTGCCTGGAGCGCATTGGTGTGTTTGAAAGCTCGATTGGCGAGTGTGCTGGCATTCTTGGCGATATGACTCAGAAAATCAATGAGGCAGTATTCGATTCCTCTCTTACTCAGCAGGAAAAAGAGGAGAAGATTGAAAAAATCGCCGACAATGAGGTTTCCAGAGCGAACGAAATGAAACGGCTGGAGGACGAAAGCAAACAGCTGTTTGGCATTGACATCTCCGGCTATGTGTTGGACAGAAAGGTTATGGATGCCGAAAATCCGTGGATCGGAGAGCGATACATCCAGGCACTTGTGACAGAATACCTCTATCGCATTCTGGGTGAAAAGAAAAACTATATTCAGGGTGAAGGAGCCCATAAAGTTTTGACCCTGAGTGGTGAAAATCGTGCAACTCTGAAAACAAAGCTGCGCAACTCCCGGATGAAGAAATCGGCGATGTACAATCAGTGATGGATTATCTGAAAGGCTCTGATACGCGCATCTCTGTGACTTTCAACCAGGAAGAAGCAGCACGGGACCGGAATGCGATCTTCTTTACGGCGGTTCATCCGCTTGTAAAAATGGCAGCCGCTGAACTTCATAAAAAGCAAGAGGTTTATATCAAGCTCATTGTGGATGCCAGTGACTATCCTGTTCCCTGCGGAGACTATCCGTTCCTGATCGTAGAGAGAACAATCGTTGGAATGCGGAAAGAGGTTCGTATCGTTCCGATTTCGGAAATCAATCTGTCTGCGTCGGATTTCTGTGACCTGCTGGAAGCAGCGGATTATAAGGAGATTCCTGATGATTGCACGGATAAACAGTGGGAAAAGCTGTCCCAGCTGAAACGGGAACAGCAACAGCAGGCTCTTGCGCAGCTGACGATCGATGTAAAAGAGAAATGCGATTATCGCCGTGCAGCTGTTCTGAAAAGCTATCAGTTCCGCAAAGAAGATCTGTTGGCCCGCATTGAGGCTGTGGACGACGAGAGCATCAAGCGGATGTATACGAGTCAGCTCAACAGCCTCGAAACTGAGAAGAATTCTTCTTTGAACGATTTGGAAAATATCCAGAATTGCGCAGCGGTCGAAGAAAACGTCATTGTTAGGGGAATCATTACGGTTTGTGATTAAATTAAGGATGGCTTATGGGAGATTTATATTCTGAGATCCGGGAACGTAGCAAACAGGATTATGGTCAGAAATTTGAAGAATGGGCACCCCGCATTCTGGTAGACCAGTACAGTGACCGAACACACTTTATCTTTGAGTTGATTCAGAATGCAGAGGATGCTGGGGCAACCTATGTGGCATTTTCCCTTTACCAGGACCGTCTGATTCTGTGTCATAACGGAAAACTGTTTACAGAAGCAGATATCCAGGGTATCTGCGGCATTCGTTCTACGAAAGATGAGCCGGAGTCCGGGAAAATCGGACGATTTGGCATTGGATTCAAGTCTGTCTATGCCTATACGAAAACGCCGCGGATCTATTCTGGCCAGTATTCTTTCCGGATCTGCAATCTGATCCTTCCTTATGCGGAAGAAAATGAGGCGACCGGGGACGATACGATTCTGATTCTCCCATTTGATGGAGAAGTCAATCCCGAAACAGCTTATAATGAGATCGGAGATGCGCTAAAAAAGTATCTTTCTGCGGATGTTTTGTTTGCTCTTTGCAATGTCAGAAATATAAGCTGCAAATTTATCCGGATGAAAGCGAATGGTCCGTCAGCAAAGAATCCGTTCCAGTGGACAATGGCGTGGATAAAGTCCTGCTGACGCAGAAGCCAACAAATTCCGCAAGAAAACTTCTGGTGTTTCGTACACAAGATAAGCAGCAATTTTGATTGGATATGAACTCGAAACGGATGACCACGGAAAAGATAGGATTATCCCGACAGAACAGCACTATCTTTATGTTTTCTTCCAGACAGCAGTAGAAACGCATCAGACATTTTACATTCATGTTCCGTTCTCAACGACACCTGCGCGAGACAATGTCAGGCACAATGAAGTGAATCAGCTCCTTGCTGAAAAACTTGCAACACTTTTTGCCGATAGCATCCGCTGGTTGTTGAAAAATGGTTATGTGACACTTGACTTTTTGAACGAGGTATACCCAATCTTGGATACCTGTAAGGAAGAAAATCTTCGAGGCATCCATGAAATGGGACTTGCACTTTTAAGGGACGGTCTTGCCCTTCTGCCGACCGAAGAAGGCGGCTATTGTTCGATCCAAAATGCAATGTTGCCTTATGCTAAAAATATAGCAGATAATATCACACAGTCCATCTTACAGAGAGAATATGGTGACACAGCCTGTTGGGTAAAAGCAGATGTCTGCCTTGGAGTCAACGAACATCTGATGATGTATCTGACCCATCATTTTGGTCTGCCGGTATTACGCTGGAGGGATGTCCTCCCGCGCCTGACCGCAGAAATTCTGGAAGAACAGACGGATGAGTGGCTTCTGAATCTGTTTGATACGATTTATTCAACCTGTACTGGTGTCTTCCGTTCCAAAGAAAAAGTAGATGCCAAAGGAATCCCCTTTGTCCGGCTTCAGGATGGTTCGCACATCCGCTGCCAGTACGATGGTATGGCACAGGTCTACCTTAATAATCCGATGTCCTGCAAAAATAAAATAAGCGCAGCAATCCTTCAGGATCAGCGCGGCAGAAATTTTTATGTTGATGCACTCGGCATTGAGGAATATAATGCCATTCGGGAACTGAAAGATGATGTGTTGTGCTTTTATGGTGAAGATTCAGATGATACGGATATCCAGTTTGAGGATAATCTGGAACACTTTGAACTGATCGAGCGTGCATTAAAGGAGAATGCAGCGGAGGTGCAACGTATTCTGGCAAATGTCCCAATCGTTTGGGATGGACAGCAATGGAAGAAGCCGGGGGACTGTTATATTCCGTTTGCATTTCTCGATCATTCAGACCTTACAGGACAGGCGGTGCTGAGCCAGCTGAATGTGCCATGGGTGTCGGAAGATTACTATGGGAAAATCCCGGCGGAAGTGTTTGAAAAATCGGCTGTAACATCGGAATTAAAGATATACTGGTGGATTGTTGTACATATGACGATAGGCTGCAAAGAGCAGATGCCAGTTTCTTTGAAATGCTACAGAAGCGTGTCCTTTACAAGAGATGTCAAAGAGTAGACTACCCGGAAACATGGGATATGTACCATTCTATCGACCATTTACAGGATATCTTGTGTAGTAATTCCGTTGAAATGTCAGTTAAAGCGGTGGATCTTATAAATGAAAAAGTGAAGAAACACCCATTATACGGAAAAATGACCGGTTCTCATAGTAAGGCGTTTAACACCACGACAACTGACAGCGTGAATCATATTCCTTCAATGCTGGCGTTGGAGCTTAGCGGTACAAAATGGTTGTACGATAAGACTGGAACACTTCAAAGTCCCGCTGACATAAAAAAGTCAGACCTAGCTGTGCAGTATTCAGGTCACGGAGCAGAGATATTTGCACAACTTCCCTTTAAGGCAGAAAGCGAAGCTGTCGAGACTGTAATCCAAAGCGTAGAGGAACCATACCAGGCTTTTATCAGTGCTATGCTGAAAAGACCTGATGAACTGCGTCTAATGTGCGAAACATACCAGAAACTTCAGAAAAAGCGACAGAAAGAGACTGACAAAACACAATCTTTAACGGAGTTGCTTGAGAAGCAGAGCAGTGCGCAGACCGAGGTAGAGACAGAGCCAGCTCCAGATGATGAGACATTGGGCGAGTACGGTGCTGTGCGGAACCTGAAACATCGCGAAAAAAAGTTGGAAGAAAACTTCCAAGAGGGACTTGAAGGCCAAAAAACAGTTGCGCCGCGACTGCGGTATACCTGTTCTGAAAGCAACCACGAAGAAAAGGCTTTTTGCAAGCGCAATATTTTGGTAAGTGCCAGATTTGCGGCAAGCAGATTATCCGATATGATGGAAAACCATACTTCGAGGCGTGCAATATTCTGCCGACGGATTCGATTCCGACAGCGTACAAGCAGAGCATATCAGAGGGATGGAACTCGCTTTGCCTTTGCCCGAACTGTGCAGCAGAATTCAGATATGGAAAGAAAAATCTTTCTGAACTTGTCCGAATGATTCAAACATACAACGTTGAGGAAGAAGATGAAAACCTGATCGTTTGCGATATCGAGATGCAGGGAGAGAAGCGATCAATCAAGTATACTGGAAAACATTTTCTGGCACTGCAAAAGGCAATCGGATTTTATGATGACTATATTAAGAAAAAAACTGATACAGTGAAAGATGAATCCGATGGTTGAGATAACTCTGGCAAGCAGTGCATTCGTGCGCACAAATGCAAATTTTGCGTTGCAAAATGCTTGTTGGGAAATCCCAAACCCTTTCTGATCTGCACCGTTCCGGTGCAGGCTACGCGTTCCTTCCGAACGCTTTTGAATGTGTCAATACAAACTCTCTCCAAAAATCCGAGTCGCTTTTTGGTGCAAGCGTCAATGGCATAACTCCGATGTTCGTGGTAGAATAGGTGCGTTGTGTGCCTGACGCATAAAAACGGAAAGGACGATGCAGAAATGGAGCAACTATATCTGATGCCCGGTGACGAACGCTACACAAAATTTCAGGATGAGAACGGTGTGCCGAAAATCCGTTACACCTACTGCTCCCTGCACGGCAAGCTGTTCAATTGCGTGTGCCGCTCAACAGATGAAGCCCAACGGCTGTGTGAAGATTGGCTCGTTTCGCAGGATCGCTGCTACATAAACTAAAAAAGTCGCCGAGGATTCCGCCCCATGAAAGGGTTAGAATCCTCGGCGACTTTCGTTTATCGGGTCTGCTGCTTTTCCTGTGCGTCTTTTTCTTCTGCGAAGAACAATTCAATATTTTTCTGTGCCTTTACCAACTCTTGCATTTCTTCTCGTGCCTTGCGATAGTCCGGGTAGGCTGCTTTCTTTTGGGTCAGAAGATCGGAATACTCTGCATTCAGTGCTTTGACCTTCGGCAGCTTTTTTAAGCCAGTTTCATCGAAAGCGGCCTTGGCTACTTTGTGCAGTGTGATTTCTTCCCGGTGAGTATCCAGAAACTTTTTGCTATATCCCGCTTTCCGGTAGGCATCGTAGACTGGGTGGGTCTTGGCGTAATTGACGATGTGCGTTTTCAGCACAGCAATTTCCGCCATCCGTGTTTCGGCGGCTTTGATGGAATCTCCCAGCTGGTGGTATTTTTCTGTTGCCGCCGCTGTGCGTTCATTCAGTTCATCTGCGCTGCCAATTTTGTGCTCCTGCAAGAAAATCAGCGTCTTGGACATTTCTTTCAGATTATATTTTTTCGCCCATCGTGCATAGCCTTCGCTTTTGCCCTCGGAGAGCTTTGCCTGAATGTCAACCAGCAATTGGAACGGCGGCTCTTGGAACGGCTGTGTCTGACGCGGACGGTGTTCGGTTTTTCCCGCAATCACAGCTTGCAGTTCATCCTCACTGTACCCAGCCCCCAGCGTTTTGAAGCGGATGAACCGCTTCTGCCGTGCGCCCTTGACGGAAGTGTATTTTCCACGCTTGACCTCATAACCCTGTTGTTCCAGTTTTTGCAGAAAATCTTCGTAATCCTTGGGCTTTTCTGCAAGGATGCTGTCGATGATGCCACACAGCCTATCACGATTGCTTTCTTTGGGTGGATAGAGGGTACGTTTCTGCCGTTCCCGGTAGGGCTTTATTTCAATAACAGAGAGCTGATGCTCCAGACAAATCAAGTCGCTCAACCGCTGAACGGCCAGTGCCGAAAAGAAAAAATCCCGGAACTTTTTTGAACCGTCCAATGCGGTGGAGTTGAAAATCACATGGTTATGGATGTGGTGACGGTCTGTGTGGGTGGCAACGATAAAAGCGTATTTGCCTTGGTAAACCGCATGGCAAGTTCATAGCCCACCTTGTTGGCTTCCTCGGCGGTGATCTCACCGGGTTTGAAAGACTGTCGAATTTGATAGGCGATGATGTCGCTTTTCTGTCTGCGCCCGGTAGCAAGTTCATACTGCCGCTTGGAAAGCATAAATTCTTCATCGACTGTCAGAGGGCTACACTCGTAGCAGCTTACCAGTTCACCTTGTTCGGTCTTATCTGGATTCTGCACATAGTCTGTGCGGCTTTTCAGACAAGCCGCAACCGACTTGCCCTTGTTTTTGTGCAACGCGATCAGCCGTGTCGCGGCCATCCTGAATCACCCCCATAAAAGAAAAATGCCGCCCGAAGGCGGCAAACGATTAAAACTATTTCTTACAGTTCGGCAAGCCACTCACTGAAACGTCCGATGTCCTCGGTGATGGCTGTTGCACCGAAAAAGAGAACGAAGCAGATGAACTCAGCTACCAGCAGGATAAAGAACTGATCCCAAGTCTGGCGGTAGGCAGTGTAGATGCCGCAGCCGAAGATGTAGAGCATCAGCGGAGCAACCACATAGCTGGACAACGTGAGCAGCCACTTCGCCATCAGAGCCAGAAAAGCCACAAAGAGAGAAACCGGGAAGAGAACAATTTTCTTCAGGATAGACATCATATCAGGCACTTCCTTTCTGTTCGCTCTTATTATAAAGGTATCGACTATTGCACTGCAAGGATGTCAAGCATTATATGTACACCCGCAGTCCTCCAACTGCGGGAATTTTCTTAGAGATTTGCCAGTTTAGTCAGAATCTGCTTGCCAATGGAAATCAGTTCGTCCAGCCGGGTGCGCAGATCAGCAAGGTCGGCAGAGTAGATCTTGCCGTTTTCGTTAGCGCGTTTGGCGACCTGATTCAGATTGTTACTGCAATTCTGAAGCAGATAAGCATTCGGCGCAGCTGTGGAAGGTCGAGATTCAGGCAGTAGCATCCAGTGCCATTTTGCGGATATAGGCACTCAGACTGTGGATGCCCATTCCATACATCTTATCTAAAATGCGGTTTCGTTCTTCATCGGTCACACGAATAAATAGACGGTGTTCCCGCTTTTTCACATTATCGCCCCTCCTTATCCAGATAACTCTTGAACGGCTTGACTGGTTCCGGTTGGTTGACCTTTTCCCCCAGTGCAGCCAGCACAGACGGACGAGTTGCGGGTGCTTCGGTTTCCTTGTATTCTTCGGGAGTATCCTGCGAGGAACTGCGGTCACGGTCGATATTCAGCAAAGCGTTCAATTCAGCAAGGCGAGCAGACTTTTCGGCCAGTTCTTCCTCCTGTGCAAAGGGCTTTGCCACTTCGACCTCTGCGGCCTGCTTCTGCTGTTCAAGGTTTTGCAGAGCATTTTCGGCATCTGCAATACGGTCAGCGAAATTGTCGATGGCATTGTCCAGACGAGTGATATTGCCGCGCGCATCATCGCCCAGCAACACCGGGTAACTCAACTCTGCCCGGAGTACGGCCTGATGCTCATTTTGAAGCTGTCGAATCGAATGTTCAGTTCAAAGCCACGGTAGGTGCCCAGCAGCATCATATCAGCATTGGGCATCTCCTGCCGAGCCAGCAGCAGCCGTTCGCCTGCAGCCTTTTTGTCATCGTACACCATGCCCTTGATGGTCATGCCGCAGAAGTTTTCCTTGTCCTGCGGGTGTGCTGCTGCAATCTGCGAATCCTGCTGCAAAGCAGCAATGCGGGTTTTCTGTTTCTGGATTTCTTCTGGGAATGTTTTGAGCAGCTTATCTTCCAGACGATATTTCTGATTCTGGAAGTCACCGCGCAGAACTTTCAATTTTGCCACCTGCACGTCCAAATCCATCTTTTCCCGGATGCGCGGGTCACCAGCACACAGAGCCTTGATTTCAGCGTAAGACAGAGCCTGCTCATCAATATCATCGCAGGAGCGCATAGGCGACTTGCTCGTCATGATCTGCGAAATGAACTTCTGCTTATTCTCTAAGGTCTGGTACAAGTAGGCGTCAAATGTCGATTCAGTGACGTAATTATAGACGTACACTTGTTTGTTTTGATTGCCTTGACGGATGATTCTGCCATTGCGCTGAGTCATATCCGACGGACGCCAGCCTACATCCAGATGATGCACCGCTACGAGCAGCGTCTGGACGTTGGTTCCTGCTCCCATTTTGGCAGTGCTGCCCAGCAGCACACGCACCTGTCCGCTGCGTACCTTGGAGAAAAGTTCTGCTTTCTTGTTCTCCGTATCTGCGTTGTGGATGAACTCGATCTCCTGTTCGGGCACACCGGCGTTGAGCAGCTTGGAGCGGATATCATCATAAACGTTGAACGAACCGTCCCCATTGGGAGTAGACATATCGCAGAAAATCAACTGGGTCAGCTTCTGCTCTTTGGTGTCGTTCCAGATGCGCAGGACGTTGTTGACGCAGGCATTTAACTTGCTGTTGGGGTCATCGGGCAGAGCGGAATTCATCAACCGCTGGTCAAGACCGATTTTGCGACCATCCGACGTGATTTTCAACATATTATCCACAGAAGGGTCAACAGAACCGCTGTGGACTTCGGCTGCACGTTCGCTCAACGCCTGCACCATGTCCTGTTGGATTTCCGAAGGCTTGACCACTACCGTCTCAAATTTTGCATCAGGCACCGGGAGATGAAGCTGGTCGCTGGTCTTGATATCTGCTGCTTCTTTGAACATCGCCATCAGTTCAGGCAAGTTGAAGAACTTCGCAAAACGAGTGCGTGCACGGTATCCGGTGCCTTCGGGCTGGACTTCGTCAAGAGGTTTTCGGTGATTTTTCTAAATTCATCAGGTTGTCTGCAAGGAAGTCCCTTGTGACCTCATGTCTGCACATATCCTTGAACACCTTTTCAATCGGCTTTTTGGCGGTTTCGGACTGCTTCACACACACAATAAAGGTGGTCTTGCCAATCTGTACCGAATAACTCGAATTCTGATTTTCCATTCGATTTCTCCTTTTATCGTCATTTTTCAAATTTGGCTGGCAGACTGGCAACTGTGGGTGTACCATGATTTTCTTGCCAGCCAAAATTTTCTGCCAGTTAAATAGCTTATTCCATCCAAAAGACCTTTTTGCGGCCTTCCACGATCTTGCTTTTCAGGGCATCGCCCAGTTCCCGCTTGGCATCCCGGACAGTTCTGCCGGGGATGCCCCTTTCCAGCGCCGCCTTGTCGAGGTCCTCGCTGAACACCTGCTTTCCTCCGGCAAGCAGGGTGCGGATCAGGTCTTTGGCTTGCTGGGTCTTGGTCTCACGCTGCGGTTCGATGCCGGACAGCATTTCGTCTGCGGTAATGTCGTACTCACCGACCCAGCGGAAACCGCCCTCGTCCCCCAGAGAGAATGCCAGCGACACGCCCGGCGGGGCAAGGGAGCTTTTCTCATGGGTCAGGATGCGCATGGTGGGGTCGTGCTTCAGCTTGCCGATGAACATGACGCTGCGCACGGCGGCGGCAATGTCGATGGAGCCGAGCCACCGTTGCAGGCTCTGCATTCCGGCGGCTTTATTCAGGTGCCCGATCAGCAAAATAGCGCAGCCTGTTCGCTGCGCTACCTGTCCCAGCCGCATGAAGATGGGCCGGACTTCGTTCGCCCGGTTCATATCCACGTCGGCACCGAGATACGCTGGATCGGGTCGATGATGACCAGTCGGGCGTTGTTCTCGACAATGGCTTTTTCAATTCGTTCATCTGAAAGAGTAAGCTGCACCTCGCTGTCATCAATGACCAGCACCCGGTCAAGGCCTGCACCGGCTTCAATCAGGCGGGGCTTGACCGTATCGCCCAGACCGTCCTCTGCGGTCTGGTAGATCACGTTAAAGGGTTCCATGCGCTCCATGTTGGGCAGCAATTTTCCGTTGGTGCAGGCGGCTGCAAGGTGCATGGCAAAGTAGGTCTTGCCCTCGCCCGGATTGCCTTGCAGCACGCTGAGCTTTCCAAAGGGCAGATACGGCTTCCAGAGCCATTCCACCGGAGTCAGTTCCACATCGCTCATGCGGATGATCTTCACCGTTTCCGGTTTTGACGGCTCTTTCAGCACGATGCTTTTGAAATAATTGCGGTTCGGGATCTCTGCCCGGTGCACCAGAACATCGTTCCAGTCTTTCATGCAGGGCTGAATGCGGGTCGCGCTCATGGTGTCCGGCAGCAGCGCTGCCAGCCGCTTGCAGGCATCCTCTCCAGCTTTATCGGCATTCAAACAGAGGAATACCCTCTCCACGTCCGGGCGTTCAGAAAGTAACTGCCGCAGCGCCTTGCCCGACACCCCGCCCAGCGACAGATAATTGTGCTGCTGCCAGTTTTTCGGGAACAGCTCAATGAAGGACAGCAGGTCGATGGGCGCTTCAAAGACCAGCAACTGTTTGTCGGTGCCACGATGGGCAAAGCCAAACGCCTTTTCTGCACCTGCTGCATCCTGCCGAAACTTCTCCTGAATCCCACGGCTGCTTGCGTAGCGGGGATGCCCGTCTGCATCCCGCCCCACAAAGACCACGTTGTGGTGGGAGGAATCCTCGTAAATATCTCCGGCGGCGATGAAGAAGTTCACCAGCGAGGGACTGAGTTTCCGTTCCTGTGTCAGATAGTTCAGGATGTTGGCGTTGGTGACGTTCCGCAGCGGCAGACGAAACGCCGGAGAGGGGGCGGGGTCAGCCTCCGGCTGGACTTCGCCCGGTTCTCCGGTCAGCATCTGCACCGCTTCGGGGAAGGATTTGCCGTAAAATTCCATCACGAAGTCCACCGGCAAGCCGCCCTTGCTCTGGCTGTGCCGGAACCATTTGTTGCCGCAGACAGTCAGGCTGTCGTGGGCTTTCCAGCGGTATTCTTTTCCGCTGCGCACCAGCGTTTCGCCCTGTGCCCGGAGAAATTTTTCCAGATCTACCGCATTGGCTTTGTCAATCTGGGCTTGGGTGTAGGTCATGCTGCTTCCTCCTTAAAGTTCCTGTGTGTGATTTTTCTGCTCGGTTTTCTTCTGGAATTGCGCTGCCTTGGCTTCTTCCAGCTTTTCAGCACCGATTCCTTTTCCGGGGTCTTACCGCCCGGTGCGGAAAGCTGCTGCTTATTCAGCACCATGTCGATATACTTGCGGATATTTTTCAGGGCAGAGACGTCCGGCTGCAAGGCTTCCAGTTTGGTACGCAGTTCTGCGCTGCCGGATTGCAGCGCAGAAAATTCGGCATCTAATGCCGAAAAATTCACCACTGTGCTGCCGTTCAGCTTCATCAGGGTGCGGACAGCTTTATTAAAGGTGTCCAGTTCTTCCTCGTGCTGGGCGGCATAAGCGTCCTTGGTCAGCTTGAAGTTCTTCTTGATAAAGGCGTCATGGATGGGTTTCAGCTTGGCATGGACGGCAGCAGCATCCTTGATCTGGGCGATTGCCGCATACGGTTTTCGTTCTGCTTCAACTGCTTGCGGAGAGGAGCAGCGGTCTGGTTTAAACTGTCAATGGCTTGGTTCAAGTCCTCAACGGTGTTCAGAGAATGGGCTTTCAGGTAGTCCACAGCCCGTTTGACTTCCTCAAGTCCCGGACAGTGCATTTCAGTTTTGCCTTGCCAGACCAATCGCTGCGCTGCTCATTGCGGAGGTTGAAGTAGTCCACCAGCAAGTCGGACAACGTGGGGTCCTTCGCCTTTTCCCGCGCGTCCAGAAGAAGCTGCTTCTTTTCGTTCAGGTCTGCGATCCAGCGTTGCAGCCCACGGATGGCGCTGCGGATGGACTGCATCAGGCTGTTGGCTGCACGAATGTCCCGATTCAAGTTGCCGAGAAAGGTTTCCACCCCACGTTTTTCCATCTGGTGTGCGGCGGGGCCAAGATGCACGGTCGGTATCTGCTGGATGCCCTGCCGTTCAAAGGAGCGCAGGTCAACACGTTCCGGCCTTCCAGCAGCTTCCAGATAGCGGTTGGTGATGGTCTCCCAGCTGTGCCGCCAGACCTCGGCGTACTTCTGGTCGTTCCAGTCCACGGTGTTTTCCTTGTGACACTTCCAATTCCCGGATGGAAGCTGGATGCGCTCGCCGTTTTCATTAAGGTCATATACCTTTCGGGATTTCGGGAGCCATTTGCCGTGTTCGTCCATTGCCCGGAGCGTCAGCAGAATGTGGGCGTGGGGGTTGCCATCTCCCTTGTCGTGGATGGCAAAGTCAGCAATCATGCCCTTGGAAACAAACTGCTCGTTGCAAAATTCTTTGAGCATCGGAAGGTACTGTTCTTTCGGCACCTCTACCGGGAACGCCAACACGATGCGCCGGGCAAGCTGGGAGTTCCACTGGTTCTCCACGGCTTCCACGGCGTTCCAGAGGGTTGCCCGGTCTGCAAATCCGGGCGGCGCATTAGGTGGCAGCATGATTTCAGCATGGACGAGTTCTTTCCTCTTGTTGTAGAATTTCGTTTTTTGGTCGTATTCGCTGAACAGCCGTTCGCCGCTCTGGTAGGCTGCGCCAGCAACAGCAGACTGCCCTTGGCTGCGTTTTACGATGGAAATTTTGAAGTGCGGACACGGCATAGGCATCACCCCCAAACAAAAAGACCGCCCAGCAAGATGGCTCTTGTTGAACGGTCAATAATCATATTCAGTTTTGCTCACCGCATTGGTTCGGAGTGCTGCGCACTTCGGTCTTAGGCGGGAGCCGCAAAAGGATAGCTGCAAAGCAGCGCAAGGAAAATGCAGTTTTCCTTGGGATGGAATCGGGCTGGCGCACAAACGCCAGCTTCGATTTCATCGAGCCGTCTGCAAG
>ENA-OQHA01000141-OQHA01000141.1-human-gut-metagenome-genome-assembly--contig:-NODE-141-length-38796-cov-9.076340_pt1 | contig 38796 bp, 43 predicted proteins | sample MGYA00242558_ERZ504707 | MGnify/ENA primary metagenome ERZ504707 (study PRJEB26092, sample SAMD00036197) | human gut metagenome | host: Homo sapiens | study: EMG produced TPA metagenomics assembly of... | reverse complement strand
GTCCTTTTTTCAGATCCTCCAGCGTTTTTTCTGTCTCTGCCGGCGGATACATCGAATGGTTCCGATCATCATCATTACCAGAACAAACAGATACCACAGGGTCCAGAAGATCTGCTCTTTTCGTTCCAGACCGCCGGGAATGAATTCTGCCAGCTGATCGCCCCAGACGAAATTTACCAGGGATGCCAGAATGCCGATAGACAGAATGGATGCTGCCCCATAGACTTTCCGGCTTTCTTCATCATCGAGGTTCTGGAAGAAATACCACAGCGATACAAACGCTGCTGCCACCAGACCGCCTAGAATCAGGCCGCCGCCCACGTTTACGATCTTTGCCGCCCACGCTGCCGCTGCCACACCGATCACCAGAAATCCCGCGATCACGTTTGCGTTCCGGTCCTGTTTTTTCTGCTGCCTTGAAATGTCACCTGCGTTCTGCAGCATTTCGGCCACCTCCTTCTGAGTATACTGAATTTCCGGCGCCGCCTCTTCCTTCGCCTTCTCCTGCCGTTCGGAGCGCATCAGTTCCAGCACAGAAATCCCAAGTGCCTGAGCCAGCGGCTCAATCGTCTGGATATCGGGAAAGCCAAGTCCAGTTTCCCTTAGTTAAAGATATTGTTGGGTATCTCAAGATGTGTCATTCGATTTTGCCGATAAAGCGGTAGAAGATTTCTACCTCCTGTTCCCGGCTTCCGTCCTCACTTTTGACCGCTTCATGGATAAGGATTTTTTCAATCAGCGTATTCAGAAGTTCAGCCGTCAATTCTGTGGGATTGACATACTGTTTCATCAGACCTATCCACTTTTCAGCGTCAACCGCTGTCTGGGCAGCGGCCTCCATCGCTTCGTGAAGCCGTTCAATTTTTGCGTTCAATTCTCGCTGTTCGCCCTGATACTTTTCGGACAGCATATTGAAATTGTATTCTGTAATGCGTCCGGCAGACCAGTCCTCATACATTTTTGCAAACAGGGTGTCTACTTCTGCTTTGCGTTTTTCCGCCTTTTTCAGTTCGGCTGTCTGCCGCTTCCTTGCAGTATTGCGTTCCTTGTCGCTGGCGTTAAGTAGCCGTTTCAGAAGTTTGTCCCCGTCCTGCTGTGCCAGCACAGACCAGTATTGCAGACGGGAAAGGACATAGGCGTAAAGCACATCATAACGGATATAGTGCATGGAACACTGGTGCAATCCTTGCCCGTACTTGCTACAATGGTAGTGGGCATAGGGATTTTTGTTCTGACTGTTCACACCATAGGCCAGCGACCAACCGCAGTCCGCACATTTTACCAGCCCGGAAAATATCTGCGTTGTGCCGTTCTTCTGCCGTCTGCGCCTGTTGCAAATCTGCTCCTGTACTTGACGGAACACATCTTCGGAAATAATCGCTTCGTGGGTGTTCTCCACACGATACCATTCCTCTTTTGGCTTGCGTACTTTCTTCTTGTTTTTGAATGAAATGTTGGTCTGCTTATTGTGGATGCTGTGTCCGATATAGGTTTCCTCTTTCAGAATACTTTTTACCTGCGCTATCGTCCACGCATAGGCTTTTTCCTCCGGCGCTCCGGCATAGATATTTGCGAAAGTGCCGTATCTCTGGAAATTCAGCCAGCCGGGAGTAGGTACTTTTTCTTCGACCAAAATCCGTGTAATGCTGGCGGCTCCCCGGCCATGAACGGCAAGGTCAAAAATCTTTTCGATAATCCACCTTGTTTCCGAGTCAACCAAAAGATGACCTTTCTTATCCGGGTCTTTGACATAGCCCAGCGGGGCATAGGCTCCATAGTGTGCGCCATTTGCAAACCGTGTCCGCATGGCCGCTTTTACCTTTTTGCTGGTCTGGCGGGCGTGCATTTCATTCAGAATGTTGAGGAATGGGGCAAGCTCATTCTCTCCGTTGATGGTGTCCACATTGTCATTGACAGCGATATAGCGGACGCCTTTGCTGGGAAGTAGATTTCCGTGTATTGGCCGGTCAGAATGTAGTTTCTGCCTAAGCGGGATAAATCCTTCGTAACAACGCAGTTGATTTTCCCGTCCTCAATGTCATCAATCATTCTCTGAAAATCCGGCCTGTCAAAGTTCGTTCCAGACCATCCATCGTCGATATATTCATCTATGACATTCAGGCCATGCTCGGCGGCATATTGCCGGAGCATCATGCGTTGTGTCTGAATACTCCCGCTTTCTCCTTGCAGTTCATCGTCCCGGCTCAATCTCATATAAAGCGCCGTGTTGTAAATCGTAGTATTGTAAGGTTGTTTCACCGTTAAAAATCCTCCTTCTAAAGAAACAACCCACGCTTACAATACTTTTGCTCTATGGCAATTATATCATAAGCGTGGGCGTGTTATCAATGATGGACTATCAGGTTGAAGCGGCTTTTTCTGCGGTATGCCGCACCACATCTACAATCAGATCACCGAGGGGCTTCCCGCCTGCGGCGAAGTGTTCGGAGATTTTTATACGGTTGTTCCCACATACAAAATACTGCGTGCCGTTCTCTGCTTGTATGACCTGCCCTGTCCGGGGTGTAAAAATATCGCTTTCGCTTTTTGCCATCCAGTGTCCTCCATATTCAGTCTTCAAGGTACAATGCCGCACAAAGGCGGCGAAAATTTCTGCTTATATCTATCACCTTTCCTTTACCGTGTGCCGCTGCTGACGTTTCAGTTCCGCCAGTATATCCGGCGGGATACGGTCAACCAGCCGCTGTAAATTGTCCAGTTCGCTTTTCAGCTTTGCCCGTTCCATCGTATCTTTCATCTTTCCTTTTTCGCTGGCCTTTGCCCTTGCTTCCAACTTCTCATTCTCCGCCAACAGGTCATTGATTTTAACCTTGTACTTTTTCAACTGCCCGGAGAAGTTCTCCATCTGCGGGAACCACTTTTTTAGCATGGAGAGGGCTTCCTCTTTTTTCTTTCCGGCGTTCAGCGGGTTAATGCCGTCAAGGGCGGCTTCAATGGCTCTGGCCTGTTTGGAGAGGGAAACCGCCTGTTTGAAAAGCCGGGTGGGGATATGCTTCCGGCCTGTCTTGCTGGCACTCTCCCCACGCTCCAAGTCGGGATATTTCACCACCATATAGGCGTGAAAATCGTCCTGCCACTTCGTCAGGTTTGCCCGGTTGCCGATAATCTCTTTAGCGCACAGGCGGTTGTCCTTTGTCAGCGGAACAAAGGTCAAATGCAGGTGGGGCGTTTTCTCGTCCATGTGTACCACCGCCGACACGATATTTTCCCGTCCTACCCGGCCAATGAGGAAGTCCGACGCCCTTTGGAAGAACGCCTGTATCTCCTTTGGGGATTTCCCCTTAAAAAACTCCGGGCTGGCGGTTATCAGCGTATCGACAAACCGTGTGCTGTCCTTGCGGGTTCGGCACCCGGCCTGCTCAATCCGGCTCTGAATGAAGTGGTAATAGCGTCCCTCCGGCTTGACGATATGGAAGTTGTATTTACTCCGGCTGGTGTCAATGTCGGGGTTGCTGGCGTATTGTTCTTTCTGCCGTTCGTGATGGGCTTCCAGCGGCCTTGCCGGGTTGCCCTTGTGCTTCTCAAACCGTAAAATTGCGTGTTGTGCCATTCTGCTCCTTCCCCCATTCCTTTCCTATCCGGGTTTTCCACAGGGAAAATCCCGCAGAAATTAGCTCGGATAGGATTGGAATGGATAGAATATAAATCAATCTTTTTATCTTTGTATTTCTATATACCGTCCGGTTTTCGTACGTCTCAGGAGTGATTTCCGTACTTCATGGGTACGGTTTTCAGTCCTCCGGCGTACCAGAACCGGATTTCTTGAAGTCGGTGTTTGGAACCGCTTCATAGGATTTTGGGAAAATGCGGTTGGGTTTTCCGCAGCCCTGCTTCTGGATTTCCACCAGTCCGGCGTATTGCAGTTCCCGCAGTATTCACCGCTTTCTGCCGCCCACAATGGAGCAGGTCAACCACCTCACAGATAGGGTAATACAGGAAAATCCGTCCGCAGTCATCCGCCCACCCATTCTTGCGGGATAACTCTGTCCGGCGCAAGATAAAGGCGTACAGAACCTTTGCCTCGTTGGACAGGGGCTTGAATGTGGGGGCTTCAAAGAGGAAATTCGGGAGCCGGGTGAAGCTGAACGCCTTTTCCGGCTGATGGATATAGATGGTATTTGTCATAGTGCGTTTTGTGGACGGTTAGAAGCCCGTTTTCCGGGGCGGGCGATACTTTATACCACCTGCCCCGGTTTGGGGCTTGCGGAGCCTGATAAATCAAGGCTTTTTTCGTTCCTAACTGTCCACAGCAGACCTCCTTTTCCGTTCACTTTCTGTTTTCTGCCGCCTGTGAACTCTGGCGGCACAGCCGGGGCAGTATTTTGCCCGGTTGGATTTGGGGACGAACACACCGCCGCAGACCACACAGCGTTTCAAGTCCTTATCCCGGAAAATCTCCGCTTCCAGCGTCCCGTCCAGCGGCAAGACCGCCCAGCGGAACCACTTACAGCAGACCGAGAAAGAAACTGTCTGCGGGCAGGTGCAGGTGTCCCCATCATCAAGGACAATGCAGTTGCCGTCCTCAAAGCAACAGCACTCCCGGCGTATCAGGCTGGCCGCCTGTTTCTTCTGCGCCGGTGTCATGCGGTAAAGGGAACCGTCCGGCTTGCGTTCCAGCGGCGGCAAGTCTTTATAGGGGTTATCTCTCATGCGTTCCCTCCATTTTGCTTTCCGTTGCCGTTCTCCCCGAAAAGGTTTCCTGCCCCATTCCTGCGGCGTGTTCCGGCGTTGGCACGCTCCCCATACTTCGGGACATTTTGTCCCGAAGTCCGGCTCCTTGCGGTGCTTCCCCAGCCGGGGTATCCCTTTTCGGACGGTCATTCTGTTTTCAAGGTGCTGTCCATCGATGAACTACCCTAAGTCTACACCTAAATGACCGCCCGTTCCGTATATCCGAAAGGTGGGAAATCGGCTTAAGAAACAGGCTATTTCCACGCTCTCGGAATTGTGGTAAAATAATAAGTACAGAGTGACAAATTGGAATTTATCGGGCAGACAAGGAGGGAGAGCATGGAGTTATCCATACAGGAACGGCTAAAAGACCTGCGTGTGGAGCGTGGGCTGACATTGGAACAACTTGCGGAGCAGACCCATCTCTCCAAGTCTGCTTTGGGCAGTTATGAGGGGGACAAGTTCAAAGACATCAGCCACTATGCCCTTATTGAGTTAGCAAAGTTTTACGAAGTGACTGTTGATTATCTGCTGGGCCGTTCCCAAACAAAAAATCACCCAAACGCCGATCTTGCAGACCTGCGTTTGAGCGACGATATGATTGAACTATTGAAAAGCGGGCGGGTGGACAATTCCCTTTTGTGTGAACTGGCGACCCACCCGGATTTTCCCCGGCTCATGGCCGACCTTGAAATCTATGTGAACGGCGTGGCGGGAAAACAGGTACAGAGTGCAAACGCCATTGTGGACGCCGTGAGTGCAACGATTATGAAACAACACAATCCCGGCTTGACTGACCCGCAGTTAAGGCAGCTTATCGCCGCCCATATTGACGACGACAGCTTTTGCCGCTATGTGATACAGCAGGACATAAACAAGATAGTCCTCGACCTGCGGGAAGCCCACAAGGACGATTTTTCAGCGTCCCGGAGGACAATCCTCTGGAAGATTTCTTACAGACCGCCGAGGAAACCGCCAGCCCGGGCAGCGACCCGGAACAGGCGGCTATGATGTTTATCTGCAAGCGGCTCAAACTGAATTACAAGAAGCTGTCCGAGGAAGAAAGGAAGTGGCTGAAGCGGATTGCGCAGAAGTCAGATTTACTGAAAAATCCAAAGCCCCAGCGGGGGAGAAAATAAGTGGGCGACAAAAACAAATTTTACAAACGGAGGATACCATGAAGAAAGACGATAGAGAAAGATGTTCGTGGGCAACCACAGAACTCTATAAAGAATACCATGATGAGGAATGGGGAAAGCCCGTTCATGATGATAGAAAACTATTTGAAATGTTGGTTCTTGAAGGTATGCAAGCCGGATTATCATGGCTGACGATATTAAATAAAAGAGCTGCATTTAAGGAAGCCTTCAACGAGTTTGATTATCAAAAATTGCTCTCTATGACGAAACTAAAATTGATGAGTTAATGCAAAATCCCAATATTGTTCGCAATAGATTAAAAATTAAGTCGACAATCACAAACGCACAGCAATTATCAAAATCCAAGAAGAATACGGAAGTTTTGATAAGTTTATTTGGTCTTATGTTAAGAATAGACCGATTCATAATCATTTCAAATCGGAAGCGGACATTCCTGCAACAACGCCACTTTCAGATAGAATCAGTAAAGACTTAAAAAAACGAGGCTTTAAGTTTGTAGGCAGCACGATTATATATGCGTATATGCAGGCAATCGGAATTGTAAATGACCATGTGAAAGGTTGCTATTTGTATGTACCAGAATAATTCAATATTTCGGTACAATTTATCGAGAGATAGCAAAGCCAGCCGAGCCAGTCAACGGTCAAGATGAACGGCGCATTTCATGCGCCGCCGTTGACAGTCCCGCCCGTCTTTGCTAAAGGGTAATCAAGGCGGGAAAGCCCTAAAATGGTTTCACACCTATTTCAATAATTGGAGGAGATAAAAATGAGATCAGAAAAGGAAGTTTATGATATTGTTTTGAATTTTGCAAAAACAGACAAACGCATTCGCATGGTTACTTTGGAAGGATCTAGAACAAATACAAATATTCCGCCTGATGATTTTCAGGATTTTGATATTACTTTTTTTGTTACGGATATGGACAGCTTCACAAGTGATGATAAATGGCTAGATATATTTGGTGAAAGGTTGATTCTGCAAAAGCCGGAAGATATGGAATTATTTCCAGCTGTAGAAAAGGGATTTTCATATTTAATGCTGTTTACTGATGATGTTAAGATAGATTTAACTTTGCTGCCGCTGGAACTGATAGACGAGTATTTTACATGGGATAAACTGGTAAAGTTACTGTTGGATAAAGACAACCGTATCGTAAAGCCGCCAATACCAACGGATATAGACTACCACTTGCAGAAGCCTACTCAAAGAATGTTTGACGATTGCTGTAATGAATTTTGGAATACTACAACATATGTAGTAAAGGGCTTATGCCGCAAAGAAATTCTTTTTGCTATTGACCATATGAATGATATAGTACGAAAAGAATTGCTTCGCATGATTTCCTGGCTGATTGGTATCAAACAGGGATTTCATTTCAGTTTGGGAAAAAACTATAAATTTATGAAGCAATATGCCCCAGAGGAATTGTGGGAACGACTTATGTCCACTTATAATATGGATTCCTATCCCCATATGTGGGAATCCTTTGAACAATGTATGGCATTGTTCCGGGAGGTTTCGTCAGAAGTGGCATGCCAGTTGGATTACCAGTATCCACTATATGATGAAAAATCAGTAATTATGTGATTCGGCAAAAGAAAAATATGGCATTGAAGATGATAACAAATAAAATTTTTTCAATCGAAAAAATTTATTTTGATTATTCAATTTTGAAAAACTGAATACCTCAAAATCAGAAAGAGCGCGGACAAGCACTTTGAGGGATTGGCCGCCTTGTCCACCCATTCAGTGGGACGGCGGGCGGCGGTCAAGGCCGGGTGTAAACCCGTTCATTTCAGCCTTGACGGTTACCCGCTGTCCTGTTACTTTTCCGGGAGTGTAGCCACAACTTCGGGACACTTTGTCCACAAGTCGGAGCGTAGGACGATGAACGGGGCTTTCATATACGCCCTGTCTGCTGTTGAAACCAGACCTGCGCTTACGGCTCCACGCCACACAAGCACAGCCCTGTTTTCCTGCCGCTTCAAATGCCCTTGCCCTCCCCGGCGGCAACGGCATTTTCACGGCAACGCCGACAGAGCGTATAACACACTACACTTTGCTCCGCAAGTCGTGTGCCAAATGGGGGCGTTGCCCCCTTTGGAAACCCCCACAAGAAAAGGCGGTATGCTACCCCTCCACGGGGCGCATACCGCCTTTTCTTGTTATCCAGCCCTCCGGCTGTATCGGTTGAGCAAAAGTCAGCGTGGGATTGATGTGGTATCTTTATCTAAGTGAAACCCCCCGCTCCCACCGGCTGACGGCTTTATCCGTCACATGAATCTTTTCCGCAAGCTCTGCCTGCGTCATCTTTTTCTCTTTTCGCATTCCGGCAATAAACCGCCCGAACTCTTTCGCTTCCACGTTGTGTCCCTTCCTCCTGCTGTTCCCGCACCGTCTCATGTTGCCCAGCGGAGCGTTTTACAGTCTCAGAATAGGCGAAAATAGGCTGTTTTGTCAATCTACGAATCCTTTACCTGCGTTTTTACGCCAAAAAATCCCCGATTCAGCACAAAAGTGCCAAATCGGAGATCTTGTATTTTCCTGTATTTACAGCCCGATCATATTTGCAAACAATACGATCAGCGGAATGGCAATGATGGTTCTCTCCAGAAAGATCACCCGCAGTTTCCAGAAATTCAACGGAATTTCACTTATAAATGCCGGGGCGGGAACTTTTTGTTAAAAATATCGGAATCTGCCGAATTCTGCGATTCCCCCTGTTTCTTTCGTTGCATAGGCAAACAGTCCCACTCTGCATCCTGTGAAATGATCCATTTTGAAATAGAGCTGATGCCATGGTCCGATCTGTTTCCATTTTTCATCGCTCCAGTATAAAAACCGGACTTTATCGTGCTGGTTCTGGAAATCCGCTTCCATCCGGATTCTTATTTTCGATGATTCAACCGCCACTGCTTCCCATTCGATTTCTTCACTGTTGCCCTGGTTTCCTTCTATGCTGTCATGTTCCGCTTCGAGAGATCTCATAACCAGAAGCATCTGTCCATCACGCTTTGTAACGGCCGCCATGCCGTAACATCCCTGTAATGCACACATTCCTGCATAATCTCCGTCCTTTATTCCTTCCGCATCAACGGTTACTTCTGTTATGCACACCGGAAACTTCATTCTCTGGGTGATCGTATTGACTGCCTGCGTGACATTTTTGCACTGCTTTCTGCAGACCATTCTAAGGCATCCTTTTTCTGCATCATTCTCAATCCAGGAAAGTTCCGGTTCGTGGTTGAACTGCCAGCAGCTCTTCCATCCAAACGTTCCAAACAGCCGTTTCTGTTCCGGATTCCATTCCGAAAAATCATCACTCTCCACCAGCGGATGATATTGTTCATCCGGTCTTGTGCTTTGTGTTTCCACTTCACAGAGTGCCCTTCCCGAATCACCCAATACCGGATAATTTTCTTTTATGATCTGCTCTTTTTGTTCGCCCGGCGCCGGCATACAGGTAACTCTGACATTTTTCTCCCATTTACTGGCACAAGAACCGGGATTCTGCCGACGGCACCTCTGTCCTGAAAAAGCACAGCATACCATTTATGATCCGGCGTATCCACAATTCCTCCCTGTGCAACGCCCTGCCCACAATATCCCATAGTGTCACACAATACATCTCCGCCTTTAAATTCTCCCGTCAGGCTGTCTGATACATAGCACGCCTGCGTCCGCATCCACCTGTCCGGAAGGGAATGAATCAGGAATAAATAATACATTCCATCGATTTTATAAAAATGACTTCCTTCAAAACCAAGCCCCGGATTCCGACTGTCACTGACCAGAATCCGATCCAGTCCGCCTTCCTTTGGACCGCTCAGATCTTTTTTCAATTCCTGCAGACGAATATTTCTATTGCCGGAAACAATATAAACATGATCATCCTCAAACAAAAGTGAGCAGTCATGATAAAAGCCTTCTATGATGCGTTTTTCCCATGGTCCTTCGATATTATCAGCAGTATAAAGGTATGTTTTTCCGGTATCATTCGCCACAAAGCAAATATAATACATCCCTTTATGGTATCGGAGCGATGCAGCCCACATGCCTTTTCCATAGCAGTTTTTCTCCCCGACAAGTCTCTGTTCCTCTGTGCTGTCCAGTCTTTCATACACATAGCTCAGATGTTCCCAGTGAACGAGGTCATAAGACCGCAGGATTTCACACCCCGGCACAAAATGCATTGTGGTGCTTACCATGTAATACGTATCGTCTACCCGGATGACATCCGGATCCGGATAGTCCAGCCCTGTAATTGGATTTTTTCCTATTATCTTCATATAGTCTCTCCTCGTATGATATTTCAGGGTCATACTATAGCAATCTAATAAATTATTGCACATAATTACACGAATGAAACCACCCTATGCATCCGTTGGACGAATTGTTAAAAATCCTTTTGAAATAGCTGATGGTAATTCCAAGCTTCAATAAGTAGTTTTCGTGTTTCATCATGTAACATAATAATCACCTCTTGACTCTATCATAGACCTGTTGTCAAGAGTGTGCAGTATTTTTTTGGAGTGCTATAGATTGGAATTCTGTTTTCGATTCTCTTCTTTTTAAAATTTCTTTTCCTCTTGTGATATCCGTTTTACTGTATTATGATAATATCAAATTTACAGCAGTCCGGCGGAGGCAATATTATGATTGAACATTTAGACGGGATTCATGAAACCGTAACGTATAAAGAAAACAGCAGTCTGCGGCTTTTTGTAAATACAGACTGTGAAGATTATCCCATTCACTGGCATACTCCCATGGAAATCATTATGCCTCTGGAAGGAACTTACACAGTCTTTCTTGGGGATAAGCACATTCTTCTTCAGGAAGGTGATATTATTTTCATCTGTCCAGGAGTCCTCCACTCTCTTGCAGCACCGGAAAGCGGAAAACGAATCATTCTGCAGATTGAATGGTCTGTTGTCTCAAAAATCCGTGATCTCAATTCCATTCTCTCGCTGATTTCCCCCATTCTCACCCTTACACCACAGACTGCTCCTGATATTTATTCCGATATTTATCATCTCATCTGCCAGATTCTTTCGGAATACGAAAAGGATTCCTTTCTTTCGGAGGCCGTTATCTATGCGCGCATGCTTGATATTCTTTCTCTGATCGGCAGATACCAGGCCTTTGCATCCTGCCGTTTTGATGCCGGACCGCAAAAACAGAAAGAATATCTGGATCGTTTTCTTTCCATCTGCAATTATATTGATGAACACTGCACGGAAGATCTTTCCCTTGATCACGTTGCAAAAACAGCAGGCTTCAGCAAATACCACTTTACCAGACTGTTTAAGCAGTTTACAAATACCACCTATTACAAATACCTTAATCGCAAAAGAATTGATCATGCCATGCTGCTCTTATCCGATCCCGATATTCCTGTCACAGAGGCAGCACTTCAGTCTGGTTTCTCCAGTCTTTCCACCTTTCTTCGCGTCTTCCGTTCTGTCAAACAATGTACGCCTACGGAATTCCGCGATATGTATATTCATCCGGAAAAACTGCAGAAAAATCCCTAATTCCTGCTGCTTTCATTTCTGTTCCTTTGATACACGTTACAACACGAAAAACTTTCTGTTCCTGCTTTTTTGCGATTTCCATCCTCAAATGATTCTCATGATTCTGATAAAGAACCAGACCTGCTGTTTCCGCTTCAAAGCGATAGCTTTTCTGCCGTAATCCAAAATAGGAGCAATAGGCTGCTTCTGCAATACTTTCTTTTCGGTGATACAACCGTAGCATTCCCTCTTTTTCTTTCAGCGAATAAATCATGCACTTCCGCTTCTGTAAAGCCAACATACGGTGCCATTCTTCCGGCATCCATCATGCACCACTGGACATCAAAATGAATCACATCATACTGATTCAGATGTTTTTCAAAGGACTCCGCCTTATGAATCGCATAGTCCGCAAACAGTTCTCTGGAATCACTGCCTGATAAGCAGCGCCCGATAATCCTCTATGATTTTCTCCATCGTAACAGACTCCATGCTGGAAATCACATCTTTTTTTAAGGTATCATACGTTTGGCTCAGCACGGTTCCGATATTTCTGCCGACCGGGCAGAAAGGGGATGGGGTTCCATGTATACTGATCATTTTCTCAATGGCTGCCGGATCTACAGCATGGCAGATCCGATACAGCGAAATTTCGGAAAGTGGAACCGCAAGGGTGGCTCCTCCGGTTCCTGATTTTACTTCTATGATTCCGTCTTTTTTCAAGGCACTTAAGATATTTCGTATGGTTACCGGATTGCATCCCGTAGATAATGACAGCAGCTCACTGGTCACTTTCTTTTCTGTACCATATTCAAAAATAAAAATCAGACAATGGACCGCGATCGAACATTTATTACTGATATGCATAATTTCAATCCTCCATTTGCAATTTTATCATATCCCATTTCCGCTGTAAATATTGACACCATCTCTTGATGCTGTTATACTCCAATTATAGCTGTAGTTTTATTTTTTACATCATAGGAGGAATTTACCATGCATGCTTATGAAATTCTGTTCAGTCCAACCGGCGGTACCGCAAAGGTTGCCGCCGCCCTCACCACTGACTGGTCTTCCGTTAAAACCATCGATCTCTCTATTCCATCCACCCATTATGAAGATATTTGTCTGGAAAGCGATTCTTTAGCCGTAATTGCGATGCCGGCTTTTGGAGGTGCCGCGCCACAGCTTGCACTGGATCGTCTCTCCCGTATCCATGGAAACGGAGCTCTCTGCGTGATCGCTGCCGTCTATGGAAACCGTGCCTATGAAGACACCCTGGTTCTCCTGGAAGATTATGCACAGACAGCTGGTTTTCAGGTTATTGCTGCTGTTTCAGCAGTTGCAGAGCATTCCATTATTCACCAGTACGCTGCCGGAAGACCAAACAGTGCTGACTGTCAGGAGCTCGCCGCATTTGGCAGGCAGATTCTTCAAAAGGCAATTTCCGGCAATCTCTCTGTCCCGGAAATTCCCGGTAACCGCCCCTCGAAACATTCTGAAACCGGCATGGTTCCAAACGTAAAGCACTCCTGCACTTCCTGCGGTCTGTGTGCACAAAAATGTCCTGCCGATGCAATTCCTCCGGACAACTGCAAAACCACGGACAAAACCAAGTGCATCTCCTGCATGCGCTGTGTATCCCTCTGTCCAGTACACGCAAGAGAAGTAAATCCTGTTATGACTGCAGTTGCCGCAAAAATATTGAAAAAATCCTGTACGCAGGAAAAAGCAAACGAGCTGTTTTTGTAAAAAAATACCGCCGGACTCAAGTGTCACCGACAGTTTTTTACATAAAACACATCAAAAAGCAGAACAAAATGTTGAAAGTGAAATGCTCCCTCCTAAATGACAAGTTTTTCTTCTTTCACCTGTCTGTTCAGAAGGGAGCATTTCATTTTCGTTCTGCTTTTTTCTTTTACAGTTTTGCGCGGAAGAATGCACAGATTTCGTCCCACACTTCCTTCTGGAAGAAATGGAGATCTGCGTGGTCGGCATCCTCGATCGAAAGCAGTGTGACGTCACATCCCGCTTTTTCCAGCTCATCGTGCAGTTCCTCTCCCTGTCCGAACGGAACGGTATGGTCATCCTCTCCGTGGATGATCAGAAACGGCGGTGCGGCTTTTGTCACGAAGCTGACCGGACAGCATGCGAGTGCTTCTTCCGGATGGCGCATCACGTTTTTGCCCATCAGAAGGGACTCCGGAGATGCCGCACACTGCTCCGGATCACTGTACTGGAATCCGCGGAAATCGGTCGGCGGGTACCACGGGCAGGCGGCCTGTACGGCACTGGAATATTCCAGATTTTCTCCCACATCATAAACGGGATCTGTCGCAAGCGCTGCCATACAGGTCAGATAACCGCCCGCAGACTCTCCCATCACACCGATGCGGTCCGGATCAATATTGAAACGATCGGCATGTGCACGCAGATAACGGATTCCTGCTTTCACATCCTGCAGCGGTGCCGGAAATTTTGCCTCATTGCTTGTGCGGTATTCTACCGATGCAACAACGAATCCCTGCTGTGCCAGTACGGACAGATAGGCAAGATGTGCCGAGCGGTCCATCTGGATCCAGGCCCCTCCGCAAATCCATACCACACACGGATATTTTCTGGTGTTATCCCGTGGGTAAATCAAATCCAGCTTCAAATCCTGCACCGTGTTTCCAAACCAGGCATCCGCCTGTGCAAATGTAATTCCTGTTGTGACGCAGAATTGTGGTTTTTCTGCTTCTACCTGAATTCTTCTTCTCATGTAATAAACCCCCATATTTCTGTTTTCCTGACCGTTCGTCGCAGCCTCCGGCCGGAAATCACCTTTTTTGTTTACTTCTCATCCATTGCCTTTTTGATTGCTCCAAGCAGCTCCTCATACGTCTCATACGCCGGAATCTGCGGATAGTCGCTTTGATTTTATCGGTCGAGCGGAACAGGAAGCCTGCCTTACTTGCCTGAATCATGCCGAGGTCATTATAGGAATCGCCGCTTGCGATCGTTTCGAATCCGATAGACTGCAGTGCTTTGACCGTGGTGAGCTTCGACTGCTCGACTCTCATCTTAAAGCCGGTGATCTCTCCGTCGTCTGCGACTTCCAGAGAATTGCAGAACAGGGTCGGATAGCCGAGCTTTTTCATCAGCGGTGCGGCAAACTCCGTGAAGGTGTCGCTGATCAGGATCACCTGGGAGAAGGTGCGCAGCTCGTCAAGGAACTCTTTTGCACCCGGCAGCGGATCAATTTTTTCAATCGTAGCCTGAATTTCTTTCAGTCCAAGGCCGTGCTCTTTTAAGATTCCAAGTCTCCATCTCATCAGTTATCGTAATCCGGCTCGTCGCGTGTCGTTTTTTTAAGTTCCGGGATTCCGCTTGCCTCCGCAAACGCGATCCAGATTTCCGGTACCAGTACTCCTTCTACATCCAGACATGTAATATACATTGTTATGATCCCCTTTCCTGCGCTGCCCGCCTTGTTTGCCGACGGGGTTTTGTTTTTTTCACAGCATCACTTTACCACACTATATCATAGAATCCATATCACTGCAAATTAAAATCACGTTTTATTTTTTTATACGTATATATCTCTCTAAAATTACATTCTTTTTACAAAATCGTTGTTTTTTACAAATTCATATATTTATTTATATGTTTTTTGACTATTGATTTATTTTTCATATATTTATATAATAATTACAAGCATTTTTATTAATTTTCTATTTTATCATCCATATTAACGAACGAATTTACTTTTCAGATAGTGCACTAATCTAAGGATAAATAAAAAACTAAAACCATCCAACAATACTTATGAAAGGAGACCACTCATCATGAAAAAATTAAAAACATGTCTTGCATTTTTTATTTGTTGTATTCTGTCCTTAAATATGGTAATTTGCAATGTAAAGGCAGATAATAATGTTGTTCTATCTAACAAAGCATATCTATTAAAAACCGGAATGCCACAAAAGGAAATAGAAAAGCTGGATGATGACGTCATGCAGTTCATTGTGGATGACTTAAAAAGTGGAGGTAAACATTTTGAATATATTAATTCAAATATCGAAAATCAAATATCGATACTCAGTAGCGAAACTTTAACCGGTATTTCCTTTACTGCATCAGCTTTTAAAAATGCATCAACCATTTATATCTATCCAACATACGAGTTTACTTCTAATAAACAACCTCGCGGAAAAGACAGTTTTTCTTTTCAATTAGGCGCTGCTATGAGACCGTATGAATATGGTGGAAAATTATGGTACAAAGATAATACTATGAACGATTGGAAAGTCGGTGGAACTCTTACTGCAAATAATCAGCAATTATCTGGTGCTGAATTTTCAGGGAGTCAACTAGGAACACCCGACTATGCCATGAAGCTTAAAGGTGTTACATACTGTCACGCTACTGCAGGTAATAGCAGTGATAAAAGAATTGTAATGGGATACTTATATAATCCCCAGAAAACCGGCTACAGTATCTCTTTTTCCTACAACGGTGGTGGAATTAGCTACTCTCCATCAGGAACAGCCTATACTGCATATAAAACAATGAACCTAAGTTATTAAACTTTCATTCACCACATACAAGTACATTTAATTTCTAATTACTCTTTCAAAGTAACAATTTGCCTATCCAGAAGCACAAATTTCTCTGATAGGCAAATTGTGTTTAAGGTATTTTCAAGTAATTTAAGTAAAATCATGAGCAAGTCGCCATTACTCGTAGAAAAACGGGCAGATTATGAATGTTTTAGGAATTGCAGGAACAAAAAGTACAGAACAACCATTCAAAAAAACTTTTAAATCCGGCATCAACTGAATAAAGCCATAAATAAGAGGTAACTCATTATGAAAAAAATCAAATTTTTATTTTTCACCCTGTTATTCTGTTTTTCTGTTCCAGTCAAAGCAGACACTGCATTCGAAAATGACGATACGGTATTGTGCTCTTTTTTAAAAGAAAACGTACCGGAAAATGCTTCGCCAATAGAATCCAGTTTAGAAAACGAGTATCGAAAAACTTCTTCCAAACCTATCGATTTCTATTTTTTTAAACGATCTGAAAAGACAAAAAGTTTCCAAGATCTGTATGCCGCAAATGTACTCACCTATCAGGAAAAATCAGATCGTTCTTTGTTATATCAGACAGTTTTCGATTTTCAAAATATAACCCAGGTAAGAACTGCGAAAGAAGACTTTATCCGTCTGGAGACAGATCCACTGATGTATCTTTTTGAATTAGAAAAAGCAGAATTGTGGACTCGGAACAGCACGGAAGAACCCTGGACGCTGGAACGGAAAATCACAACGCCTGGAAATCCAGATTTTTATCTTCCTTATAGCCAGTTTTCTTCTGATAAAAAATATTTTCGAATTCTGGCATCTTTTTCCTGGAGCCCGAGCCCTGCTGAGGAAAGCGAAGTTTCTTCGCCAGAATATCATTGCATTTATACCTCTGTGTATCCGGTATATCAGATTCCGGTGAAAGTACTCGTTTTGATATGCGGAGGCGCAGCTTTCTTCTTTCTCTACCGGAGACACAAAAAAAATCATATCTCCCAAAAAGATGTTCCGTAAGCTGCGCCTTTTCAACATGTTTTCGTCACTGTTCAGAGCCAACTTCCAAAATGCTACGCATCTCATCGATGTGGCTTTATCTGCTTTTCATCGCATCCCGAATCCGCTCCAGTGCCTCGGTCAGTATTGCGCGCGGGCAGGCGATGTTGATCCGCTGGAAGCCGCGACCGCAGTCTCCGAAGATCTTGCCGCTGTCGAGCCACAGCTTCGCCTTGTTGATCATCAGGTCTTCCAGTTCGTCGACAGAAAGCCCCGTCTTGCGAAAATCGAGCCATACAAGGTATGTTCCCTCCAGGTCGATCATCTTCACGCCCGGAAGCTGCTCCTCCACATACTGCCTTGTAAATTCTGCATTTGCCTTCACATAGGAAAGCATTGCCTCATACCACTCCTCGCCCTTATTATATGCCGTCTCACATGCCACCAGACCCATCACACCAAGCTGGCTCGTTCCGGCTGCATCGAGCTGTTTCCGGAATTTCGCACGGAGTTCCGGGTTGGCGATAAAGATGTTTGACATCATCATACTTGCCAGATTGAATGTCTTACTCGGCGCGGTGCAGGTGATCGTGATGTCCTCGTACTCTTTTTTGATCGCAGCAAACACCTGATGCTCGCCTTTAAAAATGAAATCTCCATGGATCTCATCACTTACAACGGTCACGCCGTACTGCACGCAGAGATCGCCGATCGCCGTCAGTTCCTCTTTCGTCCAGACTCTTCCGACCGGGTTGTGCGGATTGCAGAGGAAAAAGAGCTTCACGTTTTCAGCTTTCAGCTTCTCCTCGAAATCCGCCACATCCATGTGATAGCGGTTATCATCGCCGAGCACCAGCGTGCTGCTGACAACTCTTCTGCCGTTATCCGCAATGACTTCCGAAAATGGATAATAAACCGGTGACTGGATCAGCACGGCATCCCCGGGCGCGGTGTAAGCTTTGACTGCCATCGCAAGTGCAAACACAACGCCTGGCGTTTTAATCAGCCATTCTTCTTTCGGCTCCCAGTTGTGATGGCGTTTCATCCATCCCGCAACTGCCTCAAAATACGGAGTCTGCGCATCGCTGTAGCCGTAAATGCCCATTTTTGCACGCTCCACCAGCGCATCCTCGATGTAGGAGGATGTCTCAAAGTCCATGTCCGCCACCCACAGCGGCAGCACGTCGGCTGGCATACCACGTTTTACTGCGAAGTCATATTTTAAACAGTCTGTATTTTTTCGGTTGATGATTCTGTCAAAATCAAGATTTCTTTCCGTCATTTTTCTCTTCCTCAATTTCTGCAAAAACCTTCTCAAGCTCGCCGATCAGGTCCTCGATATTTTCAATTCCGACGGAGAAGCGAAGGGTGCTCTCCGTAATTCCGTTCCGCTCACGGATTTCCTTCGGCACATCGGCATGTGTCTGCGTCGTCGGATACGTAACGAGTGTCTCCACGCCGCCGAGGCTCTCTGCGAAACGGATCATTCTTACCTTCTCCAGAATGGCAAGGGCAAACTCTTTGCTCTCGAGCTGGATTGTCAGCATGGCACCGAAGCCTCTTGCCTGTTTTTTCATAATCTCATGGCCCGGGTGATCCGGCAGTCCCGGATAAATCACTCTTGTGACTGCTTTCTGCTGCTGCAGCCATGCGGCAATCTGTTTTGCATTCTCCTGGGAGCGTTCCATGCGGATGCCAAGCGTCTTCATGCCGCGCAGTACCAGCCAGCAGTCAAACGGAGCAAGACCTGCACCTGTTGTCTTGATCAGGAAACGCAGTTTTTCCTGAATATCTTCGCGGTTCGTCACGATAAAGCCTGCCAGTGTATCGTTGTGGCCACTCAGGTATTTCGTGCCGCTGTGAATCACAACGTCCGCACCGAGATCGAGCGGATTCTGAAAATACGGGGACATAAAGGTGTTGTCCACAATCAGAATCAGGTTGTGGCGTTTTGCGATATCTGCCATCTTTCGGATATCGGTTACGTTCATCATCGGGTTCGTCGGGGTCTCGATGTAGATGGCTTTTGTATTTTCTTTCACATAGCTCTCCACGTCATCACGGCAGCAGTCGATGCCGGAAAACTCGACGCCGTTTTTCTCGTTCACATGGTGGAACAGACGAATGCTGCCGCCGTACAAATCGGAATCCGCAATGATGTGGTCTCCCGGGCGGAACAGCTCCATCAGAAGTGAGATCGCTGCCATGCCGGAGCTTAATGCAAACGCATCAATTCCGTTTTCCAGTGCAGCCACCATCTTCTCCAGATGCTCTCTGGTCGGGTTCTGCAGTCTGCTGTAATCAAATCCGGTGCTCTGTCCTACGCCCGGATGCGCATACGTTGCGGTCTGATAAATCGGGTAGCTGAGTGCGCCGTAGTGGCTACACTGTCCCTCGTCCTCTTCTAAATGGATACATTTTGTGTCAATTCCTCTTGCCATATGAATAATCTCCTGTTATTTCGTAATTTTTCTTTCTATACTAATCTGATAGGTTTTGTAACGTAACCTATCATAACAGAAAATGCGGCGTTTGTATATTCCCTTTTTTCTTTGACTTGTTATAAGTTTTTCCTATAACTATCGTAAAAAAACGCCGCCAGAAGATTTTTTCTCCCGGCGGCCGCTCTTGCATCCATATTTTAAATAAGTTCCGCACAGATCGGATAATGATCAGAAAGGCACACACCGTCCTTCTGCTCCGTCCATTTTTCCACCTTTTTCAGTTCCCAGTCCCCTTTGAGAATGATGTAGTCAATCGAGCACTGCGGATCATTCGGATCATCGCGATGATAGTTGTGGAAGGTAATGCCGATTCCTTCCGTCGCATTCACAAGACCGGCAGTTTCCCTCAGCGGTTTCATCTCTTCGCTGTCCGGCTCGGCATTGAAGTCGCCGCTAAGAATCACCGGCACATCGGCAAATGCTTTCTCTGCTCTCAGATGTGCGAGAATCTGCTCCAGGCCAAGCTTTCTCGCCCCGGCGCACTCGTGATCCAGATGGGTGTTGATGACGCGGAACACTTTTCCGGTCTCCATATCCTCAAATACCACATCCGTCGCAGTACGCGGGCACATACTCTGTACCGGATAGCGGGATCCCGGCACGTACGGTGTCGGTGACAGCCAGAAGGTTTCCAGGCTCACACTCTGAAAACGTTCTTTCCGATAGGCAATGATCATTGCCTCACCGGTCAGATCCTTTTCTCTTCCACATCCGGCAATGTAATATTCCGTCAGATTTTCCTTCAGCCAGGCAGCCACATGCGGCAGTACCTCCTGAAAACCGATGATATCCGGCTTTTCCTGTCTGATTTTTTCCAGAATCAGAGGTCTGCGGTAGATAAAATTATTGGCTCCATCCTGGCCAAAATCACAGCGAATATTAAATGTTACAAATTTCATGGTAAAATCCCTCTTTTCATTTGTTTTCCTAACCCTTATTTTTGCTGGAAAGCGCTGTGCTTTCTCTTCTTTTTCTTCGTATTCACACGGCGCAGACACGCATAGCGCAGCTTCAGCCGCATTTTCCAGCTGCAGCCCGGTACCGGCTCCATCAGCTTTTCCAGAAAATGGTTCAGCGTACGTTCCTCATAAGGAGACAGCAGAATCTCACCGTAGATATGTTTCTCGATCAGATGGCAGACACGCGTATATTCGCCTGGCTCGACCGCCGGAAATCTGCGGGCGAGTTCTGCATCGGTTGCTGCTGTTTCTTTGCCGCCTGTCCAAGGCAGATGATCCGCGCCGCCTCCGCCGCAATCACAAGCAGCGTCAGCAGAATCAGAAGCACGCCAAGCAGCCCGAGAAGAAACAGCGAAACACTGCGCAGTACCGGAAGAACGGCTTCGCCTGCCTTGCTCTTTCGGTTTTCCACACCGGTAATCTGCTCCGCCGACAGCGAATTGTTCTCCAGCACCACATTCTTCTGGACAGAATCTGGACTTCCGACCATTTTCTGAAGAGATGCAACATTATACAGGAACAGTTTGTTTTTTAGGTATTTTCTTTCACTTGTTTTTCTGTTGCTCCTTCCTCCATTTTTTGCTCTGCCTTAACTTCTAAAGACCATCCCAGAAAAACGCAAGTATTTTTAGTATTCCAGATACGCCCCTTTCATCGGGCTTGCTGCGTGGAGGCTGAAAAGACGGAGTACGCCTTTTTTGTATTTCGGCTCGCGCGGTTTCCAGTTTTGGCGGCGTTCTTTTAAGATCGCATCGATTTCTTCCATGGACTTGCGCTCACCGGCGATTCCGATGATGTTAAGTTTTCGTTCCTTCACATCAATCTCAATCAAATCCCCTTCCTCGACGAGTGCGATCGGGCCGCCGTCTACAGCTTCGGGACTGCAGTGGCCGATGACCGGGCCGGTGGAGGCGCCGGAGAAACGGCCGTCGGTGATAAGCGCGATGCTCTTTCCAAGCTCTTTGTCGCTGCTGATTGCCTCGGAAGTATAGAACATCTCCGGCATACCGCTGCCTTTCGGGCCTTCGTAGCGGATGAAGACGGCGTCGCCTTTCTGAACCTTATGTTTCAGCACGGCATCGAGGCACTCCTCCTCGCTGTCGAACGGTCGGGCACGGAGGACGGCGTGGAACATTTCTTTCGGGCAGGCCGTGTGCTTGATGACGGCTCCCTCCGGCGCAAGGTTTCCGCGCAGAACAGCGATGCTGCCGTCCGTTCCGATCGCCTTGTCATACGGGCGGATAATATCTTCTTTTGTAATCGAAGTTCCATACCGCTCATTAAATTTTGCGAGCCATCCGCTGCACTTCTCATAAAATCCATTTTCACGAAGCTCCGCCAGATTTTCACCCAGTGTCTTTCCGGTCACTGTCATCACATCGAGATGCAGATGATCTTTGATTTCTTCCATAATCGCCGGAACGCCGCCCGCATAATAGAAGCACTCTGCCGGCCATCTTCCCGCCGGGCGGACATCGAGCAGATATCTTGCGTTGCGGTGCAGACGATCGAATGTGTCGCCGGTGATCTCGATGCCGAACTCATGCGCAATGGCCGGGATGTGCAGCAGGCAGTTTGTGCTTCCCGAAATTGCCGCGTGGACAAGAATCGCATTCTCAAAACTCTCTTTCGTCACAAGATCGCTTGGCCGCATATGCTCCATCTGTGCCAGTTTTACCGCCTGACGGCCTGCCTCCCGTGCATATGCCAGAAGATCCGGGCTTGTCGCCGGCATCAGAGCGCTTCCAGGCAGGGCAAGGCCGAGTGCCTCCGCCATGATCTGCATCGTGGATGCCGTTCCGATAAACGAACAGGCACCGCAGCTCGGGCAGGCATTGCATTTCGCCCAGTCGAGCTTCTCCTCGTCGATCTCACCGCGCTCAAATTTTGCGCTGTACATGCCAAGCTGCTCCAGTGTCAGCATCTCCGGTCCCGCATTCATCGTTCCGCCCGGCACAACAACCGCCGGAATATCGACACGCGCAAGGCCGATCAGATTGCCCGGCATACCCTTGTCGCAGCTCGACAGATAGACGCCGCCGTCAAACGGTGTCGCATTCGCGTGGATCTCGATCATATTGGCGATCATCTCGCGGCTCGCAAGACTGTAGTTGATGCCGTCCGTTCCCTGGCTCTCGCCGTCACAGATGTCGGTGCAGAAATACCGCGCCCCGAAGCCCCCCGCTTCCGCAACGCCTTTCCGCACTTCCTCGACCAGCAGATTTAAGTGGCCACTTCCCGGGTGGCTGTCCCCGTACGTACTCTCCACCATAATCTGCGGTTTTTCAAGATCCTCTTTTTTCCATCCTGTTCCAATCCGGAGCGGATCCATCTCCGGTGCAAGTTTCCGCATTTCCTGACTCTTCAGCATTTCCTTCTCCTCCCGCTGTTTTTTAGGTATTAAAAATACTCTTTCTGCTTTTCACTATAGCAATCCCTGTATTTGATTGCAAGACAAAAAAGCTGCAGTCTGCAGGGATTCCCCACAGACCGCAGCCTCTCTGAACAGCTCACAGATTTCTCTGTTTTCTGTTTGCCTGCTTCCGCAGATAATTTCCAATGCTTGTAAAACTAAGCAGCGTCACAATCAGAAAAACACCCGGGATCAGAATGATCCACCATGCCTTTGTCATCAGCGCTTTTTCCGAAAGTGACAGCATGCTGCCCCAGGAAATCACCTCCAGCGGAAGACCGATTCCCATAAAACTCAGTGTGGATTCTGCTACAATCGCACTCCGGATGTTCATAACCACCATAAACATAATAGACGAAAAAAAGTTCGGTGCCAGATGGTGCCATAAAATATAGAAAAAACTGCCTCCCATACAGCGCGACGCAATCACGTATTCACTGTTCCGGATCTGCCGTACTTCGGTCCGCACAACCTTTGCAATGCTTGTCCAGCTTGTCATTCCGATCACGGCAGAAATCGTAATCACATTGGATTTTCCCGCAGCGGCCAGAAGAAAAATGACAAGAAGAAGATTCGGCACCGACAAAAAGATCTCGGTCAGCCGCATCAGAAGCGCGTCCAGCCACGCCGGTGCACATCCGCTGACTGCGCCGAAGAGAACGGCAATCACAGTGGAAATCAGCGTAGAAAGCAGACCGATCGCCAGCGATATTCTGCCGCCGTACCAGATCATCGAGAAAATATCTCTTCCCATCGTATCGGTTCCAAACAGAAATTCCCGGCACGGCATGACGGAACAGTTTTTCAGATCCATATACGAGGGATCCTTCGTCATAATCTGCCCACAGAAAAGGCAGCCCAGCACAAGAAGACCCAGAAAAAGCTCTGCTGCCACCGGCCGTCCTGATACCATTTTTCTTTTTTCTGCTTCTGTTTTTCTGCAGGCTCTCTCCTGCAAATTGAAATAATTGTGTTTTTTCTGTCACAGCATCATTACCTCCGATGTTTCTGCCGCTTCTTTCTCCCGCATCCGCGGATCAATTCTCTCGTTGATGATCTGTGCCGCCATATTGCACAGAATCACAACGATTCCGGACATCAGGCAAAGCAGCATCAGAAGATTGTAATCTTTGTACCGTGCGCTCTCATACGCCAGCGTTCCGATACCGGGATACGAGAAAACCGTTTCTACAATATAGGTTCCCCCCAGCACATGCGGAACAGAAATGGCCATGATGCAAGATACGACGGAATCGTATTCCGCAGGCAATGCCGGAACAGAACCGTCTTTCGTTTCAGCCCCTTGGCTCTTGCCAGAAGCACATACTCTTCCCGCACTTCATCCAGAATTTTATTGCGGATCATGTATGCGTAATACCACAAATGACTCAGCACTACGACCGTCATCGGCAGGATCAGATGACAGACACGGTCAGAAAAATCTGCCTGTTTTCCAACAGAGTAGGCACCGGAACTCGGCAGCCATTTGAGCTGCATGGAAAAAACAAGAATCAGAAGCAGCGACAGCCAGAATTCCGGAATACATCCCGTGATGGTTCCCACCTTACAGATGATGCGGTCCAGCCAAGTATCTTCCTTCCATGCACAGAGAATTCCAAGAAGCAGCGCGAGGGTGAAAATCAGCAGAAATCCAATGCCGCCAAGCACCAGCGTATTTCCAATTCTTCCCTCGATCACGCGCGTTACATCCATTTTATATTTGTACGAAATTCCGAAATCCCCATGCAGTGCATTGCCTGCCCAGCGGATATACTGTACGGAAATGGGATCCTTCAGTCCCAATTTTTCTTCGGCCCACGCTCTTTCTTCGGGCGTCATTTTTTCCACGCGGTCTCCGTAATATGATACCAGCGGATCTCCCGGCGCAAGCCTTGAAATATAAAATACGAGCACAGACAGCAGTAGAACACTTGCCAGAAATGCCGCTGTTTTTTTCCATAGTAAAGCACTCTGTTCCGGCTTTTCATCCTGCATCGCCTCCCTCCATCAGCACAAAATGATCTTTTTCCACTTCCCGCAGTGTTCCCGTCCGGGAAAATTCTGTATTGGAAAAATCCGGTACGGCTCTCGCTCTTTCCCTTCGCGGATCCGGAATCGGAATGGCCGCGATCAGTGCTTTCGTATATGGATGCAGCGGATTTTCAAACACGGCTCGCGCCGGGCCGGTCTCCACCAGTTTTCCATGGTACATCACACCTACTCTGTCACACAGAAATTCGACCATATCCAGATCATGCGCAATAAACAGGAACGAAAAACCGTGCTCCTTCTGCAGATGACGGAACAGATTCACAATCTGTGCCTGTATCGACGCGTCCAGCGATGCAATCGGTTCATCCGCCACCAGAAGCTCCGGCTCCATCGTCAGTGCCCGTGCAATCGCAACGCGCTGCCGCTGTCCGCCGGACAATTCTCCCGGATATTTTTTCAGATATTCCGGATCCAGCCCCACGTATTTCATCTGGAATCTGGCTTCCTCCTCATAGCTTCCCCGCAGCGGCCGGATTTTCTGCACGCGCATCGGCTCCTCAATAATGTCGCGGACCTTCATCTTCTGATTCAGACTGGAACCGGAATCCTGAAAAATCATCTGGCGTGTCGTCTGCAGCATTTTTTTATTTTTCCGGAATTGGCCTCTGTCGCAGGTATCAATCCCTTTATAATAAATCTGGCCGGCATATGGCTGATAAATATTCATCACACAGCGTGCAGCGGTAGATTTTCCGGAACCGGATTCTCCTACCAGTCCAAAAATTTCTCCTCTTCGAATCTGAAACGATACATCATCGACTGCCTTGACTGCTGTTTTCCGGGACAGTGGAAAAATATGGGTCAGATGACGCACATCCAGCAAAATCTCATGTTCCATCTGTGTTTCCTCCTATCGGCGGCACAACCTTCGGTGCTCTCTCATCCAGCAGCCATGTTGCCGCATAATGCTGTCTGTGACCCGGAACATCGGCGGCTCCTCCTCAAAATCAATTTCCAGCGCATAAGCATTGCGGCTGGCAAAGGCATCGCCCTTCGGCGGATGGAGAAGAGACGGCGGCATTCCCGGGATAGACGGCAGCTTTCTTTTCCCCTCGAAAACGCCGGTATGGAACGCAGCAGTCCCCACGTATACGGATGACGGGGATCATAGAAAATCTCATCCACGGTTCCAATCTCTACTATTTTCCCGCATACATGACAGCTACCCGGTCTGCGATCCGCGCTACAACGCCAAGGTCATGTGTGACAAAGACCGTCGCCGTTCCCAGTTTTTTCTGAATTTCCCGAAGCAGGTCCAGAATCTGTGCCTGAATCGTCACATCCAGCGCTGTCGTCGGCTCATCAGCAAACAGAATTTCCGGATTGCCCGCCAGCGCAATCGCCAGTACGATCCGCTGCCGCATTCCGCCGGAAAAGTGATACGGATATGCCTTTTTCCGCTCTTCTGCCTGCTCGATTCCCACCAGCTGCATCAGTTCTGTTACTCTCTGTTCCACTTCTTCTTTTCCCATGTCTTTCTGATGCGCCCGCACTGCCTCTGCAATCTGCGCTCCGACTGTCATCGTCGGATTTAAGGAAGTCATCGGATTCTGGAAAACCATCGAGAACAGTTTTCCCCGCAGTTTCCGCATTCTTCGCTCCCCGTATCCTGCAATTTCTTCTCCATTGACCAGAATTTTTCCGTTTTTGATCTTTGCATTCTCCGGCAGCAGCTTCATAATGCTTTTGCAGAGCACACTTTTTCCGCAGCCTGACTCGCCTACAACAGCGAGCACCTCACCTGCATTCAGGGAAAAGCTGACATCGCGGACCGCCTGTACTTCCCCCTCATCCGTAAAAAAGCTGACGGAAAGATGTTCCACTTTTAATCGTTCCTTCATTCCGTTTTTCTCCTGTACAGACAAAAAGGAGGTAACCATACCTCCTTCGTCTGCTTTTTATTTTTATTCTTCGATTGTCCAGTCCTGAATATTCCAGAAAATACCAACGCCGTGGTGGCCCAGCACCGTGTCTTTGGAAATGCCCTGAATACCGGAATCTGCCACATAATTTGCATCAATATAACAGATGAATGCATAGGCCGGATCTTCTGCCAGTTCTTCCTGGAATTTTCCATAATATTCTTTCCGCACTTCCGGATCGTCACTCTGACGGGCAAGAGACAGATACTCATCTACTTTTTCATTGGAATAGCTCGAATAATTTGCCCCTTTGTCCGTGCCGAAAACCTTATATGTATGATCGTCCGCATCGAACGGGCTTCCCCAGCCGATCAGGCAGGCCATCTGTCCGCCCCAGTCCATCTGTGCCGGAATTTCTACGGTACAGTTGATTCCGGTTTCCCGGAGCTGCTGTGCTGCTGCCTGGGCAATATCAATGCGGTCCTGCTCACCGGACATCACGCTGATGACAAAACCGATTTCTTCGCCGTCCCGCTCATAGAAACCATCGCTGTTTCTGGTGCATCCGGCCGCTTCCAGAATTTCCTGTGCTTTTTCCGGATTGTAATCATAATGTTCTACGTTTTCGTTATTGTAAATGTTCCGCTGCAGTGGACTGTATGCCGCCATTCCCTCGCCAAGAAGCACAGAATCGATAATGGCCTGGCGGTCAATCGAATAACAGACGGCCGGAATGATGTCCCTGTTTTTCGTCCAGTAATCATTCGCAAAGTTAAATAAGATTCCGCGGTAATCTGCCGTTGTCATATCGTAGCAGGTAAAACCGTCTTTTTCTTTGAAATTCTGCGCATTTTTCGGGTCAAGCAGCGCCAGATCCAGTTCGCCGGATTCCAGCTGCATCGCCTGTGCATTATCATCTGGTACAATTTTGAAAATGACCTTGTCAATCTTTGGTGCCCCAAGGTAATAATCTTCATTTTTTACCAGAACAATCGACTGGCCTTCGTCCCAGCTCTCCAGTTTATACGGGCCGGTTCCAACCGGTGCACGGAAGAAATCCGATTCCTGCATGTTTTCACCTTCCAGCAGGTGCTTCGGCAGGATGGCCATCGTCATGTATTCCAGGAAAGCCACGTTCGGCTCGGAAAGGCGGAAGGAAACGGTGCTGTCATCTATAACTGTAATCTCTTCTACATCCTCATAATTTGGTGCATTTTCAGATCCGTTTTCCGGATCCATGATCGCTTCGATGGTGAATTTCACATCGTCCGCCGTAAATTTTTCTCCATCATGCCATTGGATGCCGTCCCGGATATGAAAGGTGTAGGTGCAGGTTTCTGCATCGTACTCCCATTTTTCTGCCAGACCCGGAACAATGTTGTCATCCGCATCGTGTGCGGTCAGTCCGTTGAACAGCAGCAGATTAATTTCACCGTGCTCATCCATCGCCGGATTAATCCTGGTATAATCAGCAGAACCGTAAACCAGGGTCGTCTCTTCCTCCCCTGTCTGGCCGGAAGAAGCTTCCGTCTCTGTTTTCGACAAATCTGTATTGTTGCTGTTTTTCCCGCTGTCCTGACCGCATGCCGCAAGGGATGCTGCAAGAGACACCATCAGCATCAAAGATAATATTTTCTTTTTCATCCTTTTCCTCCCATTTTCAGACCGTTTTTACCCGGACTGACCGCTTTTTTGCTTTGTACTCCCATGATCTGCGCGCCTGATCCATGTACTGTTCGTTCATTATATTTGATATTTCAAGCTCTCACAAGCCGGGTGGGGGGATATTTTTTTCTTTTCTCGTAAAGTTAATCGTCTCATGCAGAGGGAACTGCTCCGCATGCCAACATAAAACATGACCTTGATCAGGGGACTCTTCCTCTGCATCAAAGTCATGTTTGTTTTCCTATGATTTTAAAATTTTACAGCATATTGATAACAAATCCAGCCAGCATTGTGGACAGAACCGTAATAACCGTAATTCCTCCCACGACATACGGCACGTTTAAGGTATCTTCGATAAACGCTTTCTCCTCCGGTGTCTCTCCGACCGCATCGCCGACCTCGCGGCAGATGACCACGTTGCTCGGGAATCCGAGGAACTGCTCGACACCGATGCCGACAGCCAGATCCTTGTCGCCGACAAGTTTCCAGGTCGGAAGAACCCATCCAACCAGTGCAACACCGATCAGAGCCGCGGCAAACAGAACGATGGTCTGGAATGCATGGTACCGAGATCACTTAAGGAAACCTTCGCCAGAGACGGGATGATGGAGCCAAAGACAGCAACCATCATAAGGCCGTAGGAATTCGATTTCTGCAGCGGTTTTGTCGGAACGAGTCCGGAAGCGGCACAGACAACGCCGAGAAGCAGCGCCCAGATGCTGTAGTTGATCGGAGTCAGATCGCCAAGGATGTGGGCAACCCAGGAACCGGCTGCAACGAGCGCCATCATGACGTTGGCGGAATACCATTCTTTGTGTTTATCTGCAAAGGAAACTTTTGCGGAAGCACCGTTTCCGGTCTCCTGCTTTTTAAACTGCGCCGGATTCTCGCGGTATGCTTTCAGCAGTTTTTTTCCGTAACGGATACCCATGGCAGATGCGATCGGCGCACCGACGAATTTCTGTACGGAATAGATGACTGCACAGAGTGCTGCCGCCGTTGCCAGTCCTTTTTCTGCTGCGGCGCTTGCCATCAGCGAAGTTGCCATTGCCGCACCGTTGATAACCGGCATGCCGACGAGCATAGTGTCAAATCCGATGATCGGGGATACCAGAAACATCACAAGGCAGGACGCCAGCATACAGAGTGCCGCCATTAATACGGTTCTCCACTCCTCGATCAGCTGTTTCACGTTCAGGGTAGTACCCATGTTGAACAGTACCATCGCAATTGCCAGTTTTGATAACGCCGTAAGGCCTCCCTGGTCGATGATGTCCGCCGGGATCAGTTTCGTCAGAAAGCCTACCAGGAACAGGAGCATGACGACCATCATTCCGGACAGCTTTCCTTTTGTAATTTTACCGACAATGTCGCCAAGTGCAAACACGATCAGAACAATCATGAAGCTGGAGAACATTGCGTTGTTTGTTAAAATCTCAGCCATTTCTTTTTCTCCCTTGCTCTTTTTAATTTGAAATTATACATAATTTTCTTTTATTTTGCAAGTTTTATCCAGTTTTTATTTTATATTTTGCATATTTATGCAATCCTTCCAATTATCCGCGCCACAAGCTCTCCGGCATGATAGAAGTCATCGAGATGCAGATATTCTTCGGTCGAATGATTCTTGAAATATCCTGTTGCGATACCGACACAGGTGATTCCCTTCTGATTGAAAATATTGCCGTCCATACCGCCGCCTCCGCCGTTGATCTGCGGTTCGATTCCCATCTCTTCAGGATTCCGTGACGATCTGAATCATCTCGGAATCCTCCGGGATGAAGAACGGCAGGAAGGTGTTTTCTCTTTTAAATTCCACACGCGCACCGCGCTTTTCTGCGATTTCACGGCAGTGCGACTGGAAATACGCTTCATAGCGGTCGAGTTTTTCTCCCGACCGGCTCCGCATCTCTCCGCGCAGGATTGCGTGGTCGCAGACAACGTTCATTGCCTCGCATGTTTTGGACCAGAGGTGAGAAAAGTTCGACGTTGTATTTTCATCCAGTCTTCCCGTCTCCATCGTTGCGAGCATTTCCGCCATAATTTTTGCCGCATCAATGCCTTTCTCCGGCTCATTTCCCGCATGGGCTGCCTTGCCGAAAACCTGTGCTTCCAGAAGGGCACGGCCCGGCGCACCATTACAATTCGGCCGATGCGTCCCGGGGAGTCGAGCACATACATCGTTTTTGATGTCAGCAGGCTTACATCGAATGCTTTTGCACCGTACAGACCGGCCTCCTCGCCGACCGTAAAGAGGATCTCCAGTTTCGGAAGCGCCTTCCCGGATTCAATCGCCTGACGCACGCCCTCTAAAATGGCTGCCACACCGGACAGATCATCCGCCGCCAGAATCGTGTCGCCCGAAGAACGAAGGATTCCATCCTCCTCCACCGGTTTGATTCCAATGCCGCCCGGCACACGGTCCATATGGGAACAGAAACAGACAACACCGTCCCGCTCTCCTTCCCGAACCGCCAGAATATTGCCGCACACGCCGCCAAACGTAGCCCCGGCCTCATCCCGCGTAATCGCAAATCCCATCTGCTCCAGTTTTTTCACCAGATGCTCTGCAATCTCCGTCTCCTGACCGCTCGACACATCAATCCGCATCAATTCGGTCAGTTCATCTAACATACGTTGATTTTTCATTTCTTTTCCACTCTCCATTCTTGAAAAAAATTTTCAAAAACAATTCTTCTACATCTTACCATTTGCCTTTCGTCCTTAATAGGTGTAAAATTATGCCATAATTCATTTTTATGTCTTTAATTCTCGGAAAGGAATTTTATATATGAAAATCGGCGTAACAGGTTCTGACCATATCTGCGACAGGATTCAGAAAACGCTGGAGAAGCGCATGCCAGACCTTGAAGTGGTCTACCGGCGTTCCAACGATTACCGGTACGGTCTGGAAGCGGCTGCCCAGTTTCAGAAAGGGAAAGTATCCGGCATTATTTTTACTGGGCCGACCAACTATCACTATGCTTTAAAGCGGCTGGAGCCAAACGTTCCCTGGACCTTTCTTCCGCACAATCAGGCTTCCATCTTAAAAGCGCTGGCGGAATCTGCTGTCCGTTATTCCTGCGTGCCGGATGTCATCAGTATCGATATGTATGAGGAACAGCTTGTGCAGGAAACGCTGGAAGAGATCGGCATTTCCAATGGCCGCGTCCTTGTGGCACACGGCTCTTCTCCCGATCAGGGCGATTTTCAGGATGCCCTCACGGATTTTCACCGTTACAACTATTTTCACAACGGGGCAAAAATCTGCTTTACCAACATGGAAAAAACGTATGAGGCACTGTCGGCAGAAGGCATTCCCTGCATCCGCATCTCGGTTTCCGAGGATGTAATTCTGGAACAGGTTTATCATCTTCAGTTTCTGGAAAATACGGCGCAGAAGAACCGCGGGCAGAGTGCTTCCGTGCAGATCTATTTTGATTATTCCTTTGATCAGGAGACGGATCTTTCGCTCCGGGAATGGGAGAAGATTCATTATCAGAATGAGATGCGCGAGCTGATCTACTCTGCCGCCCACCGCATGGGGGCTGCTGCGTTCTCCGAGGGCGCTTCTATTTTTTATATCATGTCATCCCGTCCGGTTCTGATGCGGGAATTTATTCAGAACGGGGAATATCAGAAGATTCTGTTTCACGGACAGCAGACGCCGCACAACCGGCTGTGGATCGGCATCGGCTACGGTGATACTCCCATGGAGGCGAAATCCCGCGCGGCGATGGCGCTCAACCACTCGATCGCGGACCGCTCCGGCGCGAACTATATTGCGGAGGATGAGCATCAGTTTACCGAAATTAAGATCAATGACCCGACCGATCACACGGCGTATCTTCTGCACCGGCTTCACATCAGCAGCAGTACGTATGAAAAACTGAAAGAGATTCTGCGGTCACATGATCAGGTAATCACTTCCGCACAGCTCGCTGCAGATATGGGGATCACGGAGCGGAGCGCCAACCGGCTGATTCTGCGGCTGGAACAGGAAAACTGTGTGACCACGATCGGCAAAATCAGCGGCGGCAGGGGACGGCCGGCACGGATTATGAAAATCACTTTATAAAACATAAGAAATGGAGAATGTTTATGGCTAAAAGAACGGAACAGGCATTTGCCTATCTCGAGAAAAACGAACACAGTATGATGGAGCTGCTGAAAAATCTTGTCTCCATTGAAACGCCTTCGGCTGATCGCGAGGCGAATGAGCGGATTGCGGCGCATCTTGATACATACTGTGATGCGCTTGGTATGGAGCGGGAGATTCATCATTTTGAGAAGGCCGGTCCGACGTTTGCGGCATGGACTCGGCCGCAGGAGAAGAAGCCGATTCTTCTGCTCGGACATATGGATACGGTGCATGCGGTCGGAAAATTTGGGCCGGAACCGTTTCTTGTGAAGGATGACCGCGTGTACGGCCCTGGCGTTTATGATATGAAGGGCGGCGATGTCATTGCGCTGTTTGCGCTCCGCGCGCTGAATGCTGTCGGATATGAAGACCGCCAGATCAAGCTGGTTCTCACTGGTGACGAGGAAGTTGCCCACGCGTTTTCCCACGGCGAGGCCGGAAAGCTTGTCGAACAATATGCCAGCGGCTGTGAGGCGGCGTTTAATCTGGAATCGAGTTATACCAACGGTGAAGTGACTACGAGAAGAAGCGGCGGCGCGATCATCCGCGTGAAAGTAAAAGGAAAAGCTGCTCATGCCGGAAAGGAACCGCAGAAAGGCGCGAGTGCGATTCTGCAGGCGGCACGCATGATTACAGAGATTGAAAGCCGCTCCGTTTTCGGCTATCTTTCCTTCAATTGCGGCCGCATTTCGGGCGGAACCGGCGCTAACGTTATCCCGGATTCCTGTGAGTTTTCCATCGGCATCCGCTATGCGGCAAATGCTCAGTATGAGGAAGCCATCGCTTTCTTAAAAAATCTCTGCGAACACGTCACCGTTCCGGGCACAAGCTGCACGATGGAACAGAACGGCTACTACCCAGCCATGGAAATGGTCGACGGCGCTGACCACCTCCTCTCCCTCTACCAGGAAAGCTGTAAACTCCTCGGCGAACCAATCCCGCAGGGCATCCAGCAGAGCGGCTGCTCCGACACTTCCTTCGTCACCCGCATCGGAATCCCCGCCCTCTGCAGCCTCGGCATCCAGGGCTCAGGCGCACATTCACTTGATGAGTATGCGATTCCGTCCTCACTGCTCGTGCAGTGCAAGAAACTGGTGGCCACGATTTTGGCGATGTAAAATGCTATGCGGTTCTTGACAAAACAGGAAAGTCATTTTAGCATAAAAAAAGAAACGGGTTTTTTGTCCGGTAAGCTCATCAGGAGCCGAGGGAGTTGCTCGTTTCTTTTTTGTTATCCTATTTTCTTTACCCTATCACATCCGTAACCGCATTCACCGCTTTCGCCACAAAGCTGATCGTCTTTTCATTGAACACTTCCCCGTCTTTTGAGATCGAAACGTGTGCCAGTCCGATCTCATCTTTCTCGCTCGCTTCGGTGCTGCCCATGAGGGTGGTCCATTTGATCTGGATGTCATCGGCGGTGATCGTGTGGTCGCAGGTTACTATGTACTGTGCTTCATCGAACAGCGGCGAGTTGGATTCGGCGTAGACGATGATGTCGTTGTTTTTTTCCTGATAAACGCGCACGGTATAATTTACCAGGTCTTTTTCATCCGTAATATAGTCCTTGTTCGGCGATACGGTTTCTTCGCAGATCAGGCTTGCATCTTTTGGAATGGTATTCTTCTCTTTCGTTTTGGTCATCCCGATCATCAGCATACAGTTGCAGAGCGCTGCGATCAGAACTGCAAGCAGCAGGATTTTTATTCTATGTTTCATTGTTTTCTCTTCCTTTTCCCATGTCATAGTTTGTCACTGATGTTTCATTTCCATTATACATGATTCCCCCAAAATAAGAAACGCAAAAATGCATCCGCCCCCATAAAACCTTTTTGAAAAAATTTCTCAATGAAAAAGTTTTCTATTTTGTTCCAAATATGTTATGCTATACTGTCTGTTAGGCAATTCTAACTCGATGTACTCTCGTAATAAAGGAGGAACTGCATGCCTTTAAATTTAACCGATTTCAATCAGTTTTACGTCATCAATAAAATCTGCGGCCAGGAAAAGCAGCGTCATTATCTGGAGTCGCTTGGGTTTGTTCCCGGGGCCAGGATTTCGATTCTGTCGGAGCTTCACGGTTATTATCTCGTCATGGTGAAGGGCAGTAAAATCGGGCTGGATAAGAGTCTGGCCAAGAAAATTATTGTGTATGCCAGCTGAACCGATGGCAGGGTTCACTTTTTGCATACGCATTTAGAAAGTATGGAGTATTATGGAAAAGAACAAAAAAATCATCAAACTGTGCTATCTGCAGATCGCATTCTATGTCGTCTTTCTGACATCGCTGCTTCTGCATTTCAAGCGTGGCTGGATCATCGCGCCTTTGCGCTTCTGATTATCCTTACGCTGCTCGCTGCGCCTCTGCACTGACGCTTACCGATTATCTGAAAAGCCTGATCCGCCGCTCCGGCTTTGATGTCGCCGGCGTGCACGATAAAAAGTCGCTGGAAGAAAAGCTCCTCCAGCTTCAGAACGCGGACGATACACTCGATGTCGGCGTGATGATGTTTGATATGAACAATTTAAAGATGATCAACGACACGTACGGCCACGAAGAAGGCGACGTCTTTATCCAGACCTTCGCCTCCTATCTGACCCGCATTCTGACCGAGGACAGCTTTCTGGCGCGGTTCGGCGGTGATGAATTTGTCATTGTGCAGAATCATGCAACCTGGAACCAGCTGGAGCAGATGAATCTTCAGCTGCAGACGATGATCGACACCTACAACCAGACGGCGGATCACCCGCTGAGCTATGCCGTCGGATATGAGCTGAGCTGCAAAAATCATTATTATCTGATCATGGATCTGCTGCAAATGGCGGACGAAAAAATGTACCAGGACAAGCGGTATAAAAAACAGCTCCAGAAAAACGGACCTCTCGCCGCCCGCCGCAGTATGCTTGCTGAGAGCATTTCCACGGATTCTTTAAAAGAAAAAATTTTTACGCTTCTCAATAACAGAAGCGAAGAAAAGCAGTACGCCTTTCTGATGACGGATGTCGACAATTTTCATCTGATCAACGATTACTGGGGTTATGAGATGGGTACGAACATTCTGAATTTCATCCTGAAAAAGCTGGAACTCTTTCCGCAGACACTCTTTGTGAACCGCTATCACTCCGATATCTTTGTCGGCATTATCGATATCACCTGGCAGGATCCGGCGTGGTGCGGGAAAAGATTTCCGCCTATCACAAGCAGGCGATCCGCTTCTTCCACGATCGGAATATCCGCATTTCCATGGACGATTTCGGATCGGGGTATTCTTCTTTGAATTCGCTGAAGGATATTCTTTTTGATGAAGTCAAGATCGACAAACATTTCCTCTCGGCGGGCCTTTCCGAAAAAGAAAAAATTTGAAGAGCTGATCGCTTGACAAAGTCCGAATTCTATACTATGGTTATCTTACCCGGTAGTTACTACCGATTCGATTCTGTTATGAACTTTGTTGGGAGGTATGCATGATGTATTCCATGAAAGAAGCCTGCATCCAGACAGGCATGTCGTATGAAACCCTGAAATTTTACTGCAAAGAAGGCCTCGTCCCGAACGTAAAACGCGACAGCCACAATTACCGCGTTTTCGACGACCGCGACATCAAATGGATCCAGAGCCTCGGCTGCCTGAAGCGCTGCGGCATGACGCTGGCGGAAATGAAAGAATATCTCGCCTACTGCCTCGAAGGTCCATCCTCCATTCCGGAGCGTAAAGAAATTCTCGCGGTAAAAAAAGAAGCGTTGCTCGCATCGATGGAAAAACTGCAGAAAGCCATCGATTATATCGACTGGAAACAGAATTTTTACGATGATGTCCTGTCGGGCAAAATCGAATATCACAGCAATCTGATTTCCGATGAAGAGATTGCACAGAAGGCACAGTAGTCCTTCCTATCCTATGCAAAAAACGGCGCCGATCTTTTTACAGATCAGTGCCGTTTTCTCATTTTTTCTCTTCTTTCCTCCACCGTCTCCATGCGTCGTCTGCGGAGCTGTTCATTTACTTCGGCTGCGGTCCGCATACTCTGTCCGAAATCGACGATGTGCCACAGGATTTTTGCTCCCAGGATAAAGGATCCGTAAATGGCTGCATCCAGCGGGCCGTACCAGAAATGCCAGTAATGTGCCAGCGGCAGCAATGTGATTTCCAGCAGGCAGGTATGCAACTCTGTTGAATTTATCTCGTCAATCATGTCATCATCTCGTCACGTAAGTGAGTGATTAATTTTCTCGAATATTATATGTTTTTCCGTCTCAGATCCGATCCAGCACTTCCCCAATATCCCCTTTAATGCACACCGCTCTGTCACGGATCAGATCCGGGACACGCATATCGCTGGTGTTGATGCAGACATAAAGATTATCTTTATCTTCTGCTGTCATGCTGAAAAATGGATATTTGATGATTCCCGGCGTGTTGTATCCCACGCCGAGTTCCAGATACAGGATATGGCCTCTGTTGTGACGGAGCAGGAAATCGATGCGTCGGCTGGATGCCTCATGCCAGCCTTTATCTTCCACAAACGTGTCATCCGCGCGCAGATTCATGCTCATCGGTTTTCCGCAGTGTGGGCAGTACGGCACCAGTTCGGATGGGATCCGCATGCTCAGGTTTCCGTTCTCCGGCGGAACAAGGCTTCCGTCTTCCAGGATCTGATACCCCTGGGCAAGCAGCATCTTTCGAATGATTTCTTCATTGTCATACTTTTCCTTGCAGCACGGCTCAGAGCACTGAAACAGGCCGTAATCTCCCTGCGTGTAAAACAAACGGTTTTTATCAAATCCGGCTTTCTGGAAGCAGTGGTCTACATTTGTGGTGATGACAAAATAGCTCTTATTTTTCATCAGGCTGAGCAGTTTCTGGTAAACCGGTTTTGGCGCGTCCTGATAACGGTTGATGTAAATGTATCTGCTCCAGTACGCCCAGTATTCTTCCAGCGTATCGTAAGGGTAGAAGCCGCCAGAATACATATCGTGGAAACCGTATTTCTGTTCAAAATCTGCAAAATATTTCCGGAACCGCTCACCGCTGTAGGTAAATCCGGCCGATGTCGAAAGCCCAGCCCCGGCTCCTATTAAAATCGTGTTTTTTTCCTGCAGTGCGGTGCGAAAACGCTCCATCTTTTTTTCAAATTCTCTTTCTTTCCAACTTTCAAACATCACAAATTCACCTCTTCTTTTCTTTCTGCTTTTGTTCCCCATTCTTCAGCGATTACTTTTCTCCCAGCAGCTCCTCATAAATCTCCCTGTCGCGGTCCTTGAACACGTTGAAAATGACCTTCTCCACGCTCGTCTCTTTCTGCGCCAGAAACTCTTTCACCGTCGCAACGGCAATCTCCGCTGCTTTCTCGTTCGGAAAATGAAATTCTCCAGTGGAAATGCAGCAGAACGCCACGCTTTTCAGTCCGTTCTCCGCCGCAAGTGACAGGCACGACCGATAGCAGTCCGCCAGCTGCCGGCAGTGTGTTTCCGTCAGATGGCCGCCCACAATCGGTCCAACCGTGTGGAGCACATAGCGGCACGGCAGATTATACGCCGGCGTGATTTTCGCCTGCCCCGTCGGCTCCGCATGGCCCTGCGCTTCCATCATCTCCTCGCAGTACAGCCGAAGCCTGCACACCCGCAAACGTATGGATGCAGTTGTCAATGCACCGGTGATTCGGCACGTAACAGCCAGTCATCCCGCTGTTCGCCGCATTCACAATCGCATCGCACCGGAGCGCGGTGATATCGCCCTGCCAGAGATACAGCCCCTGCTGCACCGGCGTAAGGTCGTCGACATCCGTCACGCCCTTTTTTGCCGTCTCCTCCTGCAGATACGCATCCTGAATGTTCAGAAATTCTGCACTGCTCTTTTTCACCATGCGCACATTCATCAGCCCCGCAGAAGCTGTCTCTGCCCGGTGCTGTCAGACGGAATCTGCATTCCGCGGTACTCCCGGCTCTCTTCCAGCAATGACTGGATCAGAAAATTTCTTCGTTCACTCTGGTTCATGTTATTCCCTCATTTCCATCGTTTCTATAGACTTTATCTTATCACTATTCCCATAAAATCTGTAGCTAAAATAAGGGGACTACTGCCCTCTTTTGCGAATCGTTCCTCTCGACACGTCTCCGCGCATCGGCCGCAGTGCAGGCACTGGTGCTGGTCGATGACGGCCGGGATGCGGGTGATGTCGATGCATTTCTGCGGACAGACTGAAAAACAGAGCTTGCAGCCAATGCATTCGTTTCCCACCTCGTACCCACCATCGACTGCTCTGCGCCGCCG
>ENA-OQHA01000140-OQHA01000140.1-human-gut-metagenome-genome-assembly--contig:-NODE-140-length-38886-cov-2.468227_pt1 | contig 38886 bp, 46 predicted proteins | sample MGYA00242558_ERZ504707 | MGnify/ENA primary metagenome ERZ504707 (study PRJEB26092, sample SAMD00036197) | human gut metagenome | host: Homo sapiens | study: EMG produced TPA metagenomics assembly of... | reverse complement strand
GTGTAGGTCGGGTTGTTCGTCCGGGAAGTGGAGCAGGAAGTTCTTCGTCTACTTCTGTTCGTCCTTCAGGTGGAGGATCAATTTCCAGCAGAACGGTCCATCGTCAATAACTCGTCCGTCACGTGGAAACGGAAGCAGCTATGTACGTCCTAGTAGTACAGTAGACCGTACAGGATCTATCTACAGCCGTCCTAGCAGTACCCGACGCAGCTCGAACTATAACAATAACCGTTCGAATACTCGTTCCAGCAGTAGTTATTCCACTCCTCGTAGCTCAGGAAGCTCTTTCTCAAGAGGAAGCAGCAGTTATAGCCGAGGTTCAGCAACGGGAGGAAGTTCTTCACGTTCCAGCTCAAGAGGTGGTAGCTCAAGCAGAAGATAAAGAAACAAAAATTAGAAGGTCATTCGAATTATGAAAAAGAAAATAATGGTTCTGACTGTGGCTGGTGCATTAGCTTCGGCCGCAGCAGCACAAAATCAATATGATGCACTTCGTTTCTTAGGAAACGATGTAAATGGTACGGCACGCTTTGTCGGTATGGGAGGAGCTATGAGTTCACTGGGGGCAGATTTGTCTACTATTGGAACAAACCCTGCCGGCATCGGACTTTACAGAAGTAATGATGTTGCGTTGAGTTTTGGCTTTAATGCCAACAAATCGCATAGCGACTTTAATGGTAGTGTGATGGATGAAAGCCGTAATCGTGCTTCGTTCGATCAGGTTGGTTTTGTATGGAGTACGAAAATTGGCAACAAGACCGATTTGCGTTTTCTGAATTTCGCATTCAATTATCATAAGCGTGTTAATTTTAACCGTCAGTTCGCTTCGAAAGGTGGTTTGAATGGGAATTCGCTTACCTGGCAGATGGCTGATATGATAGATGGAGCTGGATATCAGACTGATAATCATTTTAACGGTCTGCTGGATGCCAACAATCCTTATACTGAAAGTTCGTTTTATGATACTCCATATTTAGGTGCTATGGGAGCACGTACCGGTCTGGTCGATGTGGATTGGGATGATAAAGGAAATATTCTTAATATCTATGGATGGAATGGTATAGATGGAGAATATTACAGCCGTGAGACAGGCTCTGTCAATGAGTACGATTTCAATGTTTCCTTTAATGTTCGCGACCGCTTTTATTTTGGTGCAACCTTGGGCGTTTATGATATTGATTACTTGCGTTACTCTTCGTATGGAGAAAACATGCAAAGATTAAATGGAGAGTATCAGGGAAATTTCACCTTAAACAATACGTATAAAACAGAAGGTACAGGAATTGATCTGAAAGTCGGTACTATCATTCGTCCGTTCGAATATTCTCCGTTCCGTTTTGGTCTGGCTATACATACGCTATATTATATAATATGTCCGACCGTTATACATCGGTGCTGACGAGTAATTTGCCGTCGGCTAGTTATACTGAGAATTTAGCGGATTATTTATATGGCGGGCAATACGCATGGGATTACAGACTGATTACTCCGTGGCGCTTCAACGTTAGTGTCGGTACGATTGTAGGAGGCATTATGGCTTTGGACGCTGAATATGAGTTTGAAAACTATTCTGCAACCAAACTTCAGAATGCTGAAGGTGTGGAACTGAACGGTCAGTCAGCTATTAAGGAGACCTTGAAAGGGGTTCACTCATTCCGTGTAGGTATGGAAACAAAAGTTTCATCTGCCTTCAGTGTACGTGCCGGATATCATTTCCGCTCGACACCTATTACGAGTGACGCATTCAAGAATATTCCGGTTACCGACAATACCCGTACCGATGCCGAATATCTGAATCTGAAGTCACGTCAGGCTGTCAGTGTTGGATTGGGTTACAGAGGTCGTCTGGTTTATGCAGATGTTGCTTATAAATATGATTTCTATAAAGGTGATTTTTACGCGTTTGACGGAGGTCTTGACCAGTCAGGAAATTTATTATTATCACCGACAAAAGTGAACAATGAGCGTCATCAATTGTTATTTACTATAGGAGTACATTTCTAAAAGATAGGATTATAATTGTGTGTGTTTATCGGCTTCACCTCGGGTAATGATATTACTTGGGGTGAAGTTTTTTTATTACTTTTCCTGTCTGTATTCTTTTCTTTTCCAGAAATTGAATCCGGCGTATATACGTAAGCTTCCGAAAGAGTTTGTCATCGAGAAATCAGATTTGCGATAGTCATACGTATTTAATACGAGTGAGGCCCCGATATAATATTTGCTGTTGTTCCATGTTATGCCTGCGCGGGTTACCAGATCGAAATTAATATCGTTTATCCACTCAAACCAGTCGTTTCCCATATCTGTTGGTTTTCCGTTCATTTTAGCTTTTTTATAAGCGATAGCTGGCATTAGCGAAACGTTGAGCAGACAGTTCTTGGCAAATACCCAGTTATATCCGTATCCGAAACTTAAATTGTAATCACGATATTTCAGGCTGTTGAATTTTAGTGACGATTGTATTTGTTCAATCATCTCGGCTGGTAGTTGGGTATGATTGAAAGAAATACTATGGTGTGAGTATGAAAAACCAGCCATAAACGAACCACAGCTGCGGCGCTGATTAGTAGACTGGCTGTATGCTGCCGGATATGAAAATTTCTTGTTGTTGAAAATCCAGTATGCATTAAGGCCGACTATTTTGCTTTGGAAGCCTTCGAATTTCTGACCTACATAATCTTCCGGAAGATTGAATCCTGAATAGGAATTTATATGAAAGTCGCTACCTGTTTTTCTGTAATAAAAGTCAGCTCCAACTCGTGAACTGTATAGGTTGAAAACATATTCTTTCTTCGATTTGCCGCTTTGGCTTTTGCCTATGAGATCGGGAATGCTGAATGACATTCCTAAAAATATCCATCTCCAGCCGAAATAGGCTCCTATCTTAGGAGTTGGAGTAGGTGCAAAACTGATGTTTTGTCTTTCTTCGTTTATTCGGGTTCCCAGACGGTAACGTTCATGCCAGAAACTTTGTTCCACCATAAACGTCAGATTATATTTGTTGGGAGCAATGTAGGTGGTATCTGTTTCTGTAAAAATCTTTTCCAAATGTTGCATAAATTTATTCTGCTTTCGGTCTGTGCCTGTATTGTCTGACAGCAGTAGGATTATGCCGATATGTCGGAAAAAAAATTTCATGACGTCTGTATTGAGTGGCGCGATGAATAAAGTTTTTCAGAGTTTATTTAGAATACGGTCCATTACCCAGTTTGTAGGAGTTGCACTCACCCCGTCGCATGTGCAGATTGCTTTCCCTTGTAAATGTTCTACCACAGCCTGAATCAACGGAAGTTGTACATATGGCGGATTCTGTGGGAGTATTTCCTCACGACCGCGTTCAGTGTGCAGGGCAATCGGATCATAGGTAAAGACAGAGAAGCAAATCATACCCTTGTCACCTATAATTTCTATACGGTCTTCTTTTGCCGATTCGTGAGCAACGAAGCACCATGAACCTGAACCAGGCAGTCCGGAAGCAAACTTAAAGCAGGCACTGATAGTATCTTCTGCCTGATAAAGCCCTCCACGGTTGCTTGTATAACCTTCTGCTTCGAGTATACATCCGAACATTTCCTGAAGAAAGTCCAACTGATGGGGGGCCAGATCGTAAAAATATCCTCCTCCTGCGATGTCGGGCTGTACTCGCCATGGAAGATTGGTGCTGTTGTAATCGAGTGCTCGCGGAGGCTGTGCGAAACGTATCTGTACATTGATAACATTTCCTATCTCTCCCTCTTCAACCAGTTGTCGTACTTTTTGGAAATAGGGCAGATATCTGCGGTAGTAAGCTACAAAACAAGGAACACCTGTTTCTTGCGATATACGGTTGATGCGAGCGCAGTCTTCATAACTTGCGGCCATCGGCTTTTCTATATAAACAGGCTTGCCGGCTTTCATCGCCATAATAGCAAATGTAGCGTGCGAAGAAGGAGGAGTGGCAATATAAATAGCATTGACATCCTCGTCGCCTATCAGTTCCTGAGCATCTGTATACCATCGAGGTATATTGTGACGGCGTGCATACGATTTTACTTTTTCTTCGTCACGGCTCATTACTGCTACTACTTTCGAACCGTCTATCATATTGAAGGCAGGTCCACTCTTTTTCTCGGTTACTTCACCGCAACCGATAAATCCCCAGCATACGTTATTCAGTTGTATCATAGTGTACGGTGTATGTATCAGTTAAAATATTTATTGTATAGCTTTTTATATTTTGGTGTTTGGACAAAATCATTGAGCCAGACGTTCAGGCTATCCAGCAGGGCAGGAGAATGTTTGCTTACTCCCCAGGCATAAAACTGTGTAAAGCTGATGTCGGTATTGATGTCCAGATTTGGAAAATCGTCGATAGATGCACGAGCTATATTTTCATCGCATACTGCATAGTCGATATCTCCTCCCGAAACCATAGCCAGTAATTGTTCCGGTCCATATAGCTCTACTTCATTTATGAAAATAGTATCGGCTATTTCGTCAATCAGATTATGTATACGCAGCAGTGCCGGCGATCCTTTTATCACATGAAGATGCTTATGTGCCAGATCAAGCTGACTCTGGATGTATAAACTGTCTTTTCCTTCTTCTTTCTTTCGTTGTACTAAAACCTGTTTGCTTAGTAATAGGGTCCGTGTAAAAAGCAATGTGTCTTTTAGCTGGGTTGTAACGACTGTTCCAGTAGCCAGTATATCGTATTGACCATTGATGATACCTTGCAGACGCTTTTCAAAACTCATTTCAGGAGTAATTTCCAGTTTCAGCCCTTTCTCGGAAGTAAAAGCATTCAATAGTTCGTAATCGAATCCTTGTAATGTATCTTTGCTGACATGATAGCTTACTGCATTATATTCGGTTACGGCACGCAGTTTTCCGGAACTGAGTATTTCGGCATAGTCACGTGGGGAAGAAGCCGGTTTCTCTTCTTCTTGCGTATTCAGCATGATGATACCTGCTGCTATAGCCAGTGCTATGATGATATATCGTACTCCTTTTCTTAGCATAGTGATGTGGTTCTTAATCGAAGAAGTTCCATGATAACCCGAATTTCAGCAAGCGGGGATTCAGAGGGTAGTGAGGAGCTAGGAAGTAGCTCTTTTCTCCTTGTCCTTGAATCAGATTATACATGGCTATAAAAATACGGGTACGTTTCAAATGAATATTGACATATGCGTTCAACAATGGATAACCTCCTAGCTTGAAACGGGTTTCCTTATTTTGCAGATAGAACTGTCCGATAGCAGGTGCATAGTCGGGAGCGTAGTATTGAGTGAAATACCGGACATCTGTTCCCAGTTCTACCTGAAGTACTTTCTTTGCCAGACCGAATTTGAGATAGAAGTTATGGTATAATACCAGGTCGGGCAATGGCAAGACATCCTGATTGCTCGATTTCTGATAAGTAACTTCATTGTCAAGATGGAATATACCCAACTGGAAATCTTGATTCAATGTGGCGCTGAATATCTGGATATTACCCGTATGCTGTTTTACGGCTACATCATTTTTATAGCTTACAACTTCTTTATCCGAAGCTGTTTCGGTATATTTTACAGAAGTATTGTCAAGATATGTATAGTTCTTAATGTTTTCTACTCCAGCTTTCAGTTGGGTTTTCCAATGGTCGATACTCAGTTTCCCTTCAATACGGGTACGCATGATTTCGATAAGTCATTGTTATCCCACCAGTAATGTTTGGAATGGAAATGTCTGTAATAGAATGTCGGATTTAGGTTTTTGATGTATGCATTCGCTTCCAGTCTGACCGTATCGCTGAACAGGCGGAAATTCAGATCACCTTTTCCTTCTATTTGAAACTGTCCGGCATCTTCTCCAGCCAGGGCTATTTCTCCCATGACGTCGTAGTGCAATGTCTTTCCTTGTTCCTTGATGAGTTGTCCTCCTACCGATACGGTATTTTCAACATAGTCGGTCGGAATACGTTGTCCCGGAGTTTGAGCAAGGGTATCTGTCATTGTGAAACGGCGGTACTCATGACTCATGAAAGCTGTCAGTCCAGCCTTGGCCCATTTGTTGAATCCCTCACGTAAAGATATACCTATGGTATTTTTTACGGCAAGATGTTCTGTTTCATCACGCTGGATGTCCGTCAAATAGTTATTCTGAAAATATTTCTGGTTCTGCTCCTCGTCGTATGAAATATATCTGCGACGGTTAATATCTACATTTACAGTATGAAGGAAACTTGTTACCGGAACAAATACTTCTGTATTGACCGTATCCTTTGCGTCTGGATTTTCACGGTAGAATCCCAAGTTGTAACGATGGGTAAGGAAAGCATGGTAACCGGTATTATGATTCCATACCTGAGATAAATTTGTTGGAATTTCGCTATTGCCATACACTTTACCTCCCTCTGCCATCGCCAGAGGGTCAGTAATGAAGCGGTCGTCAGTAATACCACCATTCTCGGCAACTTTTAAGTTGTCGTTCATGAAACTGAAATGCATGTTATACTTGTCGCCAAGATAATAAGCAAAAAGATTTCCGTTGAATAAGGCAGTAGACTGGTTCATATATTTACCTCGACCGTAAACATAATCTATATTGAAACCGAATCCCAGTCTTTTATTGGCATTTACGGCAAAATAAGCTTAAAACGTTCTTCACCGTCTTTACTTCCTCCCTGCTTATAGTAAGTCAGATTTGAAAAAGGAGATTTGGTATTGGTGTAAACGACATCTTCTGGTCTGACAACTGTATAGTCATACGGATCCAGAAAGAAAAACTGTTCAGGATCTTTGCGGTCGAAAAAACGTGAGCGATACGTGGAGCTCCCAAGTTTCCTAAATATGTATAGTGTCCTGTAGGTCCTCCTGTATCATTCGTATTCTGAAAATTATGCTGCAATGTATCTACCGGAATCTCTGTTCTGTTGCCGAAAAGTCTGTCTATCTTCCATGATGTAAGTCCGATAGGAATAGTACTGGCGTCAATTACGGAAGTTGTATCAATCGGGTTTCCGTTACGATCGTACAAGTTACTGTCCACTCCTGAAGCAGAACTTCCGAACTGCCCTGTGAATTGACTTTGCTGATAGGTATTTTGCGCAGATATGGTTCCGCAAATCAGTAATATTGTTGCTATAAAAAATATCTTCCTCATAATGGAGGCAAAGATACAATATAAAAACGAAAGAAACCGTGTACGGAGTGCAAAAATACTAGAAGATATATTGATACAGAGGCGTGCAGAGCTTTCTATACAAAAACTATCTGCACGCCTCTGAGTTTTGATTGGAGTTGGTATTTATTATTTTATTTCTTTGATAATATCCATTCCTATATGGATTGCCTCTTCATTCATCGGTATCAGGTGATGATGGCGTTCAGGCAATGTTTTACGCAATGCTTTAATAACGCTTTCTATTGATACGATAGGACGGATTTTCAATAATCCTCCCAATACAATCATATTGAATGTCTTTGCCATTTTACGTTCGTTGGCTTCATCCATTGCATCAATACGATATACATGAATGTCTTTGCGTGTAGGAGGGTTTATAATGCCATAACCATCATAAATCAGTACACCGCCTGGTTTGATTTTGTTTTCAAATTTGGCAAGTGAAGGCTGGTTCAGAATAATGGCTGTATCATATTTACTTAAAATAGGAGATGAAATACGTTCGTCGCTGACGATAACCGTTACATTGGCTGTTCCTCCTCGCTGTTCGGGACCGTAGGCAGGCATCCAAGTAACTTCTTTATTTTCCATCAGTCCTGAATAAGCCAGAATTTTACCCATTGACAATACGCCTTGTCCTCCAAATCCTGCTATAATGATTTCTTCTTTCATGATAGTGCTTGTTTTGGTAATGTTATTTGTTTTCTCCGCTTGTATCTTTCAGGTCGCCTAATGGGTAGAAAGGGAACATGTTTTCTTCCATCCACTTGTTGGCTGCTTCTGGAGTCATTTTCCATCCTGAGTTACATGTAGATACGATTTCTACCAGACTCGAACCTTTGCCTTGCATGCTGTTTTCGAATGCTTTGCGGATTGCCTTTTTAGCTTTGCGGATTGCTGCTACCGTATGAACTGACTGGCGTGTTACATAGCATGTACCTTGCAGTGTTGCTGCTATTTCTGTCATTTTCAACGGATATCCGTGTATTTCCGGATTTCCGTCCGTACGGACATGTTGCAGTTTTCATTCCTACCAGAGTAGTAGGAGCCATTTGTCCTCCTGTCATACCATAAATGGCATTATTGATGAATATAATGGCTATATTGTCACCTCTGTTTAGAGAATGGATTGTTTCTGCTGTACCGATACAAGCCAAGTCACCATCTCCCTGATATGTGAATACCAGACGGTCGGGCCATAAGCGTTTGATGGCTCCGGCCAGTGCAGGCGCACGTCCATGAGCTGCTTCCTGACAATCGATGTAAGATAGTTGTACATGAATACAGCACATCCCACCGGACTAATACCGATAGCTTTTTCTGCCATACCCATTTCTTCTATAACTTCGGCAATCAGTTTATGAACTACTCCGTGGCTGCATCCCGGACAGTAGTGCATCGGATTATCATTTAATAAACGAGGTTTCTGGTAAACCAGATTCTCGGGTTTCATTATTTCTTCTTTTGTCATAAATTTCTCCTCCTTATCGGGTTAGCGTAGAAAGAAACGGAACACAAATTCCATCATCTTTACGAACAGCGATGCGCCGCATACATAAAAGAAGATAGTTTTGTCTTCTCCCAATGAAAAATAAAGAATGAAAGAAGCTGCTGCTCCTATCATGAATATCACATTGAGCACGGTTCTGATCTGATCTATATTGCCCATGAGTTTCTTACTTGTTAATGATTTTTTCTTTTAGTGCATCAATCACTTCATCTGGGTCGGGAACAATACCTCCCAAACGTCCGAAGTGTTCAACTGGTATGCTGCATTTTACAGCCAGTTCAACATCTTCAATCATCTGTCCGCTATTCAACTCTACAACAAGGATGCCTTTTATGTTTTTTGCTCTTTCAGCCAGTGGCTTGCTTGGGAATGGCCATAAAGTAATAGGGCGGAACAGTCCGACTTTAATTCCTTCTTCACGTGCGTGTTCCATTGATTTCTGTGCAATGCGGGCACATGAACCGAATGCAACAATCAGGTATTCTGCATCTTCGCAGTCTATTTCTTCATATCGTACTTCGTTGGCTTCAATTTCTGCATATTTTTCCTGCAAGTGTAAATTACGTTTTTCCATTACAGCAGGATCGAGTTCCAGTGAAGTAATGATATTCGGTTTGCGTCCCTTACATCCGGTAGCGGCCCATGGGCATTGTGCAATGATTTCCTCTTCGGTACGGCGCGGACGAGGAGCTGGAAGAACTACTTTTTCCATCATCTGTCCGATTACACCATCTGCAAGGATCATTGCAGGATTACGATATTTGAAAGCCAGTTCAAATGCAAGACCTACAAAATCGGCCATTTCCTGTACAGATGCCGGAGCTAAAGCTATTAAATGGTAATCGCCGTGTCCTCCACCTTTTGTTGTCTGGAAATAATCTGCCTGGCTCGGCTGTATGGTTCCAAGTCCCGGACCTCCACGCATTACGTTTACAATCAGGCAAGGTAATTCTGCACCGGCAATGTATGAAATACCTTCCTGTTTCAGGCTGACGCCCGGACTGGATGACGAAGTCATTACCATTTTACCGCTTCCTGCGCCTCCATATACCATATTAATTGCTGCTACTTCACTTTCAGCCTGCAATACAACCATTCCGGTTGTTTCCCACGGCTTCTGTTCGGCAAGAGTTTCCAATACTTCTGATTGGGGAGTGATAGGGTAACCGAAGTATCCGTCTACACCGATGCGGATAGCGGCATGAGCGATAGCTTCGTTACCTTTCATTAGAACTATTTCTTCTGCCATAATTCTGATTGTTTTGCTTTAAAGTTATTCTTCACATTTTGCTCTGTATACGGTTAAGCAACCGTCTGGACACACAATGGCGCACGAAGAGCATCCGTTACAGGTATCCTCTACTACCTGTTGCACATAGTTATATCCTTTTTGATTTACTTTGGCGGTGAGCGACAGTACGTGTAACGGGCAAGCTACTACGCACAAGTTGCACCCTTTGCAGCGTTCTGTATTCACTACAACTACACCTTTCATTTTAGCCATAAGTCGATTACCTTATTGATTAAACATATCTTTATTGTAAAAGTTAAGAATATCCATCACCATATTCCGTGCTTCTGCTGCCGGACTATCCGGATTTAATGCAATGGCTTCCTGATAGTTGTTCAATGCTCCTTGCCAGTCACCTTTCTTGCGGAAAGCATTTCCTAATAAATAATATGCTTCGGCAGCATATTCAGGATTTAAATTGATTAATTGATTTAATTGGTCGATAGCGTGTTCGGTAGAACCTTCGGCTATTAAATTCTTTATCTCTTTCAGCTTTTCGGTCATGGTTTTGAATATATTAGTCTACCCACAAAGATAAAGCTTATTTTCAATCGAATAGGAATTTTGGATAATTATTTCCTCTTTATGGATAAAAAAATTTTTTGCTGATTGTATAATGTATTGATATGTAATACCTTATAGGTAGGACTTGAATGTTTCATATGAAAAGTTGTTTGACTAATTATATGGATGGTTATAGGAGCATTAAAAGTAATTTTAATGTGTTTTGTAAAACGGTAATGAGGTCTTTGGTGGAAGATTAAGTGGGTTCAATAGACAAAAATTATATCGGGATGTAAAAAAAACAGCATTATAGGATGTTTTATTTAGAAATTTATATTTACTTTATAAGAGTTATTCAGTTTTTAACTGTTTTATGTTACAGCTGATATTTGCTGACAGTACTATTTTTATTATTAATAAATAATCAAATTTATGAAAATCAAGTTATTATTGGCTGCTACGGTAGCATGTGTATTGGGCTTTTCTTCATGCTCAAATGAATCAGTGAAAACTATTCCTGTATATGGTTGGCAAGGAGAAGGTGAGGAGGCTACAGAAGCGTCTATACAGTCCGATTTCAAAAATGGAAGGACCACGCTGGTAGGTATGTGTTATAATGCGGGTGGTTTCAATGTAGAAAAACATACTCGTGCTGCAAAAATAGCTCATGCTACCGGATTGGAGTATCATGCATGGATTCCTGCAATGTTGAAAGGGGATGCAGATTCTACCTGGTATGCGGTAAACCGTAAAGGCGAGTCGGCATATACTGTGCAGGCATATGTTCCTTATTATAAATGTATGTGTCCGAACAATCCGGATGTAATCAATTATCTGGTTACTGAATATAGTAAGATTGCAGAGATTCCCGAAGTTGATTTCATTCATCTGGATTATATTCGCTATGTCGATGTAATTCTGGCACGTGGACTTTGGGATAAATATGGTCTGGTGATGAATGAAGAATATCCTACAGCCGATTATTGTTACTGCGACAAATGTGTAGCCGATTTCAAGGCTGAAAGCGGTATCGATATCAAGTCGGTAGAAGATCCTTCTACTTGTGAAGAATGGAAACAGTTCCGTTACAACCGTATTACCAGTCTGGTAAATAAGATTGCGGCTGCAGTTCATGCAAAAGGCAAAAAAGTCAGTGCTGCTGTATTCCCAGGTCCGGACTCATATGCTAAAAAACTGGTTCGTCAGGAATGGAACAAATGGGATATCGATGCATTCTTCCCGATGAATTATAATGATTTCTATCTGGAACCGGCTTCTTGGGTAGGAGAAATAACTAAGGAAGAAGTAGCTTCCGTAAATGGAAAGAAGCCTGTTTACAGTGGTTTGTTCATTTGCCGTGACTGGCAGAATAAGGCTAATATCAAAGATCCGGAAGGCCACGGTCTGATTCCTTCAGAAATCGGTGAAGCTGTTCGTGGTTCTATTGAAGCAGGAGCTGCTGGAGTGGCATTGTTTATTCCTGCCAATATGACTGATGAACATTGGGCTGAATTTGATAAAGCTATTCAGGTAAAACCCTGATGCCATTGTAGCAATATAAGTAGTGAGGCTACAAAAATGAAATCTCCTTCGGAATCTTTCGGGAATCCGGAGGAGATTTTTTTATATGGCTGGGTATGTTTATACTGTTTTTCCCTAAAAATACAATGTTTCACTATGGTGGAGCGAACGTTTCATTCAAGTGAAGCTATCATTTCACAATAGTGAGGCGATAGTTTCACCTTAGTGAAATGTTTATATTATGTGGAAGAGTTGTGGATTTTATAAAATAGTAAAATCCCTTTTAAAAATGGTACGCTGACTGCTGATTTTTATAACGGTTATGATTTTATAGTTGAATTAAGAACGTTGTATGACAAAAATATACAACGAAAATTGTGATTTTGAAGATTTCTTTTGGTATTATTTTATTTAGTGGTAACTTTGCAAAATATAATGAATTGCAAAAATAACTAACTTATAGTACGAGGAAATGAATAAAATTATTTCAAAAGAACATTTTCAGAAAAGGTTTTTAAGCTGGTAATCGAAGCTCCCCTGATTGCTAAGTCACGTAAGGCTGGTCATTTTGTGATTGTACGTGTAGGTGAAAAAGGTGAACGTATGCCTCTTACCATTGCAGAAGCCGATCCTGTAAAGGGAACTATTACGTTGGTCGTACAAGAGGTCGGTCTGTCATCAACTCGTTTGTGTGAACTGAACGAGGGTGATTATATTACCGATGTAGTAGGTCCGTTGGGTAAAGCAACCCACATCGAGAACTTCGGAACAGTAGTTTGCGCTGGAGGTGGAGTAGGAGTAGCTCCGATGTTACCTATTGTTCAGGCTCTGAAGGCTGCTGGAAACCGTGTCATTACTGTATTGGCGGGCCGTTCTAAAGAGCTGATCATTTTGGAAAAAGAAATGAGAGAAGTTCGGATGAAGTAATTATTATGACCGATGATGGTTCGTATGGCAAGAAAGGTTTGGTGACCGAAGGTATTGAAGAGGTAATCAAGCGTGAAAAGGTAGATAAGTGTTTTGCCATTGGTCCGGCTATCATGATGAAATTTGTTTGTCTGCTTACCAAGAAATACGAAATTCCTACCGATGTGTCGCTTAATACAATCATGGTAGATGGTACAGGTATGTGCGGAGCGTGCCGTATCACTGTGGAGGCAAGACGAAATTCGTTTGCGTAGATGGTCCTGAGTTCGACGGACATCAGGTGGATTTCGATGAAATGTTGAAGCGTATGGGAGCGTTCAAGGATATTGAACGTGAAGAAATACATAAACTGGATGCTGTACAGCCTGATACATGTGAAGCTGTGAAGGCTGTTGAAGACCGTAATACACCGTGGCGTGCAGAGTTACGTAAAGCAATGAAGCCGAAGGAACGTACTGCCATTCCACGTGTGAAAATGAATGAACTCGATCCGGAGTACCGTTCTCACAGCCGTAAAGAAGAAGTAAACTTAGGCTTGAATGAGGAACAGGCACTGACAGAAGCTAAACGTTGTCTGGATTGTGCTAATCCATCGTGTATGGAAGGTTGTCCGGTCGGTATCAATATACCTGGATTCATTAAAAATATCGAGCGTGGTGAATTCCTAGAAGCTGCCCGTGTCTTGAAGCAGACCAGTGCTTTGCCTGCTGTATGTGGTCGTGTTTGTCCACAGGAAAAGCAGTGTGAATCAAAGTGTATTCACCTGAAGATGGGACACGAAGCAGTAGCTATTGGTTATCTGGAGCGTTTTTGCTGCCGATTATGAACGTGAAAGCGGTCAGATTTCTGTTCCTGAAATAGCTGAAAAGAACGGTATCAAAGTTGCAGTTGTAGGTTCCGGACCTGCCGGACTTTCATTTGCCGGAGATATGGCAAAGCTTGGTTACGATGTAACTGTATTCGAAGCTTTGCACGAAATTGGTGGAGTGCTGAAGTACGGTATTCCTGAATTCCGTTTGCCGAACAAGATTGTTGATGTTGAAATAGAAAACCTGTCGAAGATGGGCGTACAATTTGTCAAAGACTGTATTATCGGCAAGACTATCAGCGTGGAAGAATTGGAGCAGGAAGGCTATAAAGGTGTATTCGTAGCATCTGGTGCCGGACTTCCAAACTTCATGAACATTCCGGGGGAAAATTCTATCAATATTATGTCATCCAATGAATATCTGACTCGTGTCAATCTGATGGATGCGGCTAGTGAAGATTCTGATACTCCGGTAACATTTGGCAAGCGTGTGGCTGTTATCGGTGGTGGTAATACTGCTATGGACTCTGTACGTACAGCTCGCCGCCTTGGAGCTGAAAAGGCAATGATTATTTATCGCCGTTCGGAGGCAGAAATGCCGGCTCGTCTGGAGGAAGTAAAACACGCCAAAGAGGAAGGCGTGGAATTCCTGACTTTGCATAATCCGATAGAGTATATAGCAGATGAAAAAGGACGTGTAAAACAAGTTGTTTTGCAGAAGATGGAATTGGGTGAACCGGATGCTTCAGGACGTCGCAGCCCTGTTGCTATTCCTGGAGCTGTAGAAACAATAGACATTGATATGGCTATCGTCAGCGTGGGAGTATCTCCGAATCCGATTGTCCCGAATTCGATTCCTGGACTGGAATTAGGACGAAAAGGAACAATTGCTGTAAATGATGATATGCAATCGTCTATTCCTACTATTTACGCAGGAGGCGATATTGTCCGCGGTGGAGCTACCGTAATTCTGGCAATGGGTGACGGACGCCGTGCTGCTGCCGCAATGAATAAACAGTTGCGCGGGTAAGCGGAAGAAAATTGATATTATTATATAAATCTTATAGAGAACAGGTTGGCTGGTAATAAACCGGCTGACCTGTTTTTTATAATTTAAAAATCACTACTTTTGTATTGATATAATTTTATTAATATAAGAGTACCTAATTTTATTATGAAAAACATCTTTTATTAGGCATCCTGGGAGCTTGTGCGCTTTCTTCTCAGGCACAGACCTTCAAGGAATGGCAAGATCCGGAAGTAAATGCTGTCAATCGTGCTCCGATGCATACAAACTTTTTGCTTATGAAAGTATGGATGCAGCAGCACAGGCAATCAAGGAACATTCTAACAATTTCATGACATTAAACGGCAACTGGAAATTTTTCTGGGTAAAAAATGCCGATGCACGTCCTACAGACTTCTGGAAAGTTGATTTTAATGATAAAGGATGGGATGACTTACAAGTTCCAGCTGTATGGGAACTAAATGGTTATGGTGATCCTATTTATCTTAATGTGGGTTATGCATGGAGAAATCAGTTTACGAATAATCCTCCTTATGTACCGGTAGAAAACAATCATGTAGGTTCTTACCGTCGTGAAATTGTAGTACCTGCCGACTGGAAAGGAAAAGATATCATAGCTCATTTTGGTGCAGTAAGTTCGAATATGTATCTGTGGGTAAACGGAAAGTATGTCGGATATAGCGAAGATAGTAGCTGGAAGCTGAATTTGATCTTACTTCTTATTTGAAGCCGGGGCAGAAGAATGTAATTGCTTTTCAGGTATTCCGCTGGTGCGACGGCAGTTATTTGGAAGATCAGGATTTTTTCCGTTATACAGGTGTTGCCCGCGACTGCTATCTTTATACAAGAAATAAAAACCGTATAGATGATATTCGTGTAACTCCCGATCTGGATAGCGAATATAAAAACGGTTCTTTGGCTGTTGAGCTGAAGTTAAAGGGCAGTTCGAAAGTGACTCTGGATTTGCTTGATGTGCAGAATCAGGTTGTTGCAACCAAGGAAGTGGCAGGAAGTGGTAAAGTGTCTGCAACCATTGCTCTTGATGCACCTCATAAGTGGTCGGCAGAAACTCCTTATCTCTATACATTACGTGCTACATTGAAAAAAGGTAATGAAGTAAGTGAGGTGGTTCCTGTGAAGTCGGATTCCGAAAAGTAGAATTGAAGGATGCTCAAATTTTAGTCAATGGACAGCCTGTACTTTTCAAAGGTGCAAACCGTCATGAAATGGATCCGGACGGAGGATATTATGTATCTCGTGAACGCATGATTCAGGACATCCAGATCATGAAACAGTTTAATATCAATGCCGTACGTACTTGTCACTATCCGGACGATAATTTCTGGTATGAATTATGTGATAAATATGGTATTTATGTAGTAGCTGAGGCTAATCTGGAATCTCATGGTATGGGGTATGAAGAAAAAACACTGGCAAAAGTTTCTTCATACAAGAAAGCACATTTAGAACGTAATCAGCGCAATGTTCAGCGTGGTTTCAATCATCCAAGCATTATCTTCTGGTCTTTGGGTAACGAAGCTGGTTACGGACCAAACTTTGAAGCTGCTTACGAATGGGTAAAGGCTGAAGATCCCAGTCGTGCTGTACAGTATGAAAGAGCAGGCCTTAACGGAAAAACGGATATTTATTGTCCGATGTATTACAGATATAAAGACTGTGAGGAATATGCAAAGAATCCTGATAGTCCAAAACCGTTGATTCAGTGCGAGTATGCTCATGCGATGGGTAATTCTGAAGGTGGTTTTAAAGAGTATTGGGATTTGATTCGCAAATATCCGAAGTATCAGGGAGGTTTTATTTGGGATTTTGTTGACCAGTCATGCCGCTGGACCGGAAAAGACGGTAAGATGATTTATGCTTATGGTGGTGACTTCAACCGTTTCGATGCCAGTGATAACAATTTCTGTGATAACGGTCTGATCAGCCCTGACCGTAAGCCTAATCCACATATGTATGAAGTAGGCTATTTCTATCAGAACATTTGGACCAGTGCTGGTGATTTATCAAAAGGTGAGATTAAAGTTTATAATGAAAACTTCTTCCGTGATTTATCTGCTTATGCATTGGAATGGGAGGTATTGAAAAATGGTAAGGCGGTTCGTAGTGGACGCGTTGAAAATTTTGTCAGTAGCTCCACGTCAGACTGCTAATGTTAAACTTGATCTGGGCAAAACTTGTAAGTGTGCAGAATGGTTGCTGAATGTAAAATACGTTCAGAAAAATCGCGAAGGACTGCTTCCGGCTGGTCATGTAGTTGCCAAGCACAGTTGACCCTGAATCCTTATAAGGCTCCTGCAATGGATCTTGCCAATGTAGAGGAGAAGAACGTAGCTGTAGTAGTTCCGCAGATAAAAGATGAAAATGTAACCGTATAGTTGTAAAGGGAGAAAACTTCAATATCCAGTTCAATAAGCAGAGCGGATATATGGATAAATATGAAGTAAATGGCTTGGAGATGATAAAAGAAGGAGAAGCTATGACTCCGAACTTCTGGCGTGCTCCAACCGATAATGATTTTGGAGCAGGTTTGCAGCAGAAGTATGCAGCATGGAAAAACCCTGGAATCAAATTAGTGTCTTTAAAGGCTGAAATGGTCGATGGTATAGCTGTTGTTTCTGCTGAATATGAAATGAAACAGGTTTCGGCTAAGTTGGCTTTAACGTATGCTATCAACAATAAAGGTGCTGTTAAGGTGACTCAGAAAATGACCGCAGATAAGAGCGCGAAAGTGGCCAACATGTTCCGTTTTGGTATGCAGATGGTAATGCCTGCTTCTTTTGAAAAGATTTCGTATTATGGACGTGGTCCGGTTGAAAATTATGCAGACCGTAAAACTTCTACTGATCTTGGTATATATAATCAGTCGGTAGACGAACAGTTCTATGCTTATATTCGTCCGCAAGAAAATGGAACGAAATCGGATATACGCTGGTGGAAACAACTGAATGTTGCTGGAAACGGACTGATGTTTGTTGCTGAAGCTCCATTCTCAGCATCTGCTTTACACTATACTATTGAATCTCTTGATTCTGGATGGGAGAAGAAGCAGGAACACTCTAATGAAGTAGAAAAGGCTGATTTAACCAATGTATTGATAGATAAAGCTCAGATGGGACTGGGTTGTGTAGATAGTTGGGGAGCAATTCCAGAGCCACAATATCTGCTGCCTTATGGTGATTATGAATTTAGCTTTATCATGACTCCTGTTTATCATTCTTATAGATAAATAAAGTAGAGCGATCTTTTAACTGAAGTAAAAGGCAAGGGGAAATTTGAAAATACCTGATAACATTTTCAATTTCCCCTTTGCTATTTGTTCCTGTCTGATAAATATATTAGGTATTCCGAGTGCCGATGGTGTTTATTGTAAGTCTTGCTGGGTAAGATAACAGATAAGCAATTATTTTTTCGGCTGATTATAAACAAATACATGTTTGCCAGACAGCAATTTTATTGAATTTCTGTAGCCTCAAAAATACATTCCTGAATATTGAAATACAAGTTATCTGTTGCTTTCAGACTCCATGGAAAGAGTCGGACATGCAGCTGTTTATGCGGCTGGAGGGTTGCTTGTATCGGAAGTACTATTTTATGTTTGCCTGCTACCGGACGTTGGGCTTCTCCAATATCTGTACGTGGATAAAAGTCTTTTCCTCTTGCATAGGCTGCCCGATAACAGATATCTCCATCTAACATGAAAGACACTTGTTTGACAAGCAAAGTCTTGTCTTTGCTCTCTATTATGATTTCTACATACCGGTTGGCAGCTTCATCAATATCTGCTGGCCAGTTTGCTCCTGTTATTGTATATTTTCCCTCATTGAAAGTAATTCCTTTCATTCCGGTAACTTTCCCCTGTATTGTGATATTTTGACTGTTTGTTACTTCTTTGCATACACCTGTACCGGAAGTTTACGGCAATTGTCCCCATAACTGATTGTCACATAATCGGAGACTGTATTAGCTTTTCGAGGAGTGTAATGCAGGTAAAAACATTTGTTCCACAGTTTTCCGTCGGTGTAAGTGAGTACGAGTTCATTCTTTTCGTCCTTTGATTCTGGAGAATCCGTTAACGTCATACCCTCTGGAGCTTTCACTTTAATGTACTGCTGGGGAGATAAATGTAGTCCAGTCAGGTCAAAGCATCTCGTGGCTTTGTCACCTGCATATATCGTATCAAAATTAATTAGGGTAGGGTTCAATATTAAAGGAACATTGGTACGTATATATTTTTTTAGGATATCTTTTTCTCTCAGACCTTCTGCCGCAAGTTCTGCGTAGCATGCAGCTCCGGTAGCTTGTGTATGTGTTCCGTCAGTGGGAACATATATCTGTTTTACCGTAGCTGTTTCTCCTAATTGTTCCACAAAGGCTTTCGTTGATGCTGTCATGTCTACGACTGGAACGTGCCATTCTTGTGCTACATACTTCATTACTCGTACATAATTTAATGTAGAGTCATCGGGAGCGATACTCAGATCGTGGCATCCTTTCGGCTGATTGTTCCGTCCTTCTGGAAATATCTTCTTACAATGGGAGTCACGAATATCGGTTTACCTCCCAACGAACGGGTTTCATCCACATATTTTTCCAAATAAGATTTATAGGTAGTCCATGGAGCAGTACCTCTTCCGTCTGCACCGTCCTTTCCTCCTTCCTTTTCATCATTATGTGCAACTGAATCAAGACATAGTCGCCTTTACGAAGATTGTTTTTTACCTTCTCCCATCTTCCTTCCTGATAGAATGAACGTGAACTGCGTCCTCCCCGGGCGTAATTGATTACTTCTACTTCTGGATAGAAAAATTCCTGAAACATTTCTCCCCATCCGCGTGTACGGGTTGTATTTTCTACATAATCGGCCATTGTTGAGTCACCAATGGTGTGTACTCGTACTTCTTGTGCTGAAAGTAAAATGGTACTATATATCCATAATGCTCCCAGACTCCAGTATTTTCTTTTCATTGCGTGTTTTATTTGTCTTTGTTGAATAAGTTATCTTTCTGACTAGCAGTTGAGGGTATTCCTACATATCCGCCTAGGTTACAATTCTTAATGCTGATTGTCTCTGTATTCGAGAAACTTAGTCCTATTCCTGCTTTATCTACATTTACATTTTCGAATGTTACATGATGATAGGTTTGGCAACGGTACCCTGCAAGACAATAGCTGCCGCCGATGCTTTTTTACAACTGATATCTTTTACGTAGATATTGCATACTTCAGAGTAATGGTTGTTGTCCATTCCTTCTCCTGCATACATTGAAGTAACGTAGAATAAGTCTTCCACTTCACCAAACTGGCAATTGTTTACATAGATGTTACGTAGAAATCCTCCACGATCAGGATTGGTTTTCATGTAGATACCGCGTTTGCAGTAACCTCCATATGTGCAATTTTCAATAAATATATTTTGCACTCCGGATGACATTTCACTGCCTAATACTACACCGTGCAATCCTTTAAACTTACAGTTACGTATGATGATATTTTCTGAAGGTCTGTTTGTGCTCCATCCGTCGTTATCACGTCCACATTTTATGGCTACGTTGTCATCGCCATTGTTGAATTCAATATTTTCTATCAAAAGATTACGTGTATACTCAGGATCTATACCATCATTGTTTACAAGTTTGGCGTCATAACGGATGTTTCGGCAAATGATATTTTCTGATTTCAGCAAGTGAATACACCAGAAAGGTGCGTTAGTGATGAATACTCCTTCTATCGTGATATTCTTGCAGTCGAAAAATTGTATTAGCTGCGGGCGGAGGTAGAATCCTTCACCAAAATTACGTTCTTCTATGGAAACTTCCTTGTGATTCATATCTCGCTTAATTGCTGGCCTTTCTTCTGTTGGCTTTTCCATGTAGCAAAAGTTGTACCGGCATTTCCGTCTATTGTGCCTTTACCGGTGATAGAGATATTCTTGAGCTGGTAACCGTAAATGAAGGGACTGTAATTTTGCAGAAAAGTACCTTCCCAACTTGTTTTTACTACGGGTAAGTAGTAATGAGGGTCTGGTGAGAATTTCAGAGTGGCACCTTCTTGTAATTCAAGGCAAACATTACTAACGAAATGGATTGGTCCGTTTAGTAAGTATTCACCGCTTGGAACAATAATGCGTGCCCCTCCCATTTGAGAGGCACGCTTCATTGCTTTATCGAAAGCTGGCTTGCAGTCTTTCTTTCCATCGCCTTTTGCCCCAAAAGAAAGGATTTTCAAACTCTTTTGAGGCATTTGGGCTCCTGTAATTTCTGATAAAATTGAGTCACGTTTTGCTATCCGTATACTATCATTGGCGCATGCCATATACGGAAGCATGGCGATTAATAAAATAATCGCCAGTTTCAAGCGTTTGTGTAGTTTCATAGTGTCGTGTGTTATTGTGTCTGAATATTTCTTTTTATCTCATCAGTGTTTTGGTTACTTCACCGATGTACATCGTATATTGTTTTGATGTATCTGCATTCTGGTTCAGCGATTTCAGCTCTTCAGCAGTCATCTTTTGTGACATTGCTTTTTTGCATTCTATTACAACGCTGGCCTTGCTGTTGTCATCTGTATAGAATGAGATTTTATAGGTGTCACTTTGTTCCATCAATGCTGTAGCAGCAATACGACTTTGATCTATCAGCAGGTAAGATACGTTCTTATTGAACATTTTTCCGAAACCACTCCAGTTGTCTGCTTTTATTTCAATTTCTTCACCATTTGAAGCTGTCAGAGTGATACGTCCTTGCGCTGCTATTTCGTTTAAATTGCTTGGTAACTGTTCCAGTCCAACCTCTTTCAGTTCGGCAGATGCGTTTATTTTTATTGCAGGCTGTAATTTCTGCATCGGAACACTTTGTGGAGCTGCTTCTGGAGTAGTATCTAAGAATTTTTGTCCTAATGCAGAAGCTGCCGACTGGAATAATTCATCTTTTAGATCGATAGTTTCTCGTCTGAACTTACCACAAATAGGGGCCAGTTTGGTCTTCTTTTTGTTCAGAGCCATATCATCTGTAATCCATTCTTCAGCTGAATATTTTTCTCCACCGTCTCTTGCTTCGTCGTACCAATAGCGGATGCGGGTCATCATCAAATCACATTTACCGTCTTTTGTATTAATTAAAAGCTGGTAGTAAATACGTGTGCGGTCAAGGGATAAGGCTGAAGAAGAAAATATAATGTATTCTTCTGCGGATGCAGCTATAACTCCTTCTTCTTCATTTGAATATGAAACCTGGCTATACAACTTACCATCGGGTTTGAAACGACCTTTTGCCCAGTCTAGCATTTGATTGAAAATGTCTGTTTTTGATAATCCAGGAGCATTGATTTCTTTGGTAAAAGCTACTCTGCCATCGATTGTTGTAACGGCTCCCGTCAGATATTTCGGGTTGGAATTATCTTTTTTATCTTTTGCCATACTAATTATCGGCAAACACATCAGTAGGATAAATAAAATTTTTTTCATGGTAAATCTCTATTTGTTTTTCTAATTTTTACTGTAAGCAAATATACAGATAAAAAATATAGGAAGACAAGAGATACCTGCTAAAAAAAGAAATGGCTGATAAATAAAAATATTCACTACAATTCATACATGCTTAGAAATAGGTTCTAATTTAAAGCATTGTATGAACTATAGTGAATATATATTTAATTCCTTTTATTTAAAAGAAATATTTATTTTACTGGAATTTTATCAATTCTTGCTTGATGACGTCCACCTTCAAAGTCTGTAGTGAAGAATTCTGACATGATTTTATCAGCCATTTCTGTGTTGATAACGTCCTGGCATAACGAGTACATTTGCATCATTGTGCTGGCGAGCCAGATGTGCAATTTCTGGAATCCAGCAAAGTGCAGCGCGGATACCTTGATGTTTGTTCAAGGTCATTCCTATGCCTTCTCCACTTCCACAAATGGCTATACCTGGATAACACTCTCCAGCTTCTACTGCAAGAGCCAGAGGATGAGCAAAATCCGGATAATCACAACTGTCGGTACTATATGTTCCGAAATCTTTGTACTCCCAGCCTTTTGCTTCCAGCCATTGCTTAACATATTGTTTTAGTTCAAATCCGGCATGGTCAGAAGCTAGTCCTATTACTTTCATTATAACATTGCTTTTACTTGGTTGTATACATTTTCTGCAGTGAATCCCAGTTTTTCGTCCAAAACTTTGTAAGGAGCAGAGAAGCCGAATGATTCCAGTCCCCAAACCTTACCGTTGTGTCCTACTAATCCTTGTAAGTTTACAGGCAATCCGGCTGTTAATCCGAATACCTTTGCACCTGTTGGGATAATACTTTCCTGATATTCTTTGCTTTGGCTGCGGAACAGACCTTCTGAAGGAACAGAAACGATACGAAGTTTTACTCCGTCTTTGCGCAACAATTCAGCACCAGCTACCAGTGTAGATACTTCTGAACCTGAAGCTACTAATATTACATCTGGATTTTCATCTGCACCAGCTACGATATAAGCACCTTTTGTTGTTTGAGTATAGTCTGTACCTGCAGGAAGATTTGCAATATTCTGGCGAGAGAAAATCAATGCAGTAGGAGTTGCTGTATTTTCCATTGCCAGTTTCCATGCTTGAGTTGTTTCTTCAACATCAGCAGGGCGGAGAACCAACATAGAATTGTGTCCTTTATGGTTCTTCAGTTTTTCCATCAGACGAATTTGAGCTTCTTGTTCTACTGGTTCGTGAGTAGGACCGTCTTCACCTACACGGAATGCATCGTGAGTCCAGATGAACTTCACAGGCATTTCCATCAAAGCAGCCATACGTACTGCTGGTTTCATATAATCAGAGAATACAAAGAAGGTTCCACAAGCAGGGATTACACCTCCGTGCAGTGCCATACCGATACAGCAACAAGCCATAGTCAATTCAGCTACACCAGCCTGCAAGAAAGCACCGGTAAAGTCACCTTTCGTAAAGGCATGTGTTTTCTTTAAGAAACCATCAGTCTTGTCTGAGTTTGAAAGGTCAGCCGAAGCTACTATCATATTTTCTACCTGAGTAGCCAATACTCCCAAAACGGTAGCCGAAGCAGCACGTGTTGCAGCACCAGCCTTTTGTTCGATAGCTTCCCAGTTTATCTTTGGAGCCTGATTTGAGAACCAGAATTCCATTTTGGCAGCCAGTTCAGGATGTGCTTTTGCCCATTCTGCTTTTGCTGCATAGCGTTCTGCTACGATAGCTTTAAGTTCTTCGCGACGAGCAGCATACAATTCTGCACTTCAGGGAATATTTGGAATGGGTTTTCAGGATCTCCTCCTAAATTGTTGATTGTATTGATATAAGCGTCACCTCCTAATGGAGCACCATGAGTTGCACAATTGCGTTCATAGCTTGATTTGTCTGCTTTCAAAGCGCCTTTACCCATTACGGTCTTACCGATGATCAAAGTTGGCTGATCTTTTACAGCTTTTGCTGCTGTCAATGCTTCACGGATTTCATCGGCATCATTTCCGTTGATAGTAAGAACTTTCCATCCCCATGCTTCGTATTTTTTTGCTACGTCTTCGTCTGTAACAGCATTACATTCGGTAGAAAGCTGGATATCATTTGAGTCGTAGAACATGATAAGATTATCAAGTCCCAGGTGTCCGGCTAAACGTCCGGCTCCTTGAGAAATTTCTTCCTGTATACCGCCGTCTGAGATATAAGCATAGATTGTCTGATTCATTACATCTCCCAAACGTGCTTTCAAGAATTTAGCTGCAATGGCTGCACCTACAGCAAATGTATGACCTTGTCCCAATGGGCCAGAAGTGTTTTCAATGCCACGCATAATATCTACTTCTGGATGTCCAGGAGTAGGGCTTCCCCATTGACGGAATTGAGCCAGTTCTTCTAATGTGAATTTTCCGCTCAGGGCCAATACTGAGTATAGCATTGGTGACATATGTCCCGGATCGAGGAAGAAACGGTCGCGACTTCCCAACGTGGATTTTCGGGATCATAAACGAGAAATTCAGAAAACAGTACATTTACAAAGTCTGCACCACCCATTGCGCCACCCGGATGACCGGAATTAGCTTTTTCTACCATAGAAGCAGCCAAAATACGAATGTTGTCGGCTGCACGGTTCATTAGTTCTTTATCGTTTTTCATTATTGGATATGTTAGTTTATGCAAAGATAGTAATATTCTTTAAAATGTAACTATTTTTATTTTTAAAAGCTGGTAAACTCAAGGGTTGCGTAATCCGATTCAAGGGTAAGATGCTTGCCATCTGCTTTTATGACATTGAATGTCGTTTCCAGACTATTTATGCCATACGGTTGAAGTTTGCTTATCGGATAGATGATTTCACCCTTTTCGTTTTTATCTATTCCTACTCGTATACCGTCATCTCCTGTAGAGTAGCGATGTACAAAGTCTTTCATTACAACTTTTTGTTTGTCGTTTTCGTAAGAAAATCTGCCAATGAATGTACCATAGCCATGTGTACATTGCTTTTCTGCTACTTCTACGACCCATAGCTGGATGCTGAAAAACATTCGTTGACAGTCTTTATGAACGACGCCGTCTTCGTGTGTAGTGAACTGTTCCAGCCTCCACATGCCTTCTATATTTCGGTCTATCGGCTCTTTTTGGCATCCGCTAAATGTTATGCAAAGCAGTAGTATAGTTATATAAAATATACTTTTCATTGTTCTATATATAAATGAATATTATTCTTCGACTTTATAATATGCTTCCTGTTTTCTTTATGCTAAGCATTCCTCCGGTAGAGTTGCCGAGGTAATTACCGCGGTCCAGTCCCATGCTGACTGATGTACTCCATCCTTTTGCCCATTGGGGGCTGTATGTTACTTCATACAGTGAACTGAACTGTTTTCGTTGCTTGTCAAGAGGAGTACTGTAAGTTCCCCAGTGGCGGGCAAAAAGAAACTAAAATGCGATAATTCCATTCGTCACTCGGATTACCTTCTATGCCTAAATGATTTGCTCGTACTCGGTTGCTTTTAAAGGTTATTTTTCCATCTTTATTATATATAGGTCCGGGTAGGAGAGGGTTTCCCATACCTTGTCCCCAGTGCTGCCATGCTTGATAGCAGTAATTATTGTAATAATTGTCTCCTGCACTGATTTGATAACCTAAACTGCCTGCAAACAAGTCATATAAAATTGGTCCGGTCTGATCTTTTGTAGACATTCCTTCCCATAATATAGAACTTACCCATCGGTTCTTTGGCAATGTAATTTCTATGCCTATCTGTCCGTCTTTCCAGCGTCCATATTGCCAGAACATTTGTGAGTGGTCATCGAAGAAATGTTCCAGATAGGCACGGAACTTCCAGTCTTTCAAATAATAGTTTATAGCAAAGTTCCAGCTACCCAGATGATTGCCTTCTACATTTACCTGATCTCCCAAGGTGTATCACTTCCACCGCTCATTGGGACAAAAGCTTTGAAAAACTCTTTAAACCATCAGCATGTCGGTAATCAACTCACTTGTACCGTCACTCTTCTTTTTTAGCTGGTCGCCTGCAAATTGGGTTGCCATGAGTAGACCAAACTCAAATTCAGCAGGAAGTTTTTTTCGGTTACCGATTCGGAACATCAGGGACTTGCTATGATAATAAATATTTTTACCATAGGTGTTTCCTGCTGACACGAAACTTTCCTGCCATCCGTTATCGGTAAACATTCCGTATGCTAAATGTCCTTTCAGCGAGAGCCATCCTTTGGTTCCGGGAATAGCTACATATTCTGCTATTTCTCCACGGACTTGAGGCACTGGGCGTGCATTGGCGCCTTCTACCATCATACCACTACTCAGGCGTTCATTCTTTGTCAGAGGAAATCCCGGACGTTCTTTGCTTCCAACACTTAGTCGGAGAAATTTCCATGAGAAATCAGCAAAGCTTGCTGAATAACAAAATCAGCTGTCTGATTTGCAGTTGCTGCTACATCCAGTCCTGCCTGTATCTGCCAGTTATGGCGTAATTCTTTATCAAAATTTATTCCTGCACGGACATAGCCGCTATTAGGTTCTACGCTTGAAAGTCCGTAACGGTTTGAGGTTAGCCACAATGGGGCATACGTGCCATTTGATACATTTCCACTTGCTTCCACCCGATAGGTTAGTATGGAGTCTGCTGTCTGTGCATGCATAGTTCCACCCAGACATAACATCGCAAGCCATGTACTGATACATTTGTAAGTCATTGATAATTGATTTGATAAATGTGAATGCAAAGTTAAAACTTTTCTGTCAGTAAACCAAACAGGGTATTTGCTGGGCTGTTTGAAACTAACAGAAGCGTTATTATTAAGAACAAACAACTATAGGCTATTGTTGTGCTGAGTGTAAAATTTGATATGAGTATAAATAAAATCTCCTCCATGTTTGATACGTGGAGGAGATTTCTTGACTCTATCTACGAATAAAAGTCTTCGTATAAGATTTAATAAAATTCTATTCTGCGTAAAAGATTACTCGAATAATTCATTAGCAGATTTTGCGAGCTCCATTGCTGATTACTACATCATATACTTTAGGGCTGCGACCGAATTTTTCTTTGAAGCGTTCTTTGGCTGTGATGATGAATGTTTCGTAAGTTCATTTTTCACCAAGTTGATAGTACAACCTCCGAAACCACCTCCCATAACTCGAGAGCCTGTTACACCACAATCGAATGCTACATCATTCAAGAAATCCAGTTCTTCGCAGCTTACTTCATACAATTTACTCATACCGTGGTGAGTTTCATACATTTTCTGACCTACGGTTTCATAATCATTGCGTTCAAGAGCTTCGCATACATCAAGTACGCGCTGAATTTCTTCGATTACATATTCTGCTCGTTTATAATCTTCTTCGCTTACTTCTGCTTTTACCTCTGCAAGCATTTCGAGAGTAGCGTCACGCAAGAATTCAACGTTCGGATATTTTTTCTTCAGTGCAGCTACTACGTTTTCGCAACTCTGGCGGCGTTTGTTGTAAGCTGATGAAGCAAGTTCGTGCTTAACAACAGAATCAACCAAAACCAGACGGTAACCTTCCGGACGGAATGGGAAGTATTGATATTCCAATGAACGACAGTCAAGACGCATTAAGCTGCCTTCTTTACCGAATACAGATGCAAACTGGTCCATAATTCCGCAGTTTACTCCGCAGTAGTTGTGCTCTGTAGCCTGACCTACTTTCGCAAGTTCAAATTTATCTATTTTGTTGTCGCCGAATAAATCATTCAGAGCAAAGGCAAAAGTAGATTCGAGTGCAGCAGAAGAAGACATACCAGCTCCCAGAGGAACATCGCCTGCAAATGCTGTATTGAAACCTTTTACATCTACTCCTCTCTTTATCATTCGCGCATACGCCAAAAATATAACGTGCCCAGCTAGCTTTAGGTGCATCTTCTTCATTCAAACCAAATTCTACATAGTCTTTCAGGTCAATAGAGTAAGCACATACTTTATTGGTGCCGTTTGGTTTAATTTCTGCCATAATACCTTTGTCTACAGCTCCCGGGAAAACAAATCCTCCATTATAGTCTGTGTGTTCTCCTATCAGGTTGATGCGTCCGGGTGATGCATAAATACTTCCGGTTGTACCATCGAAATGCTTGATGAAACGGCTTCTTACAAATTCTATATCCATAGTGGTAAAAGCTTAAAAGGTTAATATTGTTTTAGTGAGAAACTAAAAAATGATGAATGAAGACTTCTTTAACAAAAAGTGATAATCTTCATCCATCATTTTCGTCTATCATCTTATTATTCAACAGGATATCTTTATTTACATTTTGCAACCTACTAATCCGTAGAACAACAGATAAGCTAACATTGCAATGATAAGCCAGTAACTATTCATGTAACCAGCTGAGTCTGAGATGAACTGCTGTATCAATGGCAGGATTCCACCACCTACAACCATCATCATGAAAATTCCTGATGCCTGTGCTGTATATTTACCCAATCCTTCTACAGCGAGGTTGAAAATACCTCCCCACATGATTGATGTGCAAAGTCCGCACAATACAAGGAACAGAGCGCTCAGAGGTACAGATGCCATCTGGAAACCATTGTCGGCGCTATAGCCCGGCATAGATACTGTAACTTCTTTCGGAGTAAAGATAGCGATAAGAATAAAGCAGATAGCAACTATTGATACTGTGATAAGCTGTACACGACTTGATACTTTACCGCTGATGACACTACTTGCCAAACGTCCAACCAGCATCAATAACCAGTAAATTGCAGCGATAGCTCCACCGATAGCGGCACCGTCTGTAAGCAGACCAGCTCCTTTTTCTGTAGAGTCTGCCAAGTAGAAGTTAAGTGTTCCCGGGATACCAATTTCGATACCTACATAAATAAAGATACCGATAACACCTAGTACAGTGTGACGGAAGCTCCATGGGCTGTGAGGGTGTTGTTCTTTTTGAACTTTACCTTTACGCAAGTGCGGTTCAGGAATGCTGACAAAAGAAATAATGATGAATGTGAAGATAAATACACCCATTGCGATGAAAAGCAACGGAGCTACATCCGACATTGCAGTCTGAGGAGTTACACTGCCGATCAATACACCTACGAAAAGCGGAGTAAGAGTACCTGACAATGAGTTCAGTGCACCACCTGCCTGGATTAACTGGTTTCCTTTGTTACCACCTCCACCTAACAGGTTCAACATCGGGTTTACTACAGTATTTAACATACATACGCAGAAACCACAGATGAATGCTCCCAGCAGATAAATGATAAAGTTTAATTTAATAGTGTATTCACCCATTGAGAACACTGAAACATCAGCGCCTACCAAGCTTGAAATATACTGGGTGAGCAAGCCGAAGAAACCTACTGCCATTGCAATCAGGGCAGTTTTCTTATAACCAATTTTTACAAGCATATTTCCTGCCGGAATACCCATGAACAAGTATGCAAGGAAGTTCATCATGTTTCCCATCATACCCAGGGTGTTTGCACCGGCATATTGGTTTTTCCAAATCGTTCCGAAAGGTGCTGCAAGATTAGTGACGAAAGAGATCATCGCAAAAAGAAAGAACATCGTAATAATTGCGATGAGATTGCCATTCTGTTTTGTTGATTCATGGTTTTGTTGATAATATAGGGTTAATAAATTAGGTTAGTTCTGTTTCATTAAATTATTGCTCTATTCCGAATTTGTATACGGTAACTTGATGGTATACTTCTCCAGGATTAAGGGCTGCAGAAGGGAAATGGCCTTTATTTGGTGTATCGGGGAAATGTTGTGCCTCGAAACAGATTGCACTACGTGCGGGGAATGTAGCTCCATGCCATCCAGCGAAACCACTGTGCCAGTTGGCTGTGTATACTTGTACGCCTGGTTCGGTGGTATAAACTTCAAGAGTACGACCGCTGATTGGTTCTACGCATTTGGCAGCAAATGTCAGTGTTCCTGCTTCTTGCTTATTGATTACATAATTATGATCGTATCCAGCTCCATAAACGAGTTGTTGGAACGGTTCGTTGATGCGGCTTCCTATAGTATGTGGAGTGCGGAAATCCATTGGCGTTCCTTCTACTTTTAGTATTTCTCCGGTAGTAATAGAAACTTCATCAATCGGAGTATAAAAATCAGCGTTGATGGTAACTATATTGTTTTCTACACTGGCGGTCGGTGTTGCCAGACCAGAAAGGCTGAAAAATGCGTGGTGAGTAAGATTAACAATTGTACGTTTGTCTGTTGTTGCTGTATAAGTAAGAACTAATTCGTTCTGATTGGTAAAAGTGTAAACAACTGTTATATCAAGGTTGCCTGGGAATCCTTCTTCTCCATCCTCTGAAAGATAATGAAGTGTTACACTTTGTTTGCTTGTTTGCTGAGCATCCCAAACGCGTGCATGGTAGCCAGTTGGTCCTCCGTGAAGTGAATTCGGACCATTGTTGATTGTAAGTTTGTATTCTTTACCGTCAAGCTGGAATCTTCCTTTGGCTATACGGTTTCCGTAGCGTCCGATTAATGTACTTAAGAAAACTTCCGGGCTATTGATTACGCTTTCTATATTGTCATGTCCTTGTACGACATTGGCCAGTTTTCCATTTTTATCAGGAACCATAATGGCTAAGATAGCACCTCCATAGTTGGTGATAGCCATTTCAGCACCGTTGTCGTTTGTCAAGATAAATAAATCAGTTTCTTTGCCTCCGATATTTTTCTGGAAATCGGTTCGCTTTAAGCCGCAAAGGTTATTTTCGTAATAAAATGTGTTATTCATAATTTTTTATATCTGTCGTTATCTTTTTATGACTTGTAAATGTATGCAAATAAAAAGATTTTATTCAAGATACACAAACAAATCTGTTATTTTATTCTTTAGGTAGCAAGTCGAAAGCAAATCGGCAACGATAAAACTACTTCCCCCTACAAATATAAAGTCATCTGTTTCTGCATCTTTTTGCGCAGAGGCTAATGCTGTTTTTACATCGGGATAAGCTTCACCTTTCAGGCCAAATGGAATTGCCAGTTCTTTTACTTTATCGGCTGGTAGAGCACGTTGTACACTTGCTTGAGTAAAATAGTAAATGGCGTTTTTAGGAAGCATTGCCAGTACTCCAGTAATGTCTTTATCATTTACCATTCCGATTACAATACGTAGTTGTTTATATTTTTGGCAGGATAATTGTTTTACAATGTATTGTATTCCTCCTACATTATGTCCTGTATCGCATATAACAGTAGGATGTTCCGATAATTTTTGCCAGCGTCCCATTAATCCGGTCAATTCACAGACATGAGCAAATCCGTTCCGGATATCTGTTTCGGAAATATGGTAATTCAATTTTTCTAGCTGATGAATAGCCGAAAGTAAAGTATTGGTGTTCTTCTTCTGACAAAATCCTCCCAGTTCACCTTTTAAGTCTTTAAGAGAGCTTGTCTGGTAAGTATATTTTCCATCTTCGTCTTGGAATATATCTGTTAGCAGATGCTCTTCTTCAGCAAAAATGATTGGGGCGTTAACTTCTGCTGCCTTATGTTGGAAAACTGATTTTGTTTCGGGAGTTGTTTCACCAATTACTACAGGTACGGATGGCTTGATAATTCCTGCTTTTTCACCTGCTATTTTTTCTAGCGTATTACCAAGAAATTGCACATGATCGAAACTGATATTGGTGATCAGACATAAATCTGGATGAATGATATTAGTGCAGTCCAGTCGTCCTCCCAATCCTACTTCTATAACAGCTACATCTACTTGCTGGCATGCAAAATAATGAAATGCCATTGCGGTAGTCAGTTCGAAAAAAGAAGGGTGAAGCGGTTCGAAGAAAGAACGATGTTTTTCCACGAAATCAATAACGAAGTCTTGTGAAACAGGAATCCCGTTTATACGGATACGTTCACGGAAATCGACCAGATGAGGAGATGTATATAATCCCACACGGTAACCTGCGGACTGAAGGATTGCTGCTAATGTATGCGAACATGAGCCTTTACCGTTTGTTCCAGCTACGTGGATAGACCGGAACTTCTTGTGTGGATGTCCGAAATATTCGTCGAGTGCCAGTGTGTTTTCTAATCCTTCTTTGTATGCTGCCTTTCCTACATGTTGAAATAAAGGAGCGCTATTATATAAATATGCTAGAGTTTCCTGATAAGTCATTTATGTCTGTTGTTTTTTGTCGTGCAAAGATAAATCATTTATTGACATAATATATCAGTACCACCATGGATAATCATTTTTTCTTCCCTCTATACCTATACTGAAAGAGCTGCTTTCGCCTACCTTGAAATTAATCATGCCTCCGATACGGTCGGGTGCATAGTTTGGCAGAGGATAATAATAAGGTGGACGTTGAGGTGTGAAGGATTTGTTCCCATAGGCGTAAATACTGATTCTGTCGGTCAGTTTATATGCTGCTACTCCTGCAATTCCTACCGTATGATATCGGAGAAATCCCCAGTCCATATTGCTGGCATAAAGTCCTCCTGCCACACTGAGGCGTTCGGTGATAGGAACAGCATACATAAATGCTGCATCTTGTCCGAATCCTACTCCAGATGGAGCATATTTGCTGGGGCTGAATGTCAGATTCAAGCCAATGGAAGCATTGAAGCCTTTGTGCAGTTGCCATGTGGCATAACCATAATCGAATGGGGTGATACCATACATACCAAAGGGCTGTATATATCCTGTTTGAGGAATAGGGGATACCAACGGTACATCAAGGCTGTCTTTTATCATTGTAGTTTGCGTAGCTTCAGGAGAAGGAGCAATGTCTTTTTCCTTTTCTGTCTGTGAAAAGATTTTGAAAGGGAATAATAAGACGAGTAGTATCAGGTATATTTGTTTCATGTCAGCGTTTTTTACATTTATCTTTTACCAAAGATACGGATATTCTTGTATGTCGCATGACAGGAGCAACAGAGATTAACGCAGATTAACGCAGATTTATATGAAAAAAGGTGCAACATAGCCTTTCTCTTATACAAAGAATGCTATGTTGCACCTTTTTTGTTGTATGTGAAATATTAATCGAACAAGCTTCTGAACTTTTTGAATATCTTTTCTTTTAAGCTCATATCTGGTTTAAAGCTTTCCGATTCCTGCCATTTTTCCAAAGCTTGTCGTTCTTCTTTGGTCAGACTCTCAGGAATATATACACTTACATTTACCAGTAAATCTCCAGTTCCGGTACTGTATCCATAACTGTTAATGTTAGGTAATCCTTTTCCTCGCAGGCGAAGCACCTTTCCGGGCTGTGTACCCGGCTCGATTTTAATTTTAGCTTTTCCGTCGATAGTCGGAATCTCTACGGTTCCTCCCAGTGCGGCAGTAGGTACACTTAACAACAGGTTGTATATCAGGTCGCTTTCATCACGAATTAGTTCCGGATGTTTTTCTTCTTCGATAAGAACTAACAAGTCTCCGGCTACTCCGTTGTGCTTTCCTGCATTACCTTTACCGTTCATGGTAACTTGCATTCCTTCGGCTACACCTGCTGGAATTTTTACAGTAACTACCTCTTCGCCATATACGATACCTTCACCGCCACATTCCTTACATTTATTTTTGATGATTTTACCTTCACCGCCACACTGAGGACATACGGTTTGGGTTTGCATCATACCAAATATGCTTTGTTGTGTACGGGTAACGCTTCCTGTACCGTGACATGTAGGACAAGTTTCTACACCACCGTCACCTTCTGCTCCTGTTCCATGACAATGTGAACATTGAACATATTTCTTAAGCTTGAATTTCTTTTCAACTCCAGTTGAGATTTCTTTTAAGTTTAGCTTGACCTTTACACGTAAGTCTGATCCCCGGAATTTACGCTGGCGGGTTTGTCCGCCACCGCCTCCAAAGCCGCTGAAACCTCCATGTCCACCGAAGATATCGCCAAACATAGAGAATATGTCATCCATAGACATACCCTGTCCGCCAAAACCGCCAAAGCCTCCAGCTCCAGCAGCTCCATCTACTCCAGCATGTCCGAACTGGTCATAACGTGCACGCTTATCTGGATTGCTTAGTACTTCATAAGCTTTCTGCAGCTTCTTTAAATTTTTCTTCTGCTTCTTTATCTCCTGGATTTTTATCAGGATGATATTGGATTGCTTTCTTACGGTATGCTTTTTTTATCTCGTCTGCTGAAGCTGATTTGTCTACGCCCAGCACTTCGTAATAATCTCTTTTTGCCATAATGATAAAAACAAGGATTAGGAAATTACTGTGCTACAACAACTTTTGCATGGCGAATAACTTTGTCGTTTAGCTTGTATCCTGTTTGGACACAATCTAGAACTTTACCCTTCTGTGTTTCGTCCGGAGCAGGAACCAATGCTATTGCTTCATGAAAGTCGGTGTCGAATGTTTCTCCTACCGGTTCCATCTTTTGCAGACCTTCTTGTGCGAGAACTTTCAGGAATTTCTGTGAAATAAGGTCTATACCTTCATACATAGCCTGTACATTGTCGGCTTTCTGCATGTTTTGCAAGGCACGTTCTAAATCATCAAGAATAGGAAGAATTGCGCTGATTGCTTTTCTCCACCATTCTTAATTAATTCAGCTTTTTCTTTCATTGTACGTTTGCGGTAGTTGTCGAACTCTGCAGAAAGTCTTAAATATTTATCTTTTTGGTCTTCGATAGTTTGCTTAGCTTCCTCTAATTCTTTTTCCAGCTTTTGTTCAGCAGATGGCTCTTCGCACTGTTCTTCTGTGTTAGAAGTTTCTTCTGTTTGAGTTTCGGTTTGTTCCGATGCTTCTTCTTGTTGAGCCTTCAATACCTCTTCTTCTTGCGGATGATGATTTTTGTAGTCATGATAATATCTATTTTTATTTATTTCTTAATACAAATGTTGCATATAATTATTCTTCGACTTTCTTACAAATTTCGTGCCTGAATGAATAAAAACATAAAACAGCTGCAAAAATACAATTTTTTGTCATACTGTCAGTCAAAAAAATGTGCTTCATGCCTTTCACCTGAAAAGAGTTCCTTATGAAAGGATGAAAGGGAGAATGCGTAAAAACTTTGTAGGGAGAAAAATTCTCGATCTTTTGGTGAATTTTACTTGAAGTTTTTGGAAAATATGTACAATCTTTTTTGAGATTTTAGTGATGAATATATATCATGTCATTAGTGTCCACTAAAAAATCATAGAAGTTCTTTGAAATAATTGAAATTCAATTTGTTATAAGTGTTTTGGGAGTCAACGGATTTGAATTTACTTTTGCGGTATTAATCAGACCGTTATGCATAAAGACAAGTTCGTTTTTGCTCAATTAACCCGATTTCTTGATCGTAATCACTTCAACTATCTCATAAAGAAGTATGAAGGCGACAAATATATTAAGAGCTATACCTGTTGGAATCAACTACTTACGATGATGTTCGGTCAGCTATCCAATCGAGAGAGTCTTAGAGACTTGATTGTGGCTATGGAAGCTCATGCTGGAAAACTTTACCATCTCGGAATCGGGAAGTCTGTAACTCGAAGCAATCTTAGTAAGGCTAATGAGCAACGTAACTACCGCATCTTCGAAGAGTACGCAACATTCATGATTGCCGAGGCTCGCAAGCGTAGAATCAATAAAATATTCGAACTTGACGGTCATGTTTATGCATTTGACTCTACAACGATTGATCTGTGCCTGTCAGTGTTTGAGTGGGCTAAATTTCGCAAACATAAAGGCGGAATAAAGTTGCATACGCTCTACGATATTGAAGCGGAAGTACCTGCATTTGTGCATATTACATCTGCCAATATTCACGATTCAAAGGCTATGTCTGAGATTCCATACGAATCAGGAGCGTATTACATATTCGACCGAGGGTATAACGATTTCAGCAACCTTAATACAATAAATCGTATAGGCGCTTTCTTCGTTGTACGAGCCAAAACAAATGTACGGATCAAGCCTAAAACCTGGAAACGAAGATTGCCGGAAGGTGTAGTTTCGGATGTAATCGGATGCTTTACGGTTTATAAAAGTTCTAAGGAGTACCCCGAAGAACTTAGAAAACTCATCGTTGAGAATCCTGAAGACGGTACACGATACATCTTTCTGACGAATAATCTTAATGCATCTGCGGAGTTAATATCATCGCTTTATCGAAACAGATGGAGTGTTGAACTATTCTTCAAATGGATAAAACAACATCTCAGAATTAAGAAGTTTTGGGGAACATCGGAAAACGCTGTACGCATACAAATCTATTGTGCGATAATCACTTACTGCCTAGTAGCAATAGTCCAACACGATATGAAATTAGAACGCAGCATCTATGAAGTTCTCCAAATCCTCGGAATTTCTCTAACCGACAAAACACATCTCTGTGACTTGTTTGACAAATCGAATTTCAAAAATATCAAAGACCGATATGATTCAAGTGAACCGAATTTATTTAATTTTTAACCTTGTCCATTTTTAGTGGACAGTAGTGATATCATGTTTATGATAAATAGATGTTGAAGGAGTAGGGGAAGCTGCAATATATAATAAAAGCCGGTTTTATGCTTGTTTCACTTAGAAACGCTAAGCATAAAGCCGGCTTTTTCGGATTGCAGATTATTTTTATTTTTTCAAAACCTCTTTCATACGGTTTTACGACTTCAGGGGTTGGCAAATCTTTTTTCTCTACTATCATAAAAGCAAAGTTATCTGCCAGTACCTCTTCGGGGTTGATGACATAATCTGTGTTTTACCTATTTTTCGTATAAGTCTTCAGCTTGTTCGATAGGTATGATTATTGTTTCTCCGTTCTCTTGTATTGGAATGAACTGTTCATTCAGAGGAATAAGTCCGATTTTTATGTAATCAAAAAAGTCGCCGTCCTCATATGGGCGATCTGTATAGATCATCATTGTACAGTTTTGAGTTTTACCATTTACGGTAAGCGGAGCATAGCTGTCATAACGGCTGATGTCAGGATTGGAAATACGTTTTTCCAGAATATCTGTTGGAAACAATATTTCGTGATCCATAACCGTGAAACCTATCGTCTGATATACTGACTTCTTAAAATTCAAGTTGTGACGGGTCAGAATATGAAACAACTCGTGTGCCAGCAATAATTGCATTTGTGCATCTTGCGTATTGTTCAGAACATTTTCTCCTATAGCAATCCAGTTCTTGCGAGTATAGCACTTGCTCCTCCTTCTTCCTGCATTGATGTCTTTATTAAAATGATTTCATCAGGAAAACTAAGAGCCAGTTTTTGTTTTTTGATGGATGCAACTTATTGCATTGAAGGCATTTGTTACCTTTTTTTTCTCCGTATCACTCCAGTTCTGTACGCTGCTCATCGCCAGAGTAAGCAATTGTGACTTTCGTCCTTCTTTATTCTGTAAACGCGAACAAATATCGAACTGATTCCATCCATTGGTGTACTCGTCGATATCTGTAATAAGCATCTGCGCTTCAGCTTTTGTTGCAAAACGGAAAAAAGGATTGTTTGTTGCTTTTTGGGCAAACCCTGCCACCGCAACCATACATAAACAGATTGCGATGATTGTACGTGTTAGTTTCATAATCGTAGCCTTTTTCTATTTATTCTTTGTCTTTCAGGGCTGTAAAGATAAGTCCTTCCAGCTCTTCTGCCAGTTCAGGGTTGTCCTGAATGCACTGTTTAGCTGCATCCCGTCCCTGTCCAAGTTTGGTTTCATTGTAGCTGTACCACGAACCGCTTTTTTTGATTATACCCAGTTCGGCACCTAAATCAATAATTTCTCCACTTCTGGAAATTCCTTCACCAAACATAATGTCGAATTCCGCTTTTCTGAATGGAGGGGCAACTTTGTTTTTTACGATTTTTACGCGAGTCTGGTTTCCGATAATGTCTTCTCCATCTTTGATAGGTTGACCTTTGCGAATATCCAGACGTACAGATGCATAGAATTTCAGCGCATTACCTCCTGTTGTTGTTTCCGGATTTCCAAACATAACACCGATTTTTTCACGCAGCTGGTTGATGAAAATACATGTTGTATTTGTCTTGCTGATGGCAGATGTCAGTTTGCGCAGAGCTTGTGACATGAGTCGTGCCTGCAATCCTACGCGGTTATCTCCCATATCTCCTTCTATTTCAGCTTTAGGAGTTAATGCGGCAACAGAGTCGATAACGATGATGTCAATAGCAGATGAGCGGATCAACTGCTCAGCTATTTCTAATGCTTGCTCTCCATTGTCAGGCTGTGAAATCCACAAATTATCGATATCTACACCTAATTTTGCTGCATAAAAACGGTCGAAAGCATGTTCTGCATCAATGAAAGCTGCGATACCACCTGCTTTCTGTGCTTCTGCAATGGCATGGATTGCCAATGTTGTTTTACCTGATGATTCCGGACCATAGATTTCAATGATACGTCCTTTAGGATAACCTCCAACACCCAAAGCTGCATTCAGTGCGATAGAACCAGTAGGAATGACTTCTACTTCTTGTACATGGTTGTCACCCATTTTCATGATAGAGCCTTTTCCGAAGCTTTTTTCTATCTTATCCATTGCAGCCTGAAGTGCTTTCAGCTTTTCGCTGTTATTTGGTTGGGGCTTTCTACTCCTCCTTCGAATGCTAATTCATCTTTTTCGCCATATCGGATATTTTATTATTCGTAAAATAACTTGTTTTGATTATAGTACAGGAATAAAGAGTTATCCCAAGATCTGCGCAGCATGATCT